>Ga0180223_1000801_pt1 | contig 32023 bp, 32 predicted proteins | sample eDN5th30CKraftOP_FD_151337 | JGI IMG/M metagenome (GOLD analysis project Ga0180223, IMG submission 151337) | Enriched Organic Plus compost microbial communities from Emeryville, California, USA - eDNA 5th pass 30_C Kraft OP (version 2) (version 2) ... | reverse complement strand
CGCCACGAATTGCGCTCGGTCTGCGTGCCGTCCGGAAGAGTGACAGGAGTGGCCCCCTCATGCTGCAGGCCGATCCTGTCTCCGATCGCCGGCGAGGCCTCCTGCAGGGCGCGCTTGAGATCGACGCCCCATACCGTGCGCTGATCGCCCTTGTCATTTTCCAGCGTCACGAAATAGCTCTCGCGCGCTTGCGGATTATGCTCATAGGGCGCGGCCCCATGATCGACCAAGCGGCCGGCATTGGTGAACTCGTCCTGAGCGGCATAGAGCTGCGCCCCGTCGCGATGCCGGGTCATGGCGACATAGGTCAGATGCCGGTCCATGGTGCCGGACGCCAGCACATAAGCGCGATCGACGGTTGCCCCCTGATTTTTATGGATCGTCGTCGCATATCCGTGGTCGATCGCCTGGTAGCTGTCCGTGGGAATGCTGACGCTATCCCCGCCTCGGCCGTCGAGTTGCGCAACGATCCTGCCCGCCTCGACATGCTCGACCGTGCCAAGCATGCCGTTTTTCACGCCAAGGTCACGGCTGTTTTCGAGGAACACGATCCGGTCGCCGGGAGCGAACTCCCGCTTGCCGTCATTGGTCTGGAAGGTCAGTTCTCCACCATCCTCGCCGTCGCTCAGCCCGTGGCTGCGCCCCAGCTGATGGCGCTCCTGAAGCTCGGAACGGATAGCGGCATTGAGCGCCCGCACATCGGCACGGCGATGCGCCATGGCGACGCGGGTGCCGTCTGGACGCGCGTCACGGTCGGCAAGATAATCCCGCACGATCTCGTCCCGCGCCTCGTCCTGGCTGGCCGCAAAGTGAATGTCACCATGGTCCCGATACGCAGCCAATCCCTCGGCCGTCTTGTGGGTCGCGAAGGCAACCGACGCCTCCCGCTGCCAGTCCTGACGCTGGCGGCGAATATCGGAAAGTTCGGCATGCCCGATCTGCTCGGCAATCGCCCGGAACGGTGCGCCGGCTCCCATCGCCTGGAGCTGCTCATGGTCGCCTACGAGAACGATCTTCGCACCGCGCTGCTCGGCTTCTCCGATAAAGCGGGCGAGCTGTCGGCTCCCGACCATGCCGGCCTCGTCGATGACGAACACGGCGCCGCGGCCGATCGTGCCGCGGTCGCGCTCCCAACCGCGGGACCATGACGCCAGAGTGCGGCTCTGGATGCCGGAGCTTTCCTCCAATCCCTCGGCCGCCTTTCCGGATAGCGCCGCGCCGTGGACCTGATAGCCCTGCGCCTCCCACGCCTCACGAGCAGCTGCGAGCATGGTGGACTTGCCAGCGCCGGCAAACCCGACCACGGCCGCGATGCGCTCTGGCCCGGTAATATGCTCGATCGCGTGACGCTGTTCGTCGGACAGGCGAGCGGACTCGCTGCCCGAGCTTTTCCGGATCGCAGCATCCTGCCGCCCCATCGCTCGGCTGACATGCCGTCGATCGACGCCATGGCTCCGCGCCTGGTGCAGCCGCTCCGCCGATCGCGCCATGCCGAATTCCAGATCGACCATCTCCCGCGTCGAATAGCGCGCCTTCGAAACCTCGCCCGTCTCCGGATCGATGCGCTCGGCCTGAAGCTCCACCAGAACAGGCGAAGCCATCACAGACGCAAAGGCGTTCTGGAACGTCTGCGCGTCGTCGTTGATGTAGCGATGCAAGGTCTTCGCAATATCATGCCTGTCGAATACGCTTTTCTCATTGCTGATCAGCGTCAGAACCTGTTCCGGCTTTTCCCGGATCAGCTCGGCATTGCGCTGCGCCGCCTCGCCGTCCAGCCGGGTCCGCTCGACCGCCATCCCCTGCCGCTGCATCTGCGAGGCATGCACACCCATATGCTCGGTGGGCGAAAGCTCAAGGCCGCGCTCCGCATGCGATCGATGATCGATGCGAATATCCAGGCCCTCGCGCTGAAGCTGGGTGTTGGCGATGCTCTCCCACGTTTGCCTGATATCGCGAAGCTGCATGTCCGTCGTCGCCATGCTATTCGACAACAGCCGCGCATTCTTGTGCTCAAGATACGTCTTCTCGCCAAGGCTGGCTTTGCCAACCTGCCGCGTCGTCATCATCACATGCGCATGGTAATTCCGGATGTCGCCCTGCTCATGCGGTGCATGAATCGCAAAATCTACCGCCGCGCCATATCTGTTCGCCAAATCCTGAGCGAATGTTCGTGCAGCTTCCAATCGCCCTTCTGCCGAAAGCTCGTGCGGAAGCGCAATCTCGAATTCGCGGGCGACACGGGCGTCCTTGCGCTTTTCCGCAAACTCGGCCGCGTTCCACAAAGCTGAACGATCCAGAGCCCAATCGGCGAAAACGCCCTCCGGAAGCACGATCTCGGTATGCTCAACGCCCTCTTTTCGGGTGAAATCATGCACAAGGCCATCGCGCTCATTGGTCAGGCGAGCGGCGCAACGATAGGCGGCGGATGCCACAGCGCTGCGGCCGGATGACCGCGAGATAGGCTTTGCGCTGAGATGGTAGATCGCCAAACGACATCCTCGGATTTCAAAAGAGGATACAGAGCACTGACCTGCGCAGCAAGTCGTAAGTGCGCCCTTTTCAACTCAATCGCTTCGCTCTTTCGTCGCTCGGTGTAGCGCTTGCGGAACCGTCAAAGCCAATGGTTGAATGCCGGTATTTGTGCATGGATGGGCGAAATTTTCAACCGGGACAGGCAATTATCTGGAAATGATCGCGAGAAATGATAGTCTCGGCGCGTATTCGAAGCAGAGGAACGGCGATGGCGCGAAAAACGATCGAACAACGGTTGGCTGAACTGGATGCACAACGCGCCGCACTCAAAGCCAGATTATCGAAACAGGATCGCGCCAATGATACGCGCCGCAAGGTGCTGCTCGGTGCGCTCGTCCTGCATCGGCTCGAAAACTCAAACGATCCCGATTTCACACGGCGGCTGAGCGACTGGCTGCGCCGTGAGCTGCCAGGTTTCCTGACCCGCGACGGCGACAAGGAACTGTTTGCCGATCTGCTCAAGGAACAGGCGGGAGGTGAACCGGGTGCATCCTGATCCCTTCCAGCTCTATTGCGACTTTCTGAAAGGCCGGCCCGGACGTTGCGTCTTTACAGGGCAGGACGGATGCCATGCCTTTGCCACCGAAGACGAGATTGACGCCACATACGGTTCTCGTCGTGACGGCCATCATTTCGTCTGGCTCGATACTCGCCCCGATCTCATCGGCTTCGTCAATGACGATCACATTGACACGCTGCTGACGGCCGGCCGGATCGCCTCGACCTTTTGCGAAATGAGCGGCGTCACCGCCTATAGCCGCGACGGTCTCAAGACGGCCGTCCTACTCGGCGCAACCCGAATGCAAAAGGTGCTCGACCTTCCCGCGCCTGACGGCAAAGTGCCAGCCGACGCGATCGGCACCTTGCCGCTATCGCTGCGCTGGCAATTCGCCAGTTCGGCGCTTGCCGGCTCCGTCCCGCACGCACTGCTCGTGGAAAAGATGGTGCCGCTCGGGGCGACCGTCGAAGACGGCGAGGCGCGCGGCCGGCTCCTTGTCCTGGCGCGACGGGCCGTCGGCGCTGATCTCTCCGACATCGATCTTGAAGCCGGGCATTGGGCCGATTGGGCCGTGCATAGTGCGGAGCGAAACGCCCGCATCGAGGAAGCCGCCGAAGACCTGCTCGACCAGCTCATCAAAGACCGGGGGAGGCTGCAATGATCCTCGCGAAACCGGCATGGGCGGCCTTCAAGAACATGCTGCGCGCCGCCATCCGCAATCCGTTGTGGGCGTTCCTTTCCCTGCTCGCGGCTCCCTTCCGCGTCTGGAAACCACTGCTGCAAAGTTTCTTCATCCTGTTCGTCATCCTGTTTGTCGTCGGCCTGGGCGGGCGCATGGTCCTTCGCGACTTCGGCGGCTTCGGCCCCGGCTCCATTCCGGTGATCGCCTGGGACTTCGTAACACTGCTCATCATGGCCGCCACGGCGTTCCGGCTCATCACCGCGCCGCTGATCCTACATTTCGGAGACATGGAAGGCGAAACCCATGGCTCAGCGCGATTTGCCACCGACAAGGAAGTGACTCCACTCACCCGCGCCGATACCGGCCTGCTGATCGGTCGCGATCCGAAAACGAAAAAGCTCCTGCGCTATTCCGGCCCGGCCCATCTCTTGACCATGGCACCGACGCGAACCGGCAAGGGCGTGGGGACCATCATTCCGAATCTGCTCACCGCCGACCGCTCCGTGATCTGCATCGACCCCAAGGGCGAGAATGCGAAAATCGCCGGCCGCGCCCGCCAGCAATTCGGCCCGCTCCATGTGCTTGATCCCTTCGGCGTCACCGGCCTGCCCTCGGCCGCCTTCAATCCGCTGGAAGGGCTCGACCCGACCGGCCTCGACGTGGCCGAAGATGCAAGCACCCTGGCCGACGCGCTCGTGTTCGATGAACCGGGCATGGCCGGCGAGGCACATTGGAACGACGAGGCCAAGGCGCTCATTGCCGGCCTCATTCTCAAGATCGTCGCCGTCGAGCCGGCCGGCCGCCGTCACCTCGGCACGCTGCGCGAATATCTGACCCTCGCCCCAGACAGCTTCGCGGCCCTCCTGAAGCGCATGCAGGAAACCGACGCCGCCAATGGCCTGATCGCCAGAGCGGCCAATCGCCACCTCGGCAAGTCCGACCGGGAGGCCGCCGGCGTTCTCTCGGCCGCACAGCGCCACACCCATTTTCTCGATTCACCCCGAATGCATCGGGTGATGGATGAAAGCTATTTCTCCTTCGCGGACCTGAAGAAGCGCACCGCGACCGTTTTCCTCGTCCTGCCGCCCGATCGCCTGTCCACCTATTCGCGCTGGCTGCGCCTGCTCGTCGCGCAAAGCCTCACCGATATGGCCCGCAATCCCGCCAAGCCGGCGACACCCGTTCTCTATCTGCTGGATGAGTTCGCATCCCTCGGCCACCTGGCCCCCGTCGAACGCGCCATGGGCCTCATGGCCGGCTATGGCGTCCAGCTCTGGCCGATCCTTCAGGACGTCCACCAGCTCCGCGCCACCTACGGCCAGCGCGCCGGCACATTCCTATCGAACGCCGGCGTCCTTCAGGTCTTCGGCGTCAACGATCACGACAGCGCCCGCCTGATTTCCGATCTGCTCGGGCAAGAGACGGTCGTGTTCCAGACCATGAGCCGCGCCCTCGATGCCGAACAGACCGGAATCACCTACGGCGAGCAACACATAGCCCGCGCGCTGCTGACCCCGGATGAGGTCCGCAATCTGCCGCAAAATGTCGAGCTGCTGTTCCTCGCCGGGCAACGGCCGATCGTCGCCGCCAAGCTCGCCTATTACGCCGATCCAGAGTTCCGGGGACTGTATGACGCTCCTTGAACGCCTCGCCCATCTGCCGGATAGGAAACGGCGCGAACTGGAGCGCGCGGCGCAAATCCTGTTCGGGGAGTTTGACGAGTCCCTGAGCACAAAGCTCTCCGACAAGGCCAAGCGCGGCCGTATCCTCAAGCTGATCCTGTTCGGCTCCTATGCGCGCGGCGATTGGGTCGAGGATCGCAAAAGCGGCTATCTCTCCGACTATGACCTGCTCGTCATCGTCAACGAGGAACGCTTTGCCGAACAATATGAGGCATGGGAGAAGGCCGGCGAGCGGTTCTTTCAGGAACTGACCATAACCCGCCAGCTCGCCACCCCCGTCAACTTCATCGTCCATAGCTATCAGGACGTGAACGACCAGCTCGCCCAGGGTCGGCCCTTCTTCGTGGATATCGCCCGCGACGGGGTGGTGCTCTATGAAGCTCCGGGCTTCCCCCTCGCCTCCCCCAAGCCCCTCGCGCCGGAGGAAGCCCGCGACCAGGCGCGCAACCATTTTGAGCACTGGTTCCCGAGCGCCGCCTACTGTCTGAAGCAGGCTGAAAACGCCATCAAGGACAACCAGCCGAAACATGCGGCGTTCGATCTGCACCAGGCTACCGAACGCCTCTATCATTGCGTCCTGCTCGTCCTGGCGCTCTACAGCCCAAAATCCCACAGCCTGACCTTTCTGCGCTCCCAGGCCGAAAGGATCGCCCCGCAGCTCATCGGCATATGGCCGCGTGACAGCCGCTTCGCCAAGCGCGGCTTTACCCGCCTCGATCGCGCCTATGTCGGCGCGCGCTATTCCCCGGCCTACGAAATCACCGGTGAGGAACTGGCTTGGCTGGTCGAGCGCGTGAAGCTCCTGCAAGAAACCGTCGCGACGATCTGCGCCGAACGGCTCGACGGCCCCGCCTAGGGCGGGACTGGCCCATAACATGCGGCGCGGGCGCGCATTCACCTATTCGCTTATTCGCTCAATCACCGATTCACGCATTCGCTGATTCTCCGAAACGCCGATCCGGGCCGGCATAGCCTCGCATGGTGATCGCCCCTCGGGCGCAACGGCTAGTGGTATACCAATAGCCTATCCTGCCATCTGACGTTCCAAGCGGCCCAAAACCGAAATGCGGTCCCGGCGCTGACGCACCGGGGCTTTGTCACTGGCGGCCCTCCGGCTCTCTTCGGCGCAATGGGGGAGCGCGTTCGCCTGCGGGCCGGCGCGGCTCGCGCCTCAATGAAGCGCCGTCTTCTCCGGCCGGGGGAGCGCTCGGGCCACCATCTTCGCAACCGTCCTCAGTCTGCGCCAGTCGGGAAGGTCACGCTCGGCTATACGCTCCTCGATCGCCACGAGCATCCAGCCGGCCGCGTTCACGTCGCCGGCCGCCTTATAGGCTTCAAACCGCTCGAAGCAGGCAATGATGCGCAGCCGGGCAGACCCTTTCTCCTTCGCGATCGTCGCCACAAGGCGCTCGGCGTCATGCCGGGCATTTGCAATCCGTTGCCTGTCCTCCTCGTCGGACACGGCGATGACCTTCAGCGTATGAAACAGGGTTTCCATGAGGTCGGCCGCCTCATCGAACTGCGTTTTCATCATCGTCCCGACACCTCCCGCGCGTCGAGCGTCGGGACAGGCCGGATCGGTCGGCGGAAAGGAATCGGGGTTTCGTTGAATGTGGCGAGCTGCGCCAGCTCGGCCGCAAGCGGCGGCGCGTGAGTGGCGAACCGAACGCCGTTCTTGCCGACCTTCTTGACCGCGTACATCAGCCGGTCGGCCTCGTGCATCAACTCGTCCAGGCTGACCGAACCATCCGGCGGCACGATGAGCGCGCCCATGCTGCAAGTCACTTCATGGCCCGTGCTCGCCAGTGCGGCTGACAATCGCGCATGCAGCGTCTCGGCGGTTTCCTGTGCCGCCTCGACCGATGGCAACGAGATCAGCACCGCGAATTCATCGCCGCCCAACCGCCCGAAACAATCTTCGCGACGCAGCGCCGCCCGCCCTTCCGCTCCGAAGCATCGCAAAATCCGGTCGCCGGCCTCATGCCATAATCGTCATTGATGCTCTTGAAACCGTCGAGATCGAGATAGGCCAGCAGCAACGGCCGGCGCTGCGCCGCCATCATGATTCCGGCCTGTTGTGCGAAGGCCGCCCGCGTCATTGCGCCAGTGAGGCCGTCGAAGCGGGCGGAATATTGCTCGCCCGCCACGCTATGGCGGGCCGTCGCGACGATGCCGGCAATCATGCCAAGCGCAAAGGCGTTCAGCGCCAGATTTCCAGCAATGGCGCTGACGGGAACCTGGTGCCGCGAAACAAGCCATGTGGTGATGGCGACGGCCAGCGCCGCGAGGAAGCCGAGGGCAAGCCCGATATGGAGATTCAACCGCCAGCACGTCAAGCTGATCGGCAAAAGATAGAGCGGTCCCAGCCGCACACCGATCTGCTGGGCGAAAAAATCCCCGATCGCGATCATGCTGCCGGCGACAAGCCGCCAGACCGCCCCATGGGAGAGGCCGTCCAGCCAGCGACGAAGGTACAGGAAGAAAGAGCGGAAAGGCCCACTCAATGGGCTATGAAAACTGTCCGGCAAAGCTCTCACCTCCTGCACCGGCCGTTTGGCCTGTCCTGCCCGTTTACGGGCCTGGGCGCATCATCGGACCATGATGCGCAGGAGTGCGGGAACCGGGTGTTGGAAATCCCGAGGTTAGTCGAGCACAAGCGCCTTTAGCTGCAAATGAAGCCTGGACATGCGCGCCCGTCACCCGGTCGCCTGTTCCGTGCCTAACCCTAACCTTACGAGGTTTCCACGCCTCGGCCTGCGTCTCCACAAGCTGTCCAGAAGTTTAGCCGCGAAACCTTAAATTTGACAGACCTTGGCGGGTAAAATGCGAGCAAACCCCAAGCACAGGTGGTAGCCCCCGGCCGGCCCGCTTGTTTCATCACTGGCTGTAGGGCCGACCGGGGGGCGGATGGTTACATGCTTACCTGCAAGCATGCCTGTGCGTCGTCCAGCTCTCTGGCACTATGCGGCCTCGGCAATATCGAGCCGCACGGCAAGCCCGGCTTGGGTGGCGAGATTAATCAGCGTATCGAGACTGAAATTAGTGATCCGGCCGCGCAGCAAGTCGTTAAGACGGGGCTGCGTGATCCCAAGACGCCGTGCCGCTTCGGCCTGGGTGACACCCCAACTCCGCACCCGCTGCTCAACGGCAATCAACAGATTGGAACGCATGGTCATGTTCGCGGCCTCGGCCGGCGTGTCCTCCAATGCATCCCATACATTTGCAAAGCTCTGACGTTCCATCGTCACGCCTCCGCTAGATTTGCCGCAACCGAGTTGCGGCTAGGTCCAAATCCCGTTTCGCAGTCTGCTGCGTCTTCTTCTGGAAGGCGTGCAGCACATAGACGGTATCCTCTATCTTGGCGATGTAGAGCACCCGGAAGGCTCCCGCCTCGTCACGGATGCGAATTTCTCGCACCCCCTGGCCTACGCTCGTCATCGGCTTCCAGTCGCTCGGCTCAAAACCTTGCTGAACCTTATGGAGCTGGACGCCGGCCTCTTTCCGCGCCGTCTCGGGAAAGTCCCTCAACTGCTCAAGGGAATCCCCGAGAAATTCGAGCCGCTTCATATCAGCCATAAGCCTTTTATATCAAAATTTGTATAAGCCGACAAGGGAAACCGCAATACCGGCCAAATGTTGCTTACATGACAACATGCCTTCATGTAAGCATGGAGGCTTAACACCTATTCCTCGTTCTCGCGGACCACAGGATAGTTGTATTTGGCGAAAAGCAGGTTCAGCGCCTCGGCTACAAGCCGTTCCTGTGTAACCCGCTTGCCTTTATCGTCGCGTGTCCGGAAGCTGAGTTCTTCCAGCGTCTCCCAATAGGCCGGCGGCAGATGATGCGTCTTAGCGCTCTTGTTCGCCCGCGACGGCGGAATGTAGGTGCCGGCCGGCTGCTGGCTACGGGCTGGCCGCTTCGGCTCTGCCGGCGTCTCGAAAAGGGCGGGAGCTGCTGGCGCGGTCGCCGGCTGCTCGGCCGTCTTGATGGCGGTCGCCAGAAGGGAAGGCTTGCGGCTCATGCTTTCATCCTTTCATGCTTACCTGTAAACATGCTTTCCTGCTCCGAAAGGAAGCTGAACAGGCCGGCGACTTCCTGGGCCGCGCGGCCGTGCGGTTCCAGCTCCTGCGGCGTCTGCCCCAAAGCCGGCGCATCCTCATAGGTTTTCAGCCGTGACACATGGATGGGGGCAACCTTGATGTTGAAGCTGGTGGCAATCGCGGCGGCATCATCAACGGCCCTGCCCCCGGCATTCGGATGCACCAGGTTCAACACGACAAACGTGAGGGGACTACCGGCCATATCCAGCAGCCGCTTAAGAGGCTCCAAGGTCTCGATTGAAAATATCTGCGCCTGCGACGGGACCAGCACGATATCAGCGTGCTTAGCCGCCTCGACCGAGGCACTGTCCATCTTGCCGGGCGTGTCGATAAACACCCAATCCATGCCGAGGCCGCGATAGGCGTCCAGCGAACGGCGAATAGCGCCGGGCTGGATCGAGGCAACGTCCGGGCCGTCCCCCTCTCGCCGGTCAAACCAGTTGACGGCGTTCGTCTGAGGATCGAGGTCGAGCAGGGCCGATTTCTTCCCCGCCAGATGCGCCGCGACCGCAAGCGCCGTCGCGATCGTGGTCTTGCCGGTCCCGCCCTTTTGCGTGCAGAACGCTACTGTAATCATGGCTGCATCCTTTCATGCAAGGCAACCTACATGCTTTCTCTCAATCATGAAATCATGTTTACATTTATAAGTGGTTAACCATCGTCGCCGTCCTCGGCCGCCATCGGCTCGTCGCACTCACCGCAGACCAAGCGCACGCCTGGTTTCGCCCAAGCGTGAAGCTCGCAGCTCGGGCAGGTGTAGCGGGTCTTGCTGGCCGATTTCGCCTTGCGCTTCTTCCGGGCGTCGGCATCGTCCCACAGCTCGACATAGAGGGCGGAAAAGTCGGGCTGCGCGGCCAGCTCGGCAAAGGCGCGGGCGTAGGGTCCGGCCTGGACAATGTAATGGCTGCACGATTGGCCCGTTTCCTTGCCACCCGGCCGGCCGGTATCGGAAGGGTGCAGCCCGATCGCGTGCATTTTCGCCGCCCATTCCTTGTTGTGGTAGCCGGCGCGAGACGGCTTGCCGAAATGATGCTGCCAAAGGTGCGCCATCTCATGCGCCAGCGTCGAAAGGCTTTGCTCGTCCGTCCGGCTTTTGAAGTGCGAGGGGGTCAAAGCGATTTCGTCGGTGATCTCCGCGCCGTCCTTCGATCCGAACCAGCCGCCGGCGAAATAGCCATAGGCTTTATTCTTCCGCTGCAAGGTCACGAGGCAGGCCGGCAGCTCGCCGCCGAAAAGCCGGTCGTTGAAGAAATCGAATGCCCGATTCAGCGCGGCATAGGTTTTCGCGGTCGGATTGGCGGGGGACATGGCGGCCTCCTTTGTATCGTACGAAACAGCAATCGCATGATTTCGCCTTACATGCAAGCATGTTTACATGTTTTTAGAATGAACACCGCCGTCGCCCCTCACTCCCTCTCGAAAGCCCATAGGACGGCGGCCGCAGGCGCAAGCGTTGCGGATTAGGGGGGAGGGTGTCGTTTGCCGGCCCGCCTATACGCGGGCCGGAACCGCCGCAGGGTCGCGTAAGCGGCCCGAACAGCGGCGACCGCTTATGTTTTCACGTAGAGAATAGAACTAGAGGGGGATTCAGTCTGCTTATCGGACTCACGTTTCATCAAACCCTTTGCCATGCTGACCAGGGCTTGCCCTAACGGGCTATCGCCCGCGTCGAGCTGCGTGCGCTCATCGAGGGGTAGGGTCTTCCTGTAGGCGGCGATTGCCTCGCTCCAAGTCGTCTGGTCCTGTCCGTGATCCGCTGGCGGGGGAGGAGCCTTGCCGAACCGCCCGAGGAACTGGCGGGCCTTCTCCGGCAGGGACAGGCGATAGGCGTTGCTGGCCTGCTGGATCTGGGGGCCGCGTCCTTCGTTCCCGGTCGGCTCATAGCGCCGCAACCAGTCGATGAAGCCATGCGCCCGCAGGTTCTTCAGCGCCCGCACGATCGTATCGCGCGACCGGCCCAGGCGGTCCATGATCGTGGTGATTGACGGCTCAAGCCGGCCAGTGCGGAAGTCGATGAGGTTGACGAACAGCCGCAGCACGTCGAGCGCCACCGATCCGAGCGGCCCGCTCCGCTCGCCCTTCTCGTGCAATCCGGCCTCGTTGTAGATTTCGGCCGCCTTCAAGATCGCCTGCACGTCCTTGCGCGTCGTCGGCCGCCATATGCGGTCCTCCGATCGCCCCTTGAAATGGCTGCGCCGGCGAACTGGCGTCGGGCAGCGTGCAGCGGGGGGAGGGAAGACCAAGCCAAGCGCCGTCTGTCGTGATCCCTGCAAGATGCTCCGGCGCTCATAGGCGAGCGCGGAGAGCTGGCCGGCCTCGTCGTCGCTGAGCTGGCCCGAACCGTGTCGCGTCCAAACCTCTCGCATGATTTCATCAAGCGCGTGCCCGCGCGCGCAGCCGATCGCGGCCGCGATTTGCGTCCTCAACATCTGTCCTTCGTCCCTCCGTTCGGGAGGGCATGACGGTGGACAACGGACAAAGATTCAGTGTTCCCGCAAGAGGTGTCTCTTGCGGACTTACTTGTAAGTGGCTATGTTGGGAGCTGCTCAGGCTGGCCCAACAAAGCCGGTTCCGTAATCCGAAAACCCCTTGCCGCTGCAAACGGCTAGGGGTTTTTCATTTCATGCCCTCTGTGCGTTTTCGATATAGAACCTCAAAGCTTCTTCGATGATCGGGGCGCGACCATTCATGCCCCGCTGCTCCTTGATCCGGTCGATCTGCTCTAGAAGATCGGTCGGAAGATAAGTCGTCATAGCGATACGGCCGGACGCGAGCTGCCGCGCCCGGTGGGCGGCAACTTTCTTCCGAACTTCTTCTGCATCGCTTCTCATGGTTAGCAGTAACGACCTGATTTGCCCGATTCTGCAACCCCGAATCTCTAAGATGCGGGAATATCGCGCAAATCGGACACTCTGCGGGTGATCGGCGGGGTCGCAACGCTCCCGCCTTTGAGCGAATCGGGATTGGGATGCGAGAAAAGGCAGCATGATTGCATGTAATCATGGTTACACGGCATCAGGCTTGACCAAGCGTCCTATAGAGAGTGGCCGGGTGAACCTTGAGAACCTGGGCAACGGCGCGGGGCTTCTGGCCGTCCTCAATGAGCTGTCGGGCAAGCGCGATCTGCTCGGCCGATAGGGCAGGGGGGCGGCCGAACCGAACACCCTTTGCCTTCGCGGCGGCTCGGCCGCTGCTGGTGCGCTCGTGGATCAATGATCGCTCAAACTCGGCAATGCCGGCGAAGATCGTCAACACCATACGCCCAGCCGGCGACGTGGTATCGGCCCATGGCTCGGCCAACGAACGCAAGCCGGCCTCGGCCGCGTCCAGCCGCTCGGCAATATCGAGAAGATCGCGCGTCGATCGCGCGAGGCGGTCTAGCCTGGTGATCGTCACCACGTCGCCGGCGCGGAGCTGATCGAACAGTACGGCGAGCTGCGGCCGATCGCGCCTAGCGCCGGATGCCTTTTCCTCAAAGATGCGCTTGCAGCCCGCCGCCTTCAGCGCCGCGCGCTGCTGGTCTAGGGTCTGATCGTCGGTCGAAACGCGGGCATATCCGATGAGCAAGGCGGCTTCCGTTCGCTGTGAGGGGTGCCGGAATCTACCGCGTGCAATCCGTCGCGAAAATCCATATTCTGCGACGGAGACAATATCAGGCGCAAAACTCGAACAAAACTCGGGATTTTCGCGAGAGAGTAGAGTCGGATGCCCCGAAGTGGTCGTAGAGCAGATAGACCCTACGACCTGTTCCCTCCTCAAGTAGGATTCATGGCAGCAAAAATGCTGTCATAGGTGCCATCACGTTCGGCCCAGCGGCGGGCCTGGTCCCGTTCGAGCAACAGCTCGCCACGCGGATGGGCGCCACGCTCGATCATTCCCATCACCTTGGCGACATAGTCCGATAGCGGCATCGCGCGCGGGTCCGCCGCCTGAGAGGCGCCGGTAAGCTCAGTCTGGACGTATGGCGGGGACAGTTCCAGAACTTCGACCGATGTCTTGCGCAATTGATGGCGCAGGGAAGTCAGCCACGAGTGCAGGAACGCCTTGCTGGCACAATAGGTCGGGAAATCCGCCCGGGGCAGGAAGGCCAGTGCGGAACTTGTCGCCATGATCGTCGCGGCGGATTGCGCTTTTAGGATGGGCAGGGTGGCTGCCGTGACGCGGAGAACCCCAAGGATATTGGTTTCAACGATCGCCGCCGCGTCTGAGCCGTCCCACTCGTCCGACGTCACATCCTCCGTCCGCGAGATGCCGGCATTGGCAATCAGGACATTGGTCTGGGGAAATGCCGTACGGACGTCTTCAGCGAGCTTCGTAACGGAAGCCGTATCTGTCATGTCGGCGGTAAAACCCACGATACCGGGACGGTCATTGGTGATCTGCGCAATCAGATCCTGGCGGCGTCCGGTGATGATGACGCGATTGCCGAGGTCGTGGAATCCTTCAGCCAAGGCTCGGCCGATGCCACTGGTGCCGCCAGTGATGAGGATTGTGTTTCCGGTCGTCTTCATTGTCGTTTCCTTTCATTTGCTACAGGAATCCGCTCGGCGCACGGCCGAAAGTGGTTCACGGTTGGTTTTGAGGATAGGCAGGGCCGATCGGCGAGCCGAGGCCGAGTGCGCATAGATAGCGATACCCGACCAAGACATCACCTTGCCGGTCTTCGCTGCTCCGATGCGGGCGATCCCCCAGCTCATCAGGCCCGTCAGGAACAGGCTCTCACCGAGGCCCATGAGAATCCGGCCAAGCAGAAGGAGCGCGATGCTCAATCCTGCAACGCTGGGCAGTCCCGCGACGAGATACGCCATACCGGAGCATGCGGCCAGCGGAAGCCCGACCATGGCGGCAAAACGGGGGCCGCGCTGGTCGCAAAGGGTTCCGGCCTGATGGCGGGTCAAGACTGTGACGAGAGACTGGAGGCCGATCACCATGCCGATCGTCGTCGGACTTGCCTGCAGGTGACCGCCCATTTCGAGCGGCAGCGCGGCCAGAGGCATGCTGGCGGCCAGAAAGCACAGAAACACCGCGACGGTGACAGGTGCGATCCCGGCAAAACAGTTGGATTCGTATCGCTGGATACAGCGTAATTCTTCGTCATCTCGATCTCCTTGAGGACCGAGATCTCCCAGCGGGGTCCTCTCGGCAAGGCTGCGTTGGATGACGGTAACGCCTACGGCAGGGTGACTGCTGATCTGCTCGTACCTACGCCCGGTGTACTTGTCAACTTGGCGCACGAGCTTGGATGTCGCAAAATCCCTAATATTCGCGACAAAATCGCCGGCGCTGATTTTTCAGAGGAATTTCTGTCGCAAAACTCAGGCGCAAAAGTCAAAGCTTCACGACTGAGTTTTGCGACAAGTCGCGGCCCGGATTCCGGGCTGCTATGGGCCGGTCAAGCCGCCAGTGAAGCCATTTCCGGTTTCCGTTCCACGATCGCCCAAATGTGGCCGAAGGGATCGAAGATCGAGGCTATGCGTCGGCCGAGCGTGTCAGTCTGGATTTCGTCGCGGATCACAGCGCCGGCCGCGATGGCGCGAGGGAAAGCGGCGTCGATATTGCCAACGTTGATCTGAAATATCGTGCTGACGGCCCCGGCCTGTTTCGGAAAGAACGGGCCGCCATAGGAGGGCATCCTTTCTCGGTTCGGATTGGAGCCGGCGACCGTCACGGGTAGCTCTCCAAACCGCATCGCAACGCCCGCCAGAGCACCGTCAATGGTGTAGGTGTCCACTTCCTGTGCATCGAAAGCCGTCTCATAGAAATTTGCGGCTTCTCGCTCGCGCCCATGTTCAACAAACAATGAAAGCTGAATGCTGTTATCTTCGGTCATCCTAATCCTCGCTCCGGCATCCTGAATCACACACCAATGATACCTGAAACTTGGCCGACCCGATGGCATGAGCCGAGTTCGATGCAGAAATTAGGAATTGTGCAACAACTCGAAAGCTATGCAAACGAGCCGACCATTAGGTCGATCACGGCTTTCCGAGAGGTCGTCCCTGCTGCGTGGCACGTAGCGTTCGTGCGGCCTCAGGGGGTGAACCTAAGGTCGGGAATGGATCGTGCGGCGTCGGCAATCCCGTCGATGAAGGCGCTGGCGAGCGAGCTGAGGCGGTGAAGCCGTGCTCAAGGCCAGACGAGGGACTTCTTCAACAGCCTGCTAAAGCGAGACGCATTTAATCAGCCTCATATTAGTCCGATTTTGAAGAAGTTTGGCACTGAACTGAGTCAAAGAGCTCACACATCTCGCCGAGGGCGTCACATCGGGCAGCTCCCGCCACTATCCCCCGATCGGCACTGTAAATCCGGCTTTGACACGGTCCATGGCGACCATCGTCTTGAATCCCTTGATGTCATGATTTTCATAGAAGAACCGGCGGGTAAATTGCTCGTAGTCCTCCATGTCCCTGGCGGTGACGACTAGCATGAAGTCGGCGTCGCCTGTCACGTAATAGCCGATCATGACTTCCCGCGTGTTGCGGATCGCCGTCTTGAATCGATCGACGATGTCAGCGCGTTCCCTTTCCAGCGACACCAAGACGATCATCGTCAGGTGTCGGCCGACCGCTTTTGGGGATACAACCGACACGTCGGCCTCAATGACTCCTTCGGCGCGTAAGCGCTTGAGACGTCGCTGACAGGCGGTCGGCGAAAGATGCGCGATGTCGGCCAGCTCGTCAGAGGTGAGTCTATTGTTCTTTTGGACAGCGTCCAGAAGCGCCATGTCTGCGTGGTCAAGCTCGTTCATTGCAGATTCCTGCGCCCTAGGTCAAATATTGCACTATACCTGCATACGGACGGCGTCCTGCGCAGTCAATCGTCGCGTCTGGATGACTACTATGGCCCAAAGAGCGGATTCGCATACGCCTTCCGCTTTTCTTCTGGCCGTCGAGCCGTTTGAAAGGAAATAGTCATGACAATCAATATTGCGGAAATCAGCGAGAAAGACCGGCATGCCGTTCTCCATCCCTTCACCCAGTTGAAGGACTTCGCAACCGGCAAGCTTGGCGATCCGATCATCGTCGAGACAGGCAAGGGAATCCGCATCCAAGACGCCCATGGCAACCAGTTGATTGACGGCTTTGCCGGCCTCTATTGCGTCAATGTCGGATACGGCCGAACAGAGGTTGCCGAGGCCATCGCTCGCCAAGCCTATCGCCTTGCCTACTACCACTCCTACGCCGCCCACACGACGGACGAACTGGCGATCCTTTCGGACCGGCTTGTCAGGATGGCGCCGGGCAAGATGAGCAAGGTTTTTTATGGCATGTCGGGCTCGGATGCCAACGAGACCAACGCCAAGCTGGTCTGGTACTACAACAACCTGCGCGGCAAGCCGACCAAGAAGAAGATCATCTCGCGCGAGCGCGGGTATCATGGCTGCAGCGTCATTTCTGGCTCAATGACCGGCATGAGCTTCTACCACGACCATATGGACCTGCCCCTGCCGCAGGTTGTCCACACAGGTGTCCCTCATCACTATTGGGGCGCAAACCCGGGTGAGACAGAGGCTGAGTTCTCCGCACGGAGGGCCGCCGAGCTGGATAAACTGATCGAGGACCTCGGACCGGATAATGTTGGCGGGTTCATCGCCGAGCCTGTACTGGGAACGGGAGGCATAACGCCGCCGCCGGAAGGCTACTGGTCTGCGATCCAGGCAGTTCTGAAGAAGCACGACGTTTTGTTGATCGCCGATGAGGTGATTACCGGCTTCGGGCGCACGGGTTCGATGTTCGGCTCGCAACATTACGGGATCGAGCCAGACCTGATTACAATCGCCAAGGGCCTGACGTCAGCCTACTTCCCGCTTTCTGCCTCGATCGTCGGCGAAAAGGTCTACAAGGTCATGGAAGACGCAGCCGACCGGGTGGGTGCCTTCTCGCACGGTTACACCTATTCCGGTCATCCCATCGGCGCGGCTGCAGCGAATGCTGTTCTCGACATTGTCGAGAAGGAGGATCTGCCGGGCAATGCGCGTGAGGTGGGCGCCTATTTCCAGGAGCAGCTCAAGGCAAAGTTCGCGCAGCTGCCGATCGTCGGCGAAGTGCGTGGCGTCGGCCTCATGGGAGCAATCGAGTTTGTCGGCGACCGTGAAGGCAAGAAGCGCTTCGATCCCTCGCTCAAGGTCGGGGCGCGCGTATCAAAAGCGGCCCGTGACCGTGGGCTGATAGCGCGTGCGATGCCGCACGGCGACATCCTGGGCTTCGCACCGCCGCTGGTGACGACGAAGGAAGAAGTCGACGAGATCATTTCGATTTCTGAAGCCGCTGTTCGCTCCGTGATGGATGAACTGACCGCCGAAGGTCAGAAGATCTGATCTGACTTAACGACTGCGCTCCTCTGGGTTCCTCTGAATGAGCGACGCATGAGGAGCGCAGGACCAATATCGTGAACATGGCTACCTCGGTCATTGGACTGAGGCAGAAGAAGGATTTGCCGAATGACGGCTGCCCACCTCAACGTCACGTCCGCGACAGGCTTGATGCCGGTGCTCAATCCCTACGACGATACGGTCGTCGGTTCGGTTGAGATGCGCGCCGCCGGTGACGTCGACGAGCTTATAGCGCGCGCTAGGCGGGGAGCCGCGCTGTCTCGCGCCCTGCCACGTCATGTGCGTGCCAGCATTCTGGAAAGCGCGGCCCAGATCGTGCAGGCCCGCCGGGACGCCTTTGCCAGAACCATTGTGGCCGAAGCTGGAAAGACGGTCGCCCAGGCGAGCAAAGAAGTGCAGCGCTGCATCAACACGCTGAAGCTGTCCGCCGAAGAAGCAAAGCGCAACGCGGGGGAGATCATTCCTTTCGACGCCTATGCCGGCTCCGAACAGCGCCAGGGATGGTTTACACGTGAACCGCTCGGGATCATCACTGCCATTACCCCCTACAACGATCCACTGAATCTGGTGGCCCATAAATTGGGCCCGGCCATCGCCGGCGGTAATTCCGTCCTGCTCAAGCCATCTGAACTTACGCCGCTTTCCGCCATTGGCCTGGTCGATGCCCTCGTTGAGGCCGGCCTTCCGAAAGAGATCGTGACGGTCGCAGTCGGCGGTGTGGAACTCGGCAGGGCGCTGGTGTCTGCGCGAGATGTGCGCATGGTATCGTTCACAGGTGGCTTCGCCACTGGCGAAGCCATCGCGCGCTCAGCAGGATTGAAGAAAATGGCGATGGAACTTGGCGGAAACGCCCCGGTCATCGTCATGGCCGATTGTGACTTCGACAAGGCTGTCGAGGCCTGTGTGTCGGGCGCCTTCTGGGCCGCGGGCCAAAACTGCATTGGCGCCCAGCGTATCCTTGTCCAGTCGCCGATCTACGAACGGTTCAAGGCCGCCTTTGTGGCGGCGACCGAAAGGCTGAAGACCGGCGATCCAACCCGCGAAGACACAGATGTCGGTCCGATGATCTCCCGGCAGGCCGCCGAGCGGGCCGAAACGGCGGTCAACGACGCCATCGCGGGCGGGGCAACACTATTGTGCGGGCATCGCCGGCAGGGGGCGTTGTATCCTCCGACGATAGTCGAGGGCGTGATGCCGGCCTGCGCGCTCTGGCATGAGGAGGTTTTTGCCCCCATCGTGATCCTTACACCGATCGAGACGCTCGACCAGGGAATCGACCTGGCCAATAACCCCGACTACAGCCTCCATGCTGGCATTTTTACGGGCAGCCTTGCGAGCGCACTTGAGGCCGCCGGCCGGATCGACGCCGGCGGGGTGATGATCAACGATAGCTCGGACTACCGCTTCGACGCCATGCCTTTCGGCGGCTTCAAATACGGCAGCATGGGCCGCGAGGGCGTGCGTTTCGCATTTGAAGAGATGACCCAGCCTAAAGTCGTCTGCATCAATCGGGGATGAGTGAGGAACATTAGCGTGGATACACGTATTGAACGCGACCTGCTGGGCGAAAGACCCCTGCCTGCCGATAGTCTTTTCGGGATTCATACACTACGGGCAGCGGAAAACTTTGACGTTTCCGGTATCCGACTTCATGATTTTCCGGAGTTCATCATTACCCTTGCCATGGTGAAGAAGGCCGCCGTGCAAGCAAATCTCGAACTTGGAGCCATCGATCGAGAAAAGGCCATAGCCATAGCCAACGCATGCGACGTCCTGATTGACGGTCGCGTTCTCGAGCCGCATTTCCCCGTCGACATGATGCAGGGCGGTGCCGGCACCTCGACGAACATGAACGTCAACGAAGTGATCGCCAATCTCGCGCTGCAGGCCATGGGCAGGCAGCCGGGAGACTACGCCGCCATTCATCCGAACGATCACGTCAATCTTTCACAGTCGACCAACGACGTTTACCCGACAGCGATCCGGGTGACGATCCTGCGCGGCTGCGACACACTGATCACCGCACAGGGCGATCTCGTCGCCGCCTTTCGCCGCAAAGGTGCGGAGTTCGCGGACGTCATCAAAGTCGGCAGGACCCAGCTCCAGGACGCCGTGCCGATGTATCTCGGCCAGGAATTCGAGGCTTTCGCGGAGACTGTCGAGGAAGATATCCTTCAACTGCGTGAGACTGTCCGGCTGATGGCGGAAGTCAACCTCGGCGGCACCGCCATCGGCACTGGCGTCAACGCTCCCGAAGGCTTCTCGGCTGCCGCCTGTGCGCATCTGACGAAGATCTGCGGAACGGCGGTTCGTCCTGCGCGCAACCTCCTGGAGGCCACCTCCGATACGGGGGCTTTCGTCTCGCTGTCCGGCGTGCTGAAACGCATATCCGTCAAGCTCTCGAAAATCTGCAACGACCTGCGCCTGCTTTCCAGCGGCCCGCGTGCGGGTTTCGGCGAGATCCGTTTGCCACCGGTGCAGGCGGGTTCATCGATCATGCCCGGGAAGGTCAACCCGGTCATCCCGGAGATGATGAACCAGATCGGTTTTCAGGTCATAGGCAACGATCTCACGGTGACCCTGGCGGCAAGCGCCGGCCAGCTTCAACTCAACGCAATGGAACCGGTCATCGTACTCAACATTCTGCAATCCATGCGGCTCCTGGCCAAGGGCATGGATCTTCTTCGCACTCGCTGCGTCGACGGCATCGAAGCCGACGTCGATCGCTGCAAGGCGCTCTACGACGGCTCCCTCGTTCTTGCCGCCGCCTTGAACCCGGTCATCGGTTACGAGCGGGCGGCAAGGCTGGCCAAGCGCGCATTGGCTGAAGGTATCGGAATCAGGCAGGCTGCCGAAGCCGAACAGGCGCTTTCTCCGAAGCAAATTGCAGCAATTTTTGACTTTCCTGAGAGAAAGTCTGCTGAAGACATCCAATAGCTGACGAGTAAAACGACATATGCCGACCAATCATCTTCAAGACGACGATCGCGGCCACATTCGCATCGCCATCGATGACGTGTTCAGCATAGCCATACAGGCTCTGCTGCATGCCGGCCTCTCTTCAGCGCAAGCCTTCCCTATGGCGCGCACGATCACGGCAGCAGAGCGGGATGAGTGCTTCTCGCACGGACTTTATCGACTGCCGGGATGCGTGGAGACGATAAAGAGCCCAAAATTCGTCGCAAACGCCATACCGGTCGTAGCGGAGATTTCTGCGGCAGCCGTCCGAGCCGATGCGCGATACGGCTATTCACCGCTTGCCTTCGAGAAGGCCCTACCCCTCGTGGAGCAAAAGGCAAAAACGGCCGGCATTTGCATCCTCGCTATCAACAACTGTTTCCATTGCACTGCACTTTGGCCGGAAATCGAGGCGCTGACGGAACGTGGCCTTGCAGCCATCGCCATGACGTCAAGTCACAGCTGGGTAGCCCCGGCTGGCGGCACGCAGCCGACGCTTGGAACGAACCCTTTCGCTTTCGGCTGGCCACGACATAATGAGCGGCCCTATGTCTTCGATTTTGCCACCAGCATGATCGCTCGTGGCGACATCGCCCTCCATGATATGGGCGGTAAGCAGATACCGCTCGGCTGGGCACTCGACGTTAACGGCAACCCCACGACGAACGCCGCCGCCGCCCTGTCTGGCGCGATGCTTTCATTTGGCGGCCACAAGGGGACAGCCTTGTCGACAATGATTGAGTTGCTCGCCGGCCCCCTGATTGGAGACATGACAAGCAGCCAATCGAAGGAGTTCGGTGAGGACACCAGGGCTGCCCCCTGCCACGGCGAACTTATAATTGCGCTCGATCCTGCTTTGCTGGGATGGGGTACTGAGGCCGCCAACCAGTCAAGCGCCGAACAACTCCTTTCAGCCTTTGCCGGTCAGGGCGCGCGCCTGCCCTCACGGCGCCGCTACGAGGCCAGAGAGCGCACCATGAAGAATGGCGTACGGGTCCCCAAAGCACTCTACGAACGCATTCAATCTCTTCTGCCGTCGGGCGGGCCTATGTGATCTGCACGTAGGGATTTCCCGATATCAGCCTGCAACAGCAGGCACCGCATATCTCTGCGATATGAGTGCGCATATGACCAATTGTATAAGATGGAACAGCATCAAAGGTAACACGATCAGCGAAATATCCTGTCCGGCAAACAATATGCCGGCCATCGGCAAGCCGGTAGCAAGGCTTTTTGTCGAACCGCAGTAAAACAATGCCAAAAGATCAGCACGGTTCATCCTCGCGACCTTGGCAGTCGTTATTGTAATGGTCATGACGATGCCTAGATAGAAAATGCAAAGGCCGATCAGCATGGCTAGCGCCTGCGGAGATATTATCTGCCAGATGCCGTTGACGACACCTGCAGAGAACGCCGAGTAGACGATCAGCAATATCGAACCTCGATCGACAATCATGGTCGGCAGCTTGTGACGATTGAGGAAACCCGACAGCAGTGGACGGCAGAACTGCCCCAATACAAAAGGTAGCAGGATTTGCTGCATGATCCTCCATATCGCGGAAGCTTCCACCCCATATCCGGCTCCCTGCGGGATAAGCATTGCAAACAGCAATGGCGACAGAACGACGCCGACGAGGTTGGAGATGGAAGCCGCGCACACTGCCCCGGCAACGTTGCCGTTGGAGATCGACGTGAAAGCTATGGAACTTTGCACTGTCGAGGGCATGCAGCCAATGTAGAGGAAACCGACGCCGACTGCTGCGGGAAGCCACATGGCCGAGAGAGGCTTCATCACCAGGCCGAGCAGCGGGAACACGGCAAAGGTGCACAACAACACACCGACCTGCAATTTCCAGTTCGCGAAGCCGGATATGATCGTCGCGGTCGAGAGCTTGGCGCCATAGAGGAAAAAAAGCAACGCTACCGCCCAATAGGTGACGTCACGAAGCATGTCCGCAAATTGGCCGCGCGCAGGTAAAAATGTCGCCATCAGCACGGTTAGAATCAGCGTCATCATATAGCGGTCCAAGCCAGCCCGCTTCAGTTGAGTTTCCAGACGCGCAAGGATCATTACAGCCTCTCAATGCAAGAACGGGCAACAGCGGCACACACCGCATCTTCAGAAGGCGACCCAGAAGTACGCTGCCTGCCTTGTTCCGCCTTCTCAACGTCCGATCGCATAGGCCTGCATCAGGCGCGGTGTGGCCGCCGCCTGCATCAGACCGCCAGGGTGGCGCAACGCCGCCGTAAGCCTGCCGATCGTATTTGCCGGCGACACGATAACCTCGTGACCTAATTCCTTAAGCCGTTCAATCGTCGTTTCACCGAAAGACGCTTCCAGCATGAGACGCCCCGGCTTGGCTTGCCTTGGGAAGAAGGAGCTCTGGAAGTGCTGCGAATGGAACAGGGGCGCATCAATGCCTGCCTGCAGGTCAAAGCCGTGATGCACGAAGCGAAGAAACCAGATCAGCTGCCACTGGTCCTGCTGATCGCCGCCCGGCGTTCCGAACGCAAGTGCACGGCCATCATCATGCAAGGCCAGCGAAGGCGTTAAGGTCGTGCGCGGGCGTGCGCCCGGCTTCAGCGTCGAGGCTAGCCCGTCATCGAGCCAGAACATTTGGGCGCGTGAATTGAGCGCAAATCCCAGCCCCGGCACAATCGGATTGGATTGCAGCCATCCGCCCGATGGTGTCGCCGACACCATGTTGCCGTACCGGTCGATGATATCGAGATGTACGGTGTCACCACGAATATCGGTCAGGTGAGCCATCGTCGGCTCGCCTGTGGCCGGGTTATCCTCTATATCCAGCTTCCGCCACGCGCGCGCAATTGCCGCCTCCACAAGAGCCTCAAAACCGGGGATCACACCTGGTCGCTGTTCCAGCGAAGCGCGCTCGCCGATGAGCTTCGCGCGTTCCCGACCGTAACCCTCCGACAGAAGTTCGGCGAGGGGGATATCGAAGAAGTCAGGATCGCCGTAATAGGCCTCGCGGTCCGCCCACGCCAGCTTGATAGCCTCGGTCACGATATGCACGAAGTCGGGACCCATGGGATCCATTGCGGCCAAATCGAAGTTCTTGACGATCTGCAAAGCCTGCAAGAGGACCGGCCCTTGCCCCCACGGGCCGGTCTTGTAAATTTCCCAGCCGTGATATTTGACACTAACAGGAGATTCGACGCGCGCTGTCCAGTTTTTCATGTCGTCACGTGACAGAAATGCCTTGTTGCGCTTTCCGGTGACGTCCATCACATTGGCGGCCGTGAGCCAGTCAGCGATCGTATCGGCGATAAAGCCGTCGCTCCATGCCTTGCGCGCAGCGTCGATCCGCTCTTCGCGCGTGCTTCCCTGCGCCAGTTCGCAAATGCGCTGCCATGTTTTCGCGAGCGTGACGTTGCGTATCAGGCTTCCCGCCTCGGGCACGACACCACCAGGTGCCCATATGTCCACTGACGACGGCCAATGCGTTTGGAAGAAGGGGAGCAATTCCTTGATCGCAGCGCTTGCGGCAGGCAGGATCGGGTATCCGTTCAGCAAATAGTCAATCGCCGGAGCAAGGATATCCGACAGTTCCATCGTGCCTTGATTGCGTAGTAATACAAGCCACCCGTCAAACGCACCGGGCACCACGGTGGCGAGCAGCCCCGAACCTGGGATCATGTCCAGATCCAGAGCTTTCATGGCTTCCAGAGTGGCGGCTGCAGGCGCTGTTCCTTGCGCGCAAAGCACTTTCGGTTCCTCTCCGGCCTCGCGATAGACTACCGGCAGGTCGCCTGCTGGGCCGTTGAGATGTGGCTCAACCACCTGCAGGACAAAGCCGGTCGCCACGGCAGCATCGAAGGCATTGCCACCCCGTTCGAGAATAGACATGCCGACCGCTGTAGCTATCCAGTGGGTCGATGTCACAACGCCGAACGTACCTTTGATCTCAGGCCGTGTTGTGAAATTTGTCATAGCTGTACCGAGGTCCTGTCCATTTATGAAAAGGGTTCGCGTAGCATCGCGTCATGCATGAGCTTGATGAGATGCGTGAAATCGAAAACAGGTAGGTTTGTCGCTTTCTGGATAGCCGCCGCATAAGGCGGTAACAGCGAGCATTCCAGAAGGATTGCGCCCAAGTCGTCACATTCGCTTACCAGACGCTGCGCCACCGAAACGGCTTCATCCTCGACCTTGCTGATATCCATGAAGGGCTGGTCATTCCAAGTAGTCGCCGCAAATTCGCTACATCCCTCCATTCCGATGACCGCGCATCTTTCGGGATTGATACCTGCCGCCGTGAAGTGGCTCGGCGTTATAGCCGACGCTTCGGCCGTAATGATGCCGAGTTTCTTTCCCCGCGTCAGACCACTTGAGATGAACGGCGCAAGAAGCAGCGAGGATGACCATACGGGCACCGACACCGCTGCAGCAAGCTGTTCCTGGAACAGGATTGCAAAGCCGCATGATGTGGTTATCGCGCGGCAACCCTGACGTTCAAGTTCCTTTGCACCTGCTATCCATGGCGCCATCACCTGCTGCAACTGCTTGCTGCTCGGCGATAGTCGCGAGACCTGACGCACCACAACCTCGCCTGTCCCGCCCGGAACGATATGATGCAGGACCGGAAAGTTGAAACTGAGGGAATTCCCGATTGCACCGGGGGGACGCGGAAAGCGCCCCTCTATCATCAGGATACCGATGCGATGGCCATAAATATTCGCACCACCCTGCAGGACGGGCTTGCCGTTCAGCGTCATGCCGTCATACCCACTGCATCCATGAGTTCACGAATACGATCCGAAGCAGCCTGGAATGCGGGCTCGCCCAGCTTTGAGAATGAGCGCGGACGCTCCACCTTTACGTCCACAATCTCCGTGACCCTGCCCGGTCGTGACTCCATCACGACGACACGGTCGGCAAGATATACCGCCTCGATAATCGAATGGGTCACAAGGACAACAGTCTTGCCGGTCTCCATCCAGACACGCTGGATTTCAGCATTGAGCTGTTCCCGCGTCATCGCGTCCAACGCACCAAACGGCTCGTCCATCAGCAAGAGCGACGGATTGTGGACAAGCGCGCGGCACAAAGACACTCTCTGCTGCATGCCTCCGGAAAGTTCATAGGGCCGTCTCTTCTCAAAACCTTTCAATCCGGTCAGTTCGATCAGCCTTCTCACCTCTTGCTCGGAGTCGGGCCGATTGATCCCTCGCACCTCGAGTTGAAGCCGGATGTTCTCCTCGACTGTCCGCCAGGGCAGCAGGACCGATGTCTGGAATGCAATGCCGACGTTGTCAGAGGGGCCGGTCACGGATTGCCCCGCGACCTTCACACTGCCCTCCGTCGGAGTCAGAAGCCCCGCAATGATCCGCAACAGGGTGCTTTTTCCACAGCCGGACTTTCCAACCAGAGCGACGAACTCACCTTCTTCGATGTGAAGGTTTATGTCGTTCAGTGCCTGAAAATTCCCAAATTTCTTCGAGACACCACGGAGCTCAATAGACTGACTCATTGCTGGCTTCCGATGAAATCGTTTGTATAGAATTTATCGACCGGCAGGGCTTTCGCCATACCCATATAGCGAACAAGTACGTCCTGGGTCTGCTCCCAGTCAGACTCGGCCATCCAACCGAAAGGCTTGCCTTGCGTCGCCTCAGTGCCCAGCAGCGGAAGGGTGAGTTCGAGCTGGCGCAAAAGGACATCCTTGTTGCGTGCCTGGCCGGCCACGGATTCGATCAACGCATCGACTGCCGCTTCGGGATTCTGTTGGGCCATTTCGAATGCCTTGGCCGTCGCCGCGATGAAGCCCTTCACCGCTTCAGGATTCTTGGCGATGAAATCCGAATTCCCGACAATGCCATTGTTCATCTGCTGAATGCCGTAGTCGGACATCAGGAAATAGTGCACCTTGGCGCCGGCCGCCTCGAGCTGGGCGATCTGCACATTGACGTTTGCCGGAATGGCATCGGCCCGGTGCTGAAGGAAAAGCGAGTTCTTCGCCCCAGTGGCGGGATTGATAATCGATACGGAAGCTGGATCGACATCAGAATAGGCCAGCAGACCCGGGAACACGAGGCCCGTGCTTTCGGCCGGGCCGAAGGCCACGATCTTGCCGGCGAGTTCCTTGGGATTGTTTACCGGCGCATCGTCATGCGAGATGACGCACATGACGTTGGAAAGCACACGGGCGACCGCCTTGATTGGCATGCCCTGCTCTACGCCGCGTACCATTGTACCGAAATCGACAAAGCCCAACTGGTCATTGCCCTGGGCAATCAGCTGCGCCACAGTGGCGGAGCCCTGCCCTTCGCCCACCGTCACGCTCAGCCCGGCCTCTTCATACAGTCCTTCCTTGACTGCAAGATAGAACGGAGCGTGGGATCCATACAGCGACCAGTCCAGACGGAAGCTGATTGGTGTCAAATCTTGCGAATACGACTTTCCGGCTCCGCCGATAAGGCCAACTGCAACTGCGGATGCACAGAAAACACGACGTGTAATAGACATTTGTTCCATCCTCTTTTTATTGCCTTCGAAGCATCATATTTCTCAGGCTCTCCACATTGAACGTCGGCTTGTATCGAACTATCGGACCGCTATCAGATCCGGTCTTTCAATCTGATAGTGACATGCCAAGGGATGAGGAGGCGCTCGAGCCACTCAACCGTGTAGTAAAGGACTATCCCAATCACCGTCAGGCAGATTAAAACCGCGAAGAGTAGGGTCGTATCGAGCGTCGCGTTAGCCGACAGCAACAGATATCCCAGGCCCTGTGTCGCACCCACCCATTCCGCAATCACCGCTCCGACCACTGAGAACGCGACCGCCACCTTGATGCCCGAGAACATTGAAGGAAGCGCAAGTGGCATCCGGAATTTCCAGAACTTCTGCAGCCGCGACGCCTTCATGCTGTCGGCAAGTTCGATCATCTCATTCTCGATCGAACGCAGGCCGACAACACTCGATATAACGATGGGGAAGAATGCCACTAGGAACGTGACCACGATCTTGGGCATGATGCCTAGGCCAAACCAGACGGTGATGAGCGGCGCCAGTGCAACCTTTGGAAAGGTCTGGGACAGCACCAGCCAAGGCATCAACGCCTTGTCGATCAAGCGCGAGGAAACAATCGCCACCGCAAGCGGTATCCCAATTGTGATCGAGAGGAAGAACCCGGCGAGCGTCACATAGGTCGTGACGGCACTATGCTCCATCAGGAAGCCGAAGTCGGTCATCAGCCGACCCCCAACTGCTTGTGGCGTAGGCAGCAGATAGGATGGTACATGCAGGACGTAGATTGCAAAAAGCCATGCAACCAAGACTAGCGCCAGCGTACCGATTGGGTAGAGCAAATCCTTCATAGTACAGTCCTCCCGGGATCGCAGATCAATCGGCAGTCAGAAGTTCCCTGGGGCAACTTGCGAAGGTACGGGCACCCTGCGCCGTGACGACAAAGCTTTCCGAGACGACAAGACCGTATTTGTCTTGCCAAAGAGCGGGAATGCAGTGGAATGTCATATTCTCTTCCATGACGGTGCGATCGCCCGCGCGGATAGAGCAGGTGAGCTCGCCCCATGTCGGGGGGAAGCCGATGCCGACCGGATAGCCGATCCGGCTGTCCTTCTCAATTCCATGCTTTCGGATTACCTTGTCCCAAGCAGCATGCATTTCCTGCAATTCGACGCCTGGACGGACTGCGTCGAGCGCCGCTTCCAGGCCCTCGCGTATGATCTTCGTCGTTTCCACCAGTTCCGGCCTCGGCTTTCCGACCATAACGCAACGCGACAGCGGAGAATGGTAGCGATGCCGGATGCCGCCCATTTCGATATAGAAGACCTCACCGTCGACAAGAGGCGCATCCGTCCAGCTCAGATGCGGCGCTGAAGCCAGCTCACCGACCATTGCATTGGGAGGCTTGCAGGGGAATGTACCACCAAATTCAGGCGTTCCCGCTGTTGTGACGCGATATATCTCGGCCATCACATCGCATTGACGAACGCCGGGACGCACCAGCTTACGGCCAGCATCCATGGCGGCAGTTGCAATCTGGCCGGCCTGCGACATGAATTCAATTTCCCTTGCCGACTTCACCATGCGGCAACGGTTGACGAGGAGGAAGGCGTCATCGAAATGGTCGCGCCCAAGGCCTTCGGTCAGGATACGGTTCCATTTTGAGGTGTAATAGTAATCATCCTGCTCGGCAGCAATACGACCGCGATCGAGACCGCGCTCCTTCAGCACCTCCACCAGATATTGCATGGGGTGAAGGTCACCCGATCCGACATATTTGTCGGGATAGGCAATGACGTTTTCTTCAGAAAGATAGGCCGTGAAGCGTGCACCAACAGCATCCATCTTGCGACCGAACCAAAAAGGCTCATCCTCAGCAAGGGAAATGACCACCATCTGCGGGGTATAGAAGGACCAGCCATCGTAGCCGGTAAGCCAAAACTGGTTGGCAGGGTTGGAGACCAGCAGGGTGTCATATCCAGCGCGGCTCATCGCCTTTTTCGTGCGCGCAACCCTTTCTTTGTACTCTCTTATTTCAAAAATCAATTCCATTTCCAGCCTCATTAGGGAGTATCTGGAAAAATAATCTCTTGAAAGGGACATGCTGTCGATTGAAAAATACTTACAAAAATCATAACCATTTCGGCATGCTGTATCCTAACCTGCGCCATCTTGAGATTTTCCTGTCCCTCTGCACCACCGGCATGGCCACCAAAACGGCCCAGGCTCTCAACCTAACGCAACCGGCCGTCAGCAAGGCAATCTCGTCACTTGAGGAGGTTAATCAGGTTCAGTTGTTCGAGCGTCGCAGAAACCGGCTGTATCTGACCGCCAATGGCATTCGGATAAGAGACGAAGCGGAACGACTGCTCAATCAGGTTGGATACTTCCAGGCGGAGGTGGATGCCTTACAGAAATCAAGGCGCGGCGAGATCAACATTCTGGCGATTCCTTCACTGGGTACGGGTGCCATCGCCAGCGCAGTTGGGGAATTTCTCATCAGCCATCCCGAGATCAATGTCCGCTTCAACATCTGCATGTCACGTCAGATCAGTGAAATGGTTGCGCAAAACAGGGTCGATATCGGGTTCGTCCACGGCTCTAGCAGCCACCCTAGCATCAAGGAAAGCTTTATAACCGAAACGGACCTTCACTGTTTGATGCGCAAGAGCCATCCCCTCAGCTCCCTCACCGAGATAACAGCGCTGGATCTTTCACCATATCCCCTAATTTCATTCGACGTTGAAGCGCCGCCGAGCGTTCAGATTCGAGAGGCCTTTTCAAGAGCGGGACTGCAAGCGAATGTACGCATCGAGATCAATGCGTCTCTTCTTGCCGCAGAGGCCTTACGGGACGAGACGGTCGCCTTCGTCGATCCCTTATCGGTGAAGCCGGATCCGGAACTGACACTTCTTCCATTCACCCCCAAAATCCCCTTGTCGATTTTTATGCTCACGCATCAGAACAAGACCCCTTCACTGCCTGTCGCAGCCTTCTGCGACACAGCCCGTCATCTTTTATTTCGTGCAGTCAACAAGCTCAGGGATCAGCCCGCGAGATAGAGCAGAGCATAAGGTGGATCGGGTTTGTTTTTATGCCGCCAATTGCTCCATCATTTCCGCCATAGCATAGACCTCGTGGGCGTCTTACCATCGAAGGTCGAGTGTGGGCGTCGCCGATTGTAGTAGTCGATCCAGGAGCAGATGCCGCTGCGGGCTTCGCTGCCGGTCTCGTGTTCAATCGGCGCGGAATGTTGACCCCTTATTGGAGTGCGCCCCTCGGGGTGAACACTGATCAGGCTGTTGTTTTGCCAGTCTGCCGGATGTGTTGATCCTCGAACTGTTATAGGCTCAGATAGCCGAGTGCTGAATGGAGCCTACGCTTGTTGTAGACTTCCTCGACGAAATAGGGAAGGTGTTCGGTGACATCGTCGAAGGCTTAGCAACAACGGGTGCAAGTGATGACGACGTTGTGATTCCATATACTCGCAGAGCCCGCCCAGCCTCGGTCGACGTGATATTCGTGGACAATTTTTCTCCTATCGGCTCAACCCAAGCCCTTGGGAACGGGTAAGCTGCTGTTTCAATGTGCGGTCACGGCTCAGCTCGGCAAAACGCGTGCGCTCCACCATACGAGCGGTCGTCTTGATCTGCTCGGCCTGCTTCGCCAGCTCCGGGCGCTTCTCAAGCTGCTTGGCGAAGTTTCGAGGATCGGAATCACCGAACCGCTGCGTGAGCGCATTGGCGACCAGCTTGGCCTCCTCAAGTGCGGTCTGGCCCTCCGAAGACAATCGCAGCTCGGCGATGAACTGGCCCCGCTTCTCGACCGGCGTCTTTTCTACCTGGGCGATGATTTCGGCGCTACGCGGCGTGAGGCCGGGAACCTCGACCACATCACGCTTTTCACGCTGCCATTGTTCACTCTTGCGTTCTTCTCCAAGCCGCCGCTCCCAGGCCTCGGAGACATAGCCGATATGGGCGGAAACCGACTTCGCATAATGCAGCGCCTTTTTCCTCTCCTTGTTGTCCCCGAATATTCCTGACTTGCCGCGTAGTTCCCCGAACCTCTCCGGCTGCTCGGCCATGGCCTTTGCCATGATCTTGCCGTTGCCCTCCTTCTCGGTGATGGCGGTACGCAGCCGGCCGGCCACCTCAGTCGAATCACGAAACACATGCCGCGATATAGATTCCACCGTGTCGAATCTCTGCTCGATGACGGACATCGCCTTTTCGCGGGCCACGTCCTCAATGCTGCGATCGTGCCGCGTGATCGCCGGCACTAGGGGAGCGGGCTTGACGCCCTCGGGCTGCAAGGCTTGGCCGGCCGCTTCTATGCGGCCCTCGCCGGTGCCAGCCGGCGACATGACCTCTGACCACCGGACGCGGCGGGAGCCTTCCCTCTCCCCTTCCCGGCCGTCCTGCCGATCGCCACCAATATTCGGGGCGAGATCCTTGCGAGGATCCTCGCGGCGAACAGGGCCGGCCAGATCGCCGGCACGTTCCTCGTAAACATGCTGGCGCTCTGATGGCCGGCCCTGCTGCTCCCGTTCCGGATGGGCCGCACGGGACGAAAACTCTTGGCGCTCCTTTGGGGCGGGAGCAAGTTCGATCTCGCTTCTTACCCCGAACTGTTCCGCGATCCCGCGCCGCTCGGCAAAGTCCCTAACGTAATCCAGCGTGGTTTCCTTCGCGCCGGAACGCGACAGGCGGCTTTCGAGCTGCTGATACGCCAGTTCGCCACCCTCCAC
>Ga0180223_1000800_pt1 | contig 32083 bp, 25 predicted proteins | sample eDN5th30CKraftOP_FD_151337 | JGI IMG/M metagenome (GOLD analysis project Ga0180223, IMG submission 151337) | Enriched Organic Plus compost microbial communities from Emeryville, California, USA - eDNA 5th pass 30_C Kraft OP (version 2) (version 2) ... | reverse complement strand
TGCACTCGGCCAGTTCTTCCGGCTCGAACGTCTTGCAGGCGAGCGTGGCGAGCAAGCGCTCGGCGTGGCCGGTCATGTCGCCGTCGGGCAGGTAGCCATTCTCGACCTCGAGCAGCACCTCGCCGTCGGGCCCGGCCAGCACCGCGCCGAAGGGATGGTTGCCGTTGTCCATGGCGCGCTCGGCGACGTCGAAAGCGAGCCGCAACAGGTCTTCATCGGAGGTCGACATTCAAGACGCCTTCAAAGGATTGCTCCCGGGGTCGCATCGCGCGGCGCCGGCTGCTATGCCATCATAGCATCATGAACCGGATCGCGGACACAATCGACAGCGTCTCGGCGTTTATCGGCCGCGGTGTGGCATGGCTGGCACTGGTGATCGTGCTGCTGCAATTCGCGCTCGTGGTGGCGCGCTACCTGTTCGGCATCGGCTCGATCTGGGTGACCGAAAGCGTTACTTATGGCCATGCGGCGCTTTTCCTGCTCGCCTCGGCCTGGACCTTGCGCAGCGGCGGCCACGTGCGTGTCGATATCTTCTACGCGGACGCCTCACCGCGCGCCCGCGCCTTGATCGATCTCCTCGGCACGCTGTTGCTGCTGATTCCGTTCGCGGTGGCGCTCTTGTGGCTGTCCGTGCCGTTCGCGGCGCGGTCCTGGGCGATCCTGGAGCGTTCGCAGGAAGCGAGCGGCCTGCCGCTGGTCTTCGTGCTGAAGACGCTGCTGCCCGTCTTCGCCCTGATGCTGGCGCTGCAGGGCATCGCGCAGGCGATCAGAAGTGTTGCCGTGCTGCGCGCCGGGGAGCCGCATGTCGCTTCCTGAAATATTCTCGATCCTGCTGGTCGTTGCGGCCGTCGCCGCGCTGCTCGTCGGTTATCCGGTGGCGCTGACGCTGGCCGGCGTGTCGTTCGCCTTCGCCGTACTGGGCGACGCACTCGGCCTCATGAACATCGCCATTCTGGGTGCGCTGCCGCAGCGCATCTACGGCGTCATGACCAACGACGTGCTGCTGGCGCTGCCGATGTTCATCTTCATGGGCGTAATGCTGGAGCAGTCGCGCATTGCCGAAGAATTGCTCGAGCGCGTCGGCCGCCTGTTCGGTCCGCTGCGCGGCGGTCTTGGTTATTCGGTCGTGCTGGTCGGCGCGCTGCTCGCCGCTTCGACCGGCCTTGTCGGCGCCACCGCGGTGACGATGGGCCTCATCATGCTGCCGTCGATGCTGCGCCACGGCTACGATCCGCGGCTCGCCTCCGGCACGGTGGCGGCCTCGGCGACTTTGGCGCAGATCGTACCGCCCTCGACCGTGCTGATCCTGCTCGGCGACCAGATCAACATCGCCTTCCAGTCGGCGCAGCTCGCCAAGGGTTCGTTCGCGCCGGATGTCGTCTCGGTCGGCGATCTGTTCGCCGGCGCGCTGGCTCCGAGCCTGCTGCTGGTCATCCTCTATGTTGCGTATATCGCCGTCGTTGCCTGGCTGAAACCGGCGAGCGCGCCGGCCGTCCGGATCGGCGAAGCGCCGAAGGGCAGTCTGCTCGAAGTCCTGCTGGCGCCGGTGGTGCTCATTGTCGCCGTGCTCGGCTCGATCCTGTTCGGCATTGCGACGCCAACCGAAGCGGCGTCGGTCGGCGCCGTCGGGTCGATCCTGCTGGCGTGGCGGCGCGCGCCGCTGTGGCCGATGCTGCGGCCGGTGGTCGACAAGACCGCGCAGATCACGGCCATGATCTTCCTCATCCTGATCGGCGCCACTCTTTTCAGCCTGGTGTTCCGCGCGCTCGGCGGCGACGACATGGTAGCGCGCGCGCTCACAGATCTGCCCGGCGGCGCCAGCGGCGCGGTGCTCGTTGTGATGCTGGCGGTGTTCCTGCTTGGCTTCGTCATGGACGCCTTCGAGATCATCTTCGTGGTGATCCCGATCGTTGCGCCGGCGCTGCTGAAGCTGCCGGGCATCGATCCCATCTGGCTCGGCATCATGATCGCGGTGAACCTGCAGACCTCCTATATGCACCCGCCGCTCGGTCCGACCTTGTTCTTCCTGCGCGGCGTCGCGCCGCCGGAAATCACGACGCGGCACATTTATGTCGGCATCATTCCGTTCGTGGCGATCCAGCTCATCGCGCTGGTGGTGCTGTGGTTCTGGCCCGGGCTTGCCACCGCACTGCCGCACGCGTTTTATGGACGGTAGTTGCTTTCTTATCCCTCCCCCGAAGGGGGAGGGTGGTTCGCGAAGCGAACCGGGTGGGGTGAGCCGTGGCCAATGTTCACGCGCGCCGCTTGCGTAAAGCGATGACTCCGCAGGAGGTCAAGCTGTGGGTCCATCTTCGCTCGTGGAAGCAGCGCGGCTATCACTTCAGGCGACAATCGCCACGCGAAGGTTTCATTGTCGATTTCGTCTGCATGCGCGAGAAGCTGGTGATTGAAGTTGACGGCGGGCAACACAACATGCCGGCTCATGAGCTGCGTGATCGGGCGCGCGACTTGAAATTGTCCAATGCGGGTTTCCGGACACTGCGCTTCTGGAACAACGACATTGATTGCAATCTGCCTGGCGTGCTTGAAGTGATCGATAATGAGTTGCGGCGCGGCCAGCCCCACCCGGCCGGCTGTGCCGGCCACCCTCCCCCTGCGGGGGAGGGATAAGGGAGGGACTCACCAATGAAAGCCGCTGATATGTTCAGCCTCAAGGGCCGCGTCGCGCTGGTGACCGGCGCCTCGTCGGGCCTCGGCCAGCAGTTCGCCCGCGCGCTGGTCGACAACGGTGCGGCGGTCGCGTTGGTGGCGCGGCGCACTGAGCGGCTCGAAGCCTTCAAGGCGGAACTGGAACAATCCGGCGCGCGCGCCATCGCCATCGAAGCCGACGTCACCGACGCCGCGGCGATGAAAGCCGCATTCAACGCCGCCGAAAAAGCATTCGGTACCGTCACCATCCTGGTCAACAATGCCGGTGTCGCGCAGAAACCGTTGCGTGCCGTAGAAGTCGCGCCCGAGGAATGGCGGCGCGTGCTCGACGTCGATCTCGATGCCGTATTCTACTGGGCTCAGGAAGGCGCCCGTCGCATGATCGCTGCCGGCCAACAGGGCTCCATCGTCAACATCGCTTCGGTGCTCGGCTTCGGCGTATCGAAGGGCACGGCGGCCTATGCGGTGGCCAAGGCGGCCGTAGTGCAGGTGACGCAGGCGCTCGCCATCGAACTCGCCTTCAAGGGCGTGCGCGTCAATGCTATCGCGCCGGGCTGGTTCGTGACCGAAATCAATGACACCTACCTGAACAGCGAGGCAGGTAACGCCATGAAGCGCGACATCCCGATGGGCCGTTTCGGCGAGAATGGCGATCTCGATGGCGCGCTGCTGCTGCTGGCGTCGGATGCCGGCCGCTACATGACCGGCGCCACCATTGTCGTCGATGGCGGGCAGGTGGTGCAGCTCAAAGGATAAGAGGAAACACGATGGACTTCTCTCTCTCTCCCGAACACGAGGAGCTGCGCCTCAAGGTGCGCGCCTTCATCGAAAAGGACGTGCTGCCGCTGGAGAAGGACCCGGCGAACTTCGCCGAGCACGAGAACATTCCGCATGAGCGGCTCGAGCCGGTGCGCGAGAAAGCGCGCAAGCTTGGCCTGTGGGCGCCGCAGAGCCCGAAGGAATATGGCGGCATGGAATTGCCGATGGTCGCCTGGGCGGCGATCTACGAGGAAGCGGCGCGCTCGCTGTTCGGTCCGCTCGCCATCAACTGCATGGCGCCGGACGACGGCAACATGAACATGCTGCGCCTCGTCGGCACGCAGGCGCAGAAGGACAAGTGGCTGGCGCCGATCGTCGCCGGCAAGGTGCGCTCGGCTTTCGCCATGACCGAGCCGGCGCCCGGCGGCGGTTCCGATCCGACCATGATCCGCACCCGCGCCGAGAAGAAGGGCGGCAAATACGTCGTGCACGGCCACAAGTGGTTCATCACCGGCGCCGACGGCGCCTCGCATTTCATCCTGATGGCCCGCACGTCGGACGACGCGCGCAAGGGCCTCACCGCGTTTCTGTTTCACAAGGATCAGCCGGGCTGGCGCATTGCGCGCCGCATCGAGATCATGGGTCCGGAAGAGCACGGCGGCCATTGCGAGCTGGAATTCGATGGCCTGGAAATCCCCGAAGAGAATGTGCTGCTCGGCGAAGGCGAGGGTTTGCGCCTGATGCAGGTGCGGCTCGGCCCGGCGCGGCTGACGCACTGCATGCGCTGGACCGGTTGGGCCAAGCGTTGCATGGAGATCGCGCAAGAGTACATTGCCAACCGCGAGGGCTTCGGCATCAAGCTGGCCGATCGCGAAAGCGTGCAGATCAAGCTGGGCGAAGTCGCCCAGCAGATCCAGATCGCGCGTCTGCTCACCATGCACGCCGCCTGGATGCTCGATCAGGGCGGCCGCGCCCGCAAGGAAGTGTCGATGGCCAAGGTGCATGTCGCCAATGCGCTGCATCAGGCCGCCGACGTCGCCATCCAGCTGCAAGGCGCGCGCGGCTTCTCCAAGGACACCATCGTCGAATGGATCTATCGCTACGCGCGTTCGGCCAAGCTGGTCGATGGCGCCTCCGAAGTGCACATGATGGTTCTCGCAAAGTTCATGCGCCAGGAAGGCCAGGATTTCTGGCAATGGGGCCCGGGCGAGGGACGGCGCAACGCGCGGTAAGCGGCGGGCGAATTCGCGCGTCGTCCTGTGAATTCGGCTAGAATAAATAACTGCCGAATCATGGGGCCCCTTGGATGTCCGTCGTGCCCGTGCAGCCCGGCCTGTCCTACGCCGCGACCGGCGCGCGCCCGGAGCCGACGGTCGTTGTCGGCAATGGCGGCGGGGGCGTAGCTTCGACTGCGGCTTCTTCCGCCGCCGGAACCCAGGCGCCGCCACTCGATCCCTTGATGGCGGCACTCGCGCAAGCGCTGAGCACCGCGGCCGCGCGGCAGAACGGGCTGGCGCCGCTCTTTGCCAATCTCGCCGCGCTGATCGGGCGCAGCGACCTGCCCGACGGGGTGCGCGACGCGGCGCAGACCCTGCTCAATCTGCGGCTATCGAGTACGGCCATCGAGGGCGGCACATTGCGCCAGGCCATCGGCCGGTCCGGCCTCTTTGTCGAGGCGGTGCAGGCGAGCGGCCTGACGCCCGCCGCTAATGTCAAAACGGCTCTGCAGAATCTGCGCACCGTGCTGCAGGGTCTGGTCGACGGCGGTGCAGCGCCGGCTGCTGCGAAGCCAGCGGCGATCCCGGTCGCGGCGCAAGGAGCGACGCCAGCGGCGCTCCCGGCAACGGCGCAGAGCGCGGCATCGGGCGCCACGGCGGCATTGCCGGCCCCTGCGGCCGCCGCGGTGGCGCAACCGGGCGTCCATCAGGCGGCGACGGCGATGCTGCTGGAAACCGAGGCGATGCTTGGCCCGCCCACGGCGCCGGCCTCGAGCCCACGCGCGGACGGCATGACGCCCCTGTCCGATAATCTCGACACGTTGCTGGCGCAGCCCAATCTGCCCGCGGCTGTGCGCAATGCGGCCCAGGCCTTGCTCGGCCTGCGTTTCGCTGCCGTTCCGCAACTGCCGAGCGCGTCGTCAGCGCTGCCGCTTGGTGTCCTGCTTCCCGATGCGGCCATGGCCGACGCCGCGGTCAGAATGGCGGCGCAGAACCTGCGCGACGCCCTCAAGGGATTTCTCGGCGTCGACGGCGCGCCGCCGGAGGCGCGCACCGCGCCATTGCCGCCGCCATTCCGCGGCTCGCTGCCGGTGGCGCAGGCGCCGATGCAGGCGACCATCACCGGCGCCGGTCTGCACGAGGCCGCGACGACGGTGCTGGCGCAAACCGATGCGGCGATCGCGCGCCATGTCATGTTGCAGATCGCGTCCTTGCCGGCCTCGCAGCAGCCATCGCATCCGCCCGACGATCACTCGGTGCGTCTGGTGTTCGACATTCCGCTCGCGACCCCGCAAGGCACCACCATCGTGCAGGTCCAGGTCGAGCGCGACGCGCCGCAGCGCGAAGCCCAGGCGCCGGTGCTGAGCGTGCGTTTCGCCGTCGACATCGAGCCGATCGGACCGGTGCGCGCGCGTGTGGCGCAGATCGGCGGCAAGACCAGCGTGACCATGGTCGCGGAAAATCCGGGGAGCGCGATCGCCCTGCAGCAGGATATCGGCACGCTCAGGGCCGCACTGGCGCAGGCCAATCTCGAGCCAGGTGATCTGCATTGCCTCAGTCACGATCAGACCAGGGTCACGGCGCCGCAAGGCCAGTTCGTGAACCGCGCCTCATGAGTGACGAGCTTCCGCAGAAACCGGCGCTCGCGGTGGCGCTCGAATACGACCACGAAACGGCGCCGCGCGTCACCGCTATCGGTCAGGGCGACACGGCCGAGCGCATGCAGGAGATCGCGCGCCATCACGGCGTGCCGCTCGTCGAAAATCCGCAGCTGGCCGCGGCGCTGTCGAAGCTGCCGCTCGATCAGGAAATTCCCGAACAGCTCTACCGCGCCGTTGCCGAGGTGCTGTCCTATATCCTGCGCACGTCGGGGAAGCTGGGGGCGGCGAAGTAGATTCCATCCGTCATTCCGGGGCGCGGGCATTAGCCCGCGAGCCCGGAATCTATATCCCCTGTACTGCGGCGTATGGATTCCGGGCCCGCGTTTCACGCGCGTCCCGGAATGACCCGTAGCGCTACCCCTTGCACTCGACGTTGACGTCGACGCGGCGGTTGGCCATCTCGATCTTGTTGTCGGGCGTCCACACCGCGAGATTGCGTTCGCCCCAAGCCACTTCCTTGACCTCGACGCCGGGCAAGGCCGAGCGCAGGCCGTTGGCGACGATCTGCGCGCGCTCGCGCGACACCGCCAGATTGATCTGATCGCTGCCGAGCGTGTCGGCATAGCCGGCCACCGTCACGACGCAGCTCTTGCGCTCGCCGATGAACTTCTTGAGGTCGGCGGCCAGCTTTTGCGTCTGTGCATTCGCGTTGGTGGACCGGTCGAAGCGCACCGACGGTCTGGCCGGTGCCGCGGCAGCGGCCGCAGCCGCCTGCGGCAAATAGACCACGATCAACTCGCGCTCGGCCGGCGCTTTCGCGGCTTCCATCTGCGTGGTGTCCTTGGCGACGGTCGTGGACGGCGTGTTCAGCGCGGCGATGGCCGCCTTCTGCGCCTCGGTCGTCACCTTGATGCTATCGACCGACATCGCGATGCGCTGCAGCGCCTGCTCCTGCGCGGTCGTCGCGGTCTTGAGTTCGCCAACTCCGCCGGAGGCCGCCTTGATGTCGGCAAGCGCCTTGTCGGAGGCGTCGATCTTGGCCGTCAGCGCGGCAATCGACTTGTTGGTGGCGTCGAGCTTGGCCGAGAGCCCGGCGAGGGCGATGTCGGCACCGCCGCCGGTGGACGCCTTGCCGAGATCGGCGATGGCGGCGTTGGTCCGGTCCACTTTGGCGTTGAGCGTTTCGATCTGCGTCAGGAATTTCGTGCGCTGATCCGCGGTCGAATTCCACATCACGAAGGCGGTGCCGGCCACCGCCACGACCGCCCCCAGAACAGCCGCGGTACCCGCGGCCAGTGCTTCTCCCGCCATCGCAATCCCCCTCGTTTTGATCGACCCTTTTGCAAAAGTGTACCCGTCTGGGTCCTCGGCGCAACGACACACATCCGTGGCCTCGCAGTGTCGACGCGTCGCGGTCGCCGCAGGGTCGGAACAGGCACAAATCACATCCATCGCCCGGAAAACTGCGTGGTGCCCGCTGCAGCGGAAATTTCCTTTTAGAGGCGCACCAGAAAACGAAATTGACCCGCAAGTTCCGGGGGATAGGTTGTTCCCGCCGGTTTTGCCTAGCGCATCAAGTGCCTATATGAATGTCGTGCGAAGCCGGTATCGTATTCAAAGCCAAGAACGGCGTGGGCCGGAAGGCCCGGCGGGAGGCTAATCAATGACGCTCCGACCGGTCAGCCTCGACGATAAATACGACCTGAACCAGACGCATGTCCTGGTCACCGGCTATCAGGCCTTGATCCGCGCCATCCTGATGCAGAAGGAGCGCGACCGCCGCGCCGGGCTGAACACCGGCGGTTTCCTGACCGGCTATCGCGGCTCGCCGCTTGGCGGTCTCGACCAGCAGTTCGTTCGTGCCGCCAAGCACCTAGCCTCCGCCGATGTCCAGTTCCAACCCGGGCTCAACGAGGAACTCGCCGCCACCGCGCTGTGGGGCACCCAGCAGGCCGAGCTGCGCGGGGAAGGCAAGTTCGATGGCGTCTTCGGCCTTTGGTACGGCAAGGGGCCGGGCGTCGACCGCTCCGGCGACGTGTTCCGCCACGCCAATCTGGCGGGCTCATCGAAGCATGGCGGCGTACTGGCCCTGATGGGCGACGACCACACCGCCGAGTCCTCGACCACGGCGCACCAGTCCGAATTCCATTTCGTCGACGTCATGATCCCGATCCTGAATCCGGCCGGCGTTCAGGAGATCGTCGATTACGCCCAACTCGGCTGGGCGATGTCGCGCTACACCGGCTGCTGGACCGCGCTCAAGTGCATGCACGACACGGTGGAGTCGACCGGCGTCGTCGACGGCAGCCTCGAACGCCTTCAGATCGTGACGCCGACCGACTTCGTCATGCCGGAAGGCGGCCTCAACATCCGCCTCGTCGATACCATCCTCGGCCAGGAAGCGCGGCTGCACGACTACAAGCGCGATGCCATGCTCGCTTTCGTGCGCGCCAACAAGATCAACAAGATGATCACCACCGGCGGCCGCGCGCCGAAGATCGGCATCATCTCCACCGGCAAATCCTATCTCGACGTCCGTCAGGCCTTCGACGAGCTCGGCATCGACGAGATCAAGTGCAACGACCTCGGTATCCGCCTGTTCAAGATCGGCTGTCCGTGGCCCATCCCGCGCGAGGAACTGGTCGAATTCGCGCGCGGCCTCGATCTCATCATTGTCGTCGAGGAAAAGCGTTCGCTCATCGAAGTGCAGGTGCGCGAGGAACTCTACGGCCTGCCAAACCAGCCGGTGTGCATCGGCAAGAAGGACGAGAACGGCAACTGGCTGTTCCCGGTCAAGGGCGCGCTCGATCCGAACGACATCGCGATCTGCATCGGCGAACGCGTTCTCAAGCATGTCGGCGCCAATGACGAGATCGCCGCGCATGTGGCGCGGCTGAAAGGCGCGCAGCGCGCGCTGGCCGAAACCGGCGACGTCGCCTTGCGCATTCCCTATTTCTGCTCGGGCTGTCCGCACAACACCTCGACCCGCGTGCCGGAAGGCTCGCGCGCCTATGCCGGCATCGGCTGTCACTTCATGGCGCAGTGGATGGACCGCAAGACGCTCGGCTTCACGCAGATGGGCGGCGAGGGCGTCAACTGGATCGGCGAGGCGCCGTTCTCGAAGCGCGATCACGTGTTCCAGAACCTCGGCGACGGCACCTACAATCACTCGGGCTATCTCGCCATCCGCGCCGCGATCGCGTCCGGCGTGACGATGACCTACAAGATTCTCTACAACGACGCGGTGGCGATGACCGGTGGTCAGCATCATGAGGGCGGGCTGACCGTGCCGCAGATCGCCGCGCAGGTCGCCGCCGAAGGCGCCAAGCGCGTCGTCGTCGTTTCCGACGAGCCGTGGAAGTACCCGAAGGACACCGACTGGCCGAAGGGCCTGACGCTGCATCACCGCGACGAGCTCGATCTGCTGCAGCGCGAGCTGGCCAAGGTGCCGGGCGTCACGGTTCTGATCTACGATCAGACTTGCGCCGCCGAAAAGCGCCGCCGCCGCAAGCGCGGCACGTTCCCCGATCCGGACAAGCGCGTTGTTATCAACGACCTCGTCTGCGAAGGCTGCGGTGACTGCGGCGTCAAGTCGAACTGCGTCTCGGTGCAGCCGCTCACCACCGAATGGGGCCGCAAGCGCACCATCGACCAGTCGAGCTGCAACAAGGATTTCTCCTGCGTGAAGGGCTTCTGCCCGTCTTTCGTGACGGTGCACGGCGCCAAGCCGAAGAAAGCCGACGCGATCGCCGAACCGGCCGACTGGGCGGCGTTGCCGTCACCGGCCGTGCCGCTGATCAACCACCCCTACGGCATCATCGTCACCGGCGTCGGCGGCACCGGCATCGTCACTGTCGGCGCCATCATCGGCATGGCGGCGCATCTGGAGGGCAAGGGCGTCGGCATTATCGATATGGCGGGCCTCGCTCAAAAGGGCGGCGCGGTCTACAGCCATATCCGCATCGCCAACAACCCGGACGACATCCACGCCATCCGTGTTTCGGCGGCGGGAGCAGACCTCGTGCTCGGCGGCGACATCGTGGTCGTCGGCAACAAGAAAGTGCTGAGCGCCGTCAAGTCCGGCAACACGCGAATGATCGTCAATACCGCCGAGTTCCTGCCCGGCGACTTTACCCGCAACGCCGACTTCTCGCTGCCGACGGAGCGCCTCAAGCGCGCCATTGTCTCGTCGGCCGGCCGCGACAACAGCCATTTCATCGATGCCTCGCGGCTTGCCACGGCGCTGCTCGGCAATTCGATCGGCGCCAACATGTTCATGCTCGGCTACGCGTATCAGAACGGCGCGCTGCCGCTGTCGCCCGAGGCGATCGAGAAGGCGATCGAGATGAACGGCGAAGCCGTGAAGATGAACATCCAGGCCTTCCGCTATGGCCGCCGTGCCGCGGTCGATCCGGCAGCGCTCGAGAAGCTCATTTCGCCGGCGCCGGCCGAAGACAACGACTCGCTGAAACTGTCGCAGAGCTTCGGCGAGACGGTGGAGCGCCGCGTCGCTTTCCTCACCGCCTATCAGAGTGCGCGCTATGCCCGCCGCTATCGCACCGCGGTCGAGAAGATTGTCGTCGCGGAAGCCGAGAAGGCGCCGGGCCAGAGCGCGTTGTCGGAAGCGGTGGCGCGGTATCTCTTCAAGCTCATGGCCTACAAGGACGAGTATGAAGTCGCGCGGCTCTATACCGATACCGGCTTCGTCGAGCGCGTGAAGGGCCAGTTCGCGCCCGGCAATCTGCGCTTTGAATTCCATCTCGCGCCGCCGATGCTGGCCAAGCACGATCCGGCGACCGGCGAACCGAAGAAGATGACGTTCGGCCCATGGATGCTGAAGGCGTTCGGCGTGCTGGCAAAGTTTAAGGTCCTGCGCGGCACGCCGCTCGATCCGTTCGGCTATACGGAAGAGCGACGCACCGAGCGCAAGCTGATCGCCGAGTATCTCGCCAAGCTCGAGACCCTCGCCGCGGATCTAACGCCCGCCAACTACCCGGCCGCGGTGGCGATCGCCTCGATCCCGGAGAAAATCCGCGGCTATGGCCCGGTCAAGGCGCGGTCGCTCAAGATCGCGCAGGCGGAAGAGCAGGGGCTGTGGGAGCCATTCCGCTCGGGCGCGACCGCTTTCCTCAAGGCCGCTGAGTAGTTGGCGGCTGAGTAGCGTTGTCGCGGCAGGCGTGCGAATGAGCGCGACGCTTGGTTGCCGCTTCGATCGGGTCCATACTGTTTGCACACAGCCGAAATACGGCTGTTGAAGGATACTGATTCGTGATCTCAGCCGATCATCTGCGGCGCATTGCGTTCTGGTCGCATGAGCTGCCCGAACAGGAGTTCGAGCGCGCACGCCGCGGCATCGCCGAAAAGTCCTACGCCAAGGGAGCCTATGTCTTCCACCGCGGCGATCGCTTCGACGCCTGGACGGGCGTCTCGGAAGGCTTGCTGAAGGTCGCTGCGATCTCTCGTTCCGGCAAAGCCATAACGCTGGCTGGCATGCGCACCGGCGGCTGGTTCGGCGAAGGGACCGTGCTCAAGAACGAGCTCCGTCAGTATGATCTCGTCGCGCTGCGCGATACGCGTCTGGCGCTGATGGAGCGCGCGACTTTCATGTGGTTGTTCGAGAACAGTGTCGGCTTCAATCGCCTTCTGGTGCGTCAGCTCAACGAGCGCCTCGGCCAGTTCATCGCTTTTGTCGAATACGACCGCAGCCTCGATGCCGCGGGACGACTCGCGCGCAGCATCGCCTGGCTGTTCAATCCGGTGCTGTATCACGAACCGGCGCCGCATCTGGAAATCTCGCAGGAAGAGGTTGGTCTTCTGTCGGGTCTGTCGCGGCAGATGGCGAACAAGAGTTTGCAGATCCTTGAAAAGAAAGGCCTGCTGCGCGTCGAACACGGCGGCATCACGGTTCTGGATACGGAGCGGCTGTCACGTTACGGCGCGTGAGCGCCGGCGGCAGCAGAGCGGTTCTTCAGGGGATTGTGCGGTGCGACATTGCGAGTCGACATCCCGGCACACGTAGCCAACAAGGTGGGGTCTTGTCTGTCAAGCGGCCTGTTGCGACATAAGCGTTTCGCATCACACTGCATCGCGAAGACAACAGTCGAAACAAGAGAACTTCGCAAGGCTGCGGAATGGTTTAGGCGCATGCCGCAGCCCAATACCGGGGAGCCGCGGGCTTGACCGGCATCGGGCGGTGTTTTCATATCGACGGAAATCAAGACGGCCCGACAAGGGCGCGAGGGGAAATGCGGCCGCGGCGATGACAACCGCGCGGTCTTTGGGAGGATTGGCTGTGGCGAATAACGCCGCGCGCGCGGATACGTTTCCGAAGCTGCTCGTTCGTAACGCCGTCGAATTCGCGGCGCGGCCGGCCATGCGCCACAAGGATCTCGGCATCTGGCAGAGCTGGAGCTGGAGCGAGACGCTCGACATCGTGCGCGCCTATGCGGTCGGCCTGTCGCGGCTCGGCCTCAAGCGCGGCGACACCGTCGCCATCGTCGGCTCCAACCGGCCGAAGCTCTATTGGTCGATCCTGGCAGCGCAGACGCTCGGCGCCGTCCCGGTGCCGGTCTATGCCGACGCCGTCGCCGACGAACTGGCCTTCGTGCTCAAGCATGCCGACGTGCGCTTTGCCGCGGTCGAGGACCAGGAGCAGGTCGACAAGATCCAGTCGGTGCTGGAGCGGCTGCCGAACCTCGAATGGATGTTCTACGACGAGCCGCGTGGCCTGCGCGATTACGACCACGCCCGCCTGCGGTCGATGGACGACGTCATCGCCGATGGCCGCAAGGCGCTGGCGGCCGACGCCACGCTCGGCGCCTGGCTCGACAGCGAAATCGCCGCGACCAAGGGCTCCGACCCGTCGATCATCCTCTACACCTCCGGCACCACCGGCACCTCCAAGGGCGTGGTGCTGTCGGGCGAGCGGTCGATCGCCGCCGCGACCGACACGGTGAATTTCGACCATCTCGACGAGAACGACGTCGCGCTGGCCTACCTGCCGCTGGCCTGGGTCGGCGACCATTACCTCAATTTCGCGCAGGGCATGGTGGCCGGCTTCTGCACCGCCTGCCCGGAAAACGCCGAGACGGCGATGGCCGACCTGCGCGAGATCGGACCGACATTCTATTTCGCCCCGCCGCGCACGCTCGAGGCCTTGCTCACCCGCGTCATGATCCGCATGGAGGACGCCAGTCCGCTCAAGCGCAGGATCTTCCACTATTTCATCGGCGTCGCCCGGCAGTATGGCGAGCGCATCCTCAACGGCCAGAGCGTGCCGCTCAAGGGCCGCATCCTCTACGGCCTCGGCAATCTTCTGGTGTACGGCCCGCTCAAGAACGTGCTCGGCTTCTCACGCGTGCGCACCGCCTACACCGCGGGCGAGGCGATCGGCCCCGACCTGTTCGCCTTCTATCGCTCGATCGGCCTCAACCTGAAGCAGCTCTACGGCCAGACCGAGGCCTTCCTCTATGTCACTTGCCAGCCTGACGGCGCCATCTATTCCGACACGGTCGGCCCGGCCGCGCCGCATGTCGACATCAAGATCGCCGACAATGGCGAGGTGCTGTTCAAGTCGCCCGGCATGTTCACGGGCTATTTCAGGGACGATGACAAGACGGCTGAGGTCATGACGCCGGACGGCTACGTGAAGACCGGCGATGCCGGCTTCTTCGACGACAAGACCGGGCAGCTCAAGATCATCGATCGCGCCAAGGACGTCGGCAAGCTCAAGGACGGCACTTTGTTTGCGCCGAAATACATCGAGAACAAGCTCAAGTTCTTCCCCAACATCCGCGAGGTGGTGGCTTATGGCGATGGCCGCGACTTCGTCACGGTGATGCTGAACATCGACCTGACCGCGGTCGGTTCCTGGGCCGAGCGCAACAACGTCGCCTATGCCTCGTATCAGGAGCTCGCCGGACATCCGTTGGTCTACGACATGCTGGAGAAGAACGTCGCCGAGGTGAATCGTTCGCTCGCCCAGGACAAGATGATGGCCGGCGCGCAGGTCAAGCGCTTCCTCGTCCTGCATAAGGAGCTCGACGCCGACGACGGCGAACTGACGCGCACGCAGAAGGTCCGCCGCGGTTTTGTCGCCGAGCGCTATGCGCCGCTGATCACCGCGCTCTATGATGGATCGAGCGAGGCCGACATCTCGACCCAGGTGACCTTCGAGGACGGTCGCAAGGGCGTCATAAGCGCCCGCGTCAAGATCCGCGACATGAAGGTCGAGCCTGTGGCCGCCGCGATGGAGAAGGCGGCATGAGAGCGCCCGACGACTCACCGAAGGCCCGCATCGGCGACGTGCTGCTCTCGGTCGAGGAGGTGTCGCTGGCTTTCGGCGGCGTCAAGGCGATCAGCGGTGTGTCGTTCGACATCCGGCAAGGCGAGATCCGCGCCATCATCGGCCCGAACGGCGCCGGCAAGACATCGATGCTCAACGTCATCAACGGCTTCTATCACCCGCAGCAGGGCCGTATTACCTTCAAGGGCCAGACGCGCAGCCGCATGCGCCCCTACGAGGCGGCCACCGGCGGCATCGCCCGCACCTTCCAGAACGTGGCGTTGTTCCGCGGCATGTCGGCGCTCGACAACATCATGGCCGGCCGCACGCTGAAGATGAACGTCAACTTCTTCTGGCAGCTGTTCCGCCACGGGCCGGCGGTGCGCGAAGAGGTCGAGCATCGCCGCTTCGTTGAGGAGATCATCGACTTCCTCAAGATCCAGGACATTCGCCGCACGCCGGTCGGTCGTCTGCCCTACGGTCTGCAGAAGCGCGTCGAACTCGGCCGCGCGCTGGCCATGCAGCCGGAGCTGTTGCTGCTCGACGAGCCAATGGCCGGCATGAACCTCGAAGAGAAGGAGGATATGTCGCGCTTCATTCTCGACGTCAACGAATACTACGGCACCACGATCGCGCTCATCGAGCATGACATGGGCGTGGTCATGGACCTGTCGGATCGAGTCGTTGTGCTCGACCACGGCGAGAAGATCGCCGACGGCACGCCGGATGAGGTCAAGCGCAACCAGGCGGTGATCGATGCCTATCTCGGCGTGGCGCATTAGGGGCGGGCGATGAACATCCTCTACGCGATCTTCATCGATCCCTTCGTGCAGATGGGCACGGCGCCTGATCTGCTGGTGCAGACCCTGTGGGACGGGCTGGTCGCCGGCGTACTCTACGCGCTGATCGCGCTCGGCTTCGTGCTGATCTTCAAGGCCTCGGGCGTGTTCAACTTCGCCCAGGGCATCATGGTGGTGTTCGCGGCGCTGACCCTGGTCGGCCTCCACGAGAAGGGCGTGCCGGCCTATATCGCGCTCGCGATCACTGTCGCGGTGATGTTCGGGCTTGCGGTCGGCGTCGAGCGGCTGATGCTGCGGCCGCTGGTCAACCAGCCCGACATCATCCTTTTCATGGCCACTTTCGGCCTCACTTACTTTCTCATCGGTCTCGGCGAGCTGGTGTTCGGCGGCAATCCGAAGGTGATGATCGCGACCGAACTCGGCCTGCCCAAGGGCACCATCGACGTCAATATGTTCGGCGGCTTCGTCTCGCTGCAGAAGATCGACATTGCCGCCACCGTCATCGCCTCGGTCATGGTGGCCACGCTTGCGGTGTTTTTCCAAAAGACCCGCGTCGGCCGCGCGCTGCGCGCGGTCGCTGACAGCCACAAGGCGGCGCTTTCGGTCGGTATCTCGCTGGAGCAGATCTGGGTGATCGTCTGGTTCGCCGCGGGCGTCGTGGCGCTTGCGACCGGCATCATGTGGGGCGCGCGCTCGGAAGTGTCTTTCGCGCTGCAGATCATCGCGCTGAAGGCGCTGCCGGTGCTCATTCTCGGCGGCTTCACCTCGATCCCGGGCGCCATTGTCGGCGGTCTCATCATCGGCATTGGCGAAAAACTCGGTGAATTCTACTGGGGCCCGCTGCTCGGCTCCGGCATCGAAAGCTGGCTCGCCTACTTCATCGCGCTCCTGTTCCTGCTGTACCGGCCGCAGGGCCTGTTCGGCGAGAAGATCATCGAGAGAATATGAGTCTGAACGCGCACCTTGTGGCTGTCATTCCGGGACGCGAGCGAAGCTCGCGGGCCCGGAATCCATACGCCGCAGCAGGGAATATGGATTCCGGGCTCGCGGCCCATAGCGCGTCGAAGACGCGCGTAACCGCGCTGGTTCGGCCGCGCCCCGGAATGACAGTGAGGTAAAATGCTATACCGCGAGGCCGGCCAGTTCAAAACCAACTACACCAAGGACATGGCGGTGTTCCCGATCCTGCAGGATCGGATCGGCATCTGCATCATCCTGTTCATCGCCGCTGTCGTCATTCCGCTGTTCGGCAGCGACTTCCTGCTGCAGGCGGTGATGATCCCGTTCATGGTGTTCGCTCTCGCCACCATCGGGCTGAACCTGCTCACCGGCTATACTGGGCTCCTGTCGCTCGGCACCGGCGCCTTCATGGGGGTCGGCGCCTATGCCTGCTACAAGCTGACTTCGATCTTCCCGGACGTGAACATCATCGTCTGGGTCGTCTGCTCGGGCTTCTTCTCGGCCGCGGTCGGCGTGCTGTTCGGCCTGCCGTCGCTGCGCATCAAGGGCTTCTATCTCGCGGTTGCGACGCTCGCCGCGCAGTTCTTCCTGTCCTGGTGCTTCATCCGCGTGCCGTGGCTGTTCAACTACAACGTCTCCGGCGCGATCGAGGTGCCGCAGCGGACCTTGTTCGACATTCCGATCACAGGTCCCAATTCCACGCCCTTCACCCGCTACATGATCGTGCTGGCGATTGTCGTCGTCATGACGTGGCTTGCCTCCAACCTCATCCGCGGCCGTATTGGCCGCATGTGGATGGCGGTGCGCGACATGGACATCGCCGCCGAGCTGATCGGCATACGTCTGCTCAATACCAAGCTGCTCGCCTTCGCGGTGTCGTCGTTCTACTGCGGCGTTGCCGGCGCGATGATGGTGTTCCTCTGGTACGGCGGCGCCGAGGCCGACGTCTTCAACATCAACCAGAGCTTCACCATCCTGTTCATGGTTATCATCGGAGGACTGGGCAGCCTGATCGGCTCGTTCTTCGGCGCGGCGCTGATCTACATTCTGCCGATCATCCTGCGCTTCGTGCCCGCGGAGCTCGGCATGCCGCTGCATGCCGCCACGGTCGAGCATCTGACCTTCATCATTGTCGGCGCGCTGATCGTCGTCTTCCTGATCGTCGAGCCGCACGGCCTTGCGCGGCTCTGGCAGATCGGAAAGCAGAAATTGCGGGTGTGGCCTTTCCCATACTGAGGGCGCACACTTGCTTCCAATTCCGCCCCGGAACGGGGCCGGAAACAGCCCCATCCGGGGCCCATAAGTCGAGCCGCGGCAACCGCCGCGGGCCTCGGAGGGAAACAAAGGAGGAAAGACGATGCGGAAGAAGCATCTCGTACTCGGCGCTGCCATTGCGGCGTTGATCGGCGGCGCCTTTGATGCGCGCCCCGCGCAGGCGCAGGACACGATCTACGTACCGCTGTTCACCTACCGCACCGGCCCGTTCGCCGGCTCGGGCATTCCGATCGCCAATGGCATGTCGGATTATCTCACCATGCTCAACGAGCGTGATGGCGGCATCGGCGGCGTCAAGCTGCAGATCGAGGAATGCGAAACCGGCTACGACACCAAGAAGGGCGTCGAGTGCTACGAGTCGACCAAGAGCAAGAAGCCGGTCGTCACCAACCCGTACTCGACCGGCATTACGCTGCAGCTGATACCCAAGGCCGCGGTCGACAAGATCCCGGTCCTGTCGATGGCCTACGGCCTTTCGGCTTCGGCCGACGGCACCAACTTCCCGTGGGTGTTCAACCCGCCGGTCACTTATTGGGACGGCGCCTCGGTGTTCGTGAAGTACGCGGCACAGAAGGAAGGCGGCTTCGACAAGCTTAAGGGCAAGAAGCTCGGCCTCGTTCATCTCGACGCGCCCTACGGCAAGGAGCCGATCCCGCTGCTCGAGGCGCTCGCCAAGGAATACGGCTTCGAGCTGAAGCTGTACCCGGTGCCGGCTTCGGAGATGCAGAACCAGTCGTCGCTGTGGCTCAATGTGCGCCGCGATCGTCCGGACTGGATCTACCTGCAGGGCTGGGGCGCCATGAACCCGACGGCCGTGAAGGAAGCCGCCAAGATCAACTTCCCGATGAACAAGCTTATCGGCGTTTGGTGGTCGGGTGGCGATGACGACGCGCGGCCGGCCGGTGACGGCGCCAAGGGCTATTCGTCGCTGGACTTCCACGCCGTGGGCACCGACTTCCCGGTGATCAAGGACATCCAGAAGTTCGTGGTCGACAAGGGCAAGAGCCAGGTCCAGAAGGAAAAAGTCGGCGAGAACCTCTATAACCGCGGCGTCTACAACTCGATGCTGATCGCGGAAGCGATCCGCACCGCGCAGCAGATCACCGGCAAGAAGGTCGTGACCGGCGAAGACGTGCGGCGTGGTCTCGAGCAGCTCAACATCACCGAGGCGCGTCTCAAGGAAATGGGCGCCGCGGGCTTTGCCGCGCCGGTGCGCACGTCCTGCACCGACCATAACGGCCATCACAAGGTCTTCATGGCGACCTGGGACGGCACGAAGTGGGTGAAGTCGTCGGATTGGATGGAGCCGATCAAGGACAAGGTGCGTCCGCTGATCGAGTCGTCGGCCAAGGCGTATGTCGAGTCCAACACCGGCTGGCCGAAGCGTACGGAGCCTTGCGACAAGTCGTCGTAAGTACTTCCCTCTCCCCGTTCTTCACGGGGAGAGGGTGCCCGAGCTATGCGAGGGCGGGTGAGGGGCGGTCACGATATTGCCCCTCACCCGGCTCGTGCCTCGCAAGGCTCGGCACATCGCCACCCTCTCCCCGCTGCGCGGGGCGAGGGAAGAAAGGGAAGTCCCATGTCGATCGCCGAAAACACAGTGCCTGCCCCGGCGACGGAGAAGATCCTCTCCGTCAACAACATCGAAGTGATCTACGATCACGTCATTCTGGTGCTCAAGGGCGTGTCGCTCGAAGTGCCGAAGGGCGGCATCGTGGCGCTGCTCGGCGCCAATGGCGCCGGCAAGACCACGACGCTGAAGGCGATCTCCAATCTTCTGCACGCCGAGCGCGGCGACGTCACCAAGGGCTCCATCATTTTCGATGGCGCCGAGGTGCAGGACCAGTCGCCCAACGGTCTGGTACGGCGCGGCTGCATCCAGGTGATGGAAGGCCGTCACTGCTTCGGCCATCTGTCGATCGAAGAAAATCTCCTGACCGGCGCCTTCACCCGGCGCGACGGCAGCGCCGCGATCAAGCGCGACATGGAGATGGTCTATTCGTATTTCCCGCGGCTGCGCGAGCGCCGCACTTCCCAGGCCGGCTATACCTCCGGCGGCGAGCAGCAGATGTGCGCCGTCGGCCGCGCCCTGATGTCACGGCCGAAGATGATCCTGCTCGACGAGCCGTCGATGGGATTGGCACCGCAGATCGTCGAGGAAATCTTCGAGATCGTGAAGGATCTGAACGCGCGCGAAGGCGTGTCATTCCTGCTCGCCGAGCAGAATACCAACATGGCGCTGCGCTACGCCAAATACGGCTACATTCTCGAGAACGGCCGCGTGGTGATGGACGGCGACGCCAAGTCGCTGACCGAGAACGAGGACGTCAAGGAATTCTACCTCGGCATCTCCGAAGGCCGCCGCAAGTCATTCCGCGAAGGCAAGCACTATCGCCGGCGCAAGCGGTGGCTGGCGTGAACATTCATCGCGGAGCGAAAATGCCCGACCATTACGACCATCTCGAAACCCGCGGCGCCGCGCTGCGCGACAGCGAACAGTTTGCCGTCCTGCACGGCATCATCGCCCACGCGATGAAGGCGCCGGGCTGGGCGAAGCATCTGGCCGGCGTCGATGTCCGGCATGTCACGTCGCGCGAGACTTTGGCGAAGCTGCCGGTAATGCGCAAATCGGACATCGCTGCGCTGCAGAAGGAGTATCCGCCGTTCGGCGGCCTGAACGTGACGCCGCCGGGCAAGGCCAAGCGTCTGCTGATGTCGCCCGGGCCGATCTTCGAGCCGGAAGGTCACGGCGATGACTGGTGGGGCGCGGCGCGCGCCTGTTTCGCCGCCGGGATGCGCGCGGGCGACATCGTCCATAACTCATTCGCCTATCACCTGACGCCCGGCGGCTTCATCCTCGAGTCGGGCGCGCACAAGCTCGGCTGCGCCGTCATTCCCGGCGGTGTCGGCAATACCGAGCAGCAGCTCGAGGCCATCGCGCATTACCGGCCGTCGGCCTATATCGGCACGCCGGATTTTCTGAAGATCCTGCTCGATACCGCGGCAAAGAGCGGCAAGGACGCCTCGTCGATCAAGCGCGGCCTGGTATCCGGGGCGGCGCTGCCTTCCTCGCTGCGCGAGGAATTGCGCTCGCGCGGCGTTCAGGTTCTCCAGTGCTACGCTACCGCGGAACTCGGCGTCATCGCCTATGAGACCGAAGCGATGGACGGCATGATCGTCAACGAGCACGTCATGCTGGAGATCGTTCGCCCCGGAACCGGCGATCCGGTGCCGGATGGCGAGGTCGGGGAGGTTGTCGTCACCTCGTTCAACCCGGATTACCCCATGATCCGTCTCGCCACCGGCGATCTGTCGGCGATCCTGCCGGGCCTTTCGCCGTGTGGCCGTACGAACCACCGTATCAAGGGCTGGATGGGGCGTGCCGATCAGACCGCCAAGGTCAAGGGCATGTTCGTTCACCCGAAGCAGGTCGCTGAGGTCGGCGCGCGGCATGCCGAGCTGAAGCGGCTGCGTTTGGTGGTTGGCCGTGAAGCCGAGCAGGACACCATGACGCTGCTGGCCGAAGCGGCGGGCGCGGATGCTGCGTTCGCCGAAGCCGTTGCCGCGACGCTGCAGTCGGTCACCAAGCTGCGCGGCGAGGTGAAGCTGGTTTCGCCCGGATCGCTGCCGAATGACGGCAAGGTGATCGCGGACGAGCGGCCGGTCGGGTAGGGCAGTCGTGACTTGACGCCTTCGCGCATTTCCCGCTGATTAGCGGGGCATGACCGACGCCCAGAATCCTCATCTCCCGCCCGATCACCCCAAGATACCGTCACGCCGGATCGGCGTGCTGCTGGTCAATCTCGGCACGCCCGATGCTACCGACTACTGGTCGATGCGGCGTTATCTCAAGGAGTTCCTGTCCGACCGGCGCGTCATCGAGGAGAACCCGGTCAAATGGTGGCTTATCCTCAACCTGATCGTGCTGACCTTCCGGCCGTCGCGAAAGGGCCGCGACTACGACAAGATCTGGAACAAGGAACGCAACGAGTCCTTTCTCAAGACCATCACGCGCTCGCAGGCCGAGAAGCTGTCCGCCGCCATGAGCGGCGATGCCCGCATTATCGTCGACTGGGCGATGCGCTATGGCAATCCGTCGATCAAGTCGCGGCTCGATGCGCTGCAGGCGCAGGGCTGCGACCGCATTCTGGTCGTGCCGCTCTATCCGCAATACGCCGCCGCGACCACGGCGACCGTCGCGGACAAGGCGTTCGAAGCGCTGGCGCAGATGCGCTGGCAACCGGCAGTACGCATCGCGCCGGCCTATTTCAACAACCCGATCTATATCGAGGCGCTGGCCAACTCGCTGCAAGCGGCGCTGGCTGGACTCACTTTCAAGCCGGACGTCATCCTCGCCTCGTTCCACGGCATGCCGGAAGAGTACCTAGCCAAGGGCGATCCCTATTACTGCCAGTGCGCGGCGACCACGCGGCTGCTGCGCGAACGGCTTAAGCTGAGCGACACGCAACTGATGATGACGTTCCAGTCGCGCTTTGGCCCGGCCGAATGGCTCAAGCCCTACACCGACAAGACGGTTGAGGCGCTGGCGCAGCGCGGCGTCAAGAACCTCGCCATCATCACGCCGGGCTTCTCCTCGGACTGTCTCGAGACGCTCGAGGAGATCGCCATGGAAAATGCCGGCATCTTCAAGGAGCACGGCGGCGAGAACTTCGCGGCCATTCCCTGCCTCAACGATTCGGCCGAGGGCATGGCGGTGATCGCCGATGTCGTCGCTCGCGAGCTGCAGGGCTGGGTCTAACGCGCCCAGCCGTCTCAACACCTCGTTAACCATAGCGCTTTAACGTCCGTTAACCACTTCCCGCCGTCCGCGGGCGGGTGCGCCTGCGCGCGCGCCTTGCGGCCGGTCCAGAGAGGCTTCGAGTTACGACGTGAAGCGCCGCGCCGACATTGCCGGCTCGCGCCCGATCTTCGGGACGATGGCGCTCGCCTGCGTGCTGGCGCTCTCGAGCGGCGCGGCCTTCGCCCAGATCGTCACGCCGGATGCCGATCCGCTGGCGCCGAAGCAGGCCAGCAAGCCGCAGACCTTCCAGAAGTTCGGCCCACAGCAGCAACAGCAGTTGGCGCAGACGCCAACCTTCACGCCGCCAACGTCCGGCGCCGGCGACACCGGTTACGACTCGACCAACAGCCGCCGTGCCCGCGCGAAACGCCAAGCGGCCACGCAAAAGCCGGGGAGCGCCGCGCGGGCGCAAGCTCCGGCTGCCGAACAGGCATCGCCGCTGACTTTGTCGCCTTACCAGAAGCCGTTTCCGACTGAAGCAAAGAACGCGATGGCCCAGACTACTGGCCAGCCGCCGGTCGAGTTCGGCCCGATCCGCAAGCCGATCAAGAAGCGCCGCAGCGAGGATGCCGACGACCCTTACGCTCCGCTCGGCATTCATGCCGGCGGCTTTCTGCTTTACCCGGCCATCGAACTGTCCGGCGGCTACAGCACCAATCCCGGCCAGTCATCGACTGCCGAAGGCGCCTGGCTGTACAGCGCTGCGCCCGAATTGCGCGCGCAGTCGAACTGGTCGCGCCACGAACTCAAGGCCGATCTGCGCGGCAGCTACACCGGCTATACGCCGGACACGACTCCGACGCTCAGTCGCCCTTATGCCAACGGCAAGATCGACGGCCGCGTCGACGTCACCAAAACGACGCGTCTCGATCTCGGCGGCCGCCTCCTGGTATCGACCGACAACCCCGGCAGCCCGAATTTGCAGGCCGGTTTGTCGAAGCTGCCGATCTTCACGACCTATGGCGGCTCGGTCGGTCTTGGACAGAAGTTCAATCGCCTCGACGTGTCGATCAAGGGCGACGTCGAGCGCACCTTCTATCAGGACTCCAAACTCACCGACGGCACGGACGCCTCGAACGAAGACCGCAACTACGATCAGTACGGCGTCACACTGCGCGGCGGCTACGAACTGACGCCGGGTGTCACGCCTTATGTCGAAGGCACGGCCGATACCCGTCGCCACGATCTGGCCACCGACTTCTCGGGCTATCAGCGCAACTCCAAGGGCTGGACCGCGCTGGTCGGTTCGACTTTCGAATTGTCGCGACTACTGACCGGCGAGACCGGCATAGGCTACACCCAGCGAAAGTACGACGATACGCGTCTCGATAAACTGAGTGGCTTCGTCGGCAATGCCTCGCTGATATGGACGGCGAGTTCGCTCACCACGGTGCAGTTCAACGCCAAATCCGCGGTCCAGGAATCGGCAGTCGCCGGCGTCTCCGGCGTGCTGTCGCGCGATTTCGGCTTGCAGGTCGATCATGCCTTCCGCCGCTGGCTGATCGGCAGCGTCAAGGCCGGTTACGGCAATGACGATTACAAGGGCTCGGACCGCGACGACAACCGCTACATGGTGGCGCTGGGACTGACTTACAAATTGTCGCGCTGGGCGCAGGTCAAAGGCGAGTTCCGCCAGGACTGGCTGCGTTCGAACCTCAGTGGCAACGATTACAGCGTGAGCACTTTTCTGCTCGGCATCCGCCTGCAGCAGTAAGACGGCTAGCGGATACCCGCGCGCAGGAAGCTCTGGATGAAAGCGCGCTGGAACACCAGGAAGGCGATCATCAGCGGGCCTGACGTCATCAGCGCGGCGGCGCAGATCACCGACCAGTCGACGCCCTGATCAACCGACGCGAATACCTGCAGACCGACGGTGAGCGGCCGCGTCTCCACTGAGTTGGTGACGATCAGCGGCCACAGGAAGTTGTTCCAGTGATAGCTGACCGACACCAGGCCGTAGGCGACATAGACCGGCTTGGCCAGCGGCAGATAGACCCGCCAGATCGTCTGCAGCGCACTAGCGCCCTCCATGCGCGCGGCGTCGTCGAGCTCCTTGGGGATGCTCTTGAACGATTGACGCAGCAGGAAGATGCCGAAGGCCGAAGCGACATAGGGAATGCCGACGCCGACGAGCGTGTCGATGAGGCCGAGCTTTTGCAGCGTACGGTAGTTCTCGAGAATGAGAACGTCCGGCGTCACCATCAGCTGGATCAGGATCAGCGCAAACAGGATGTCGGCGCCGTAGAATTTCCAGCGTGCCAGCCCGAAGGCTGCCAGCGTGCAGATGACGAACTGCGCCAGCATGATGCCGAGCACCAGCAATATCGTGTTGAGGAAGTAGCGCGGAAACGGCGCGGCGCCCCAGGCGTGTTCGAAGTTCTCCAGAGTCAGTGGCGCCGTGATTTCGAATCGCGTCGCGTAGGCGGCCGGGTGAAACGCCGCCCAAAGGGCGTAAAGCAGCGGCAAGGCCCAGAGCAGCGCGAAGGCCCAGGCTGCGAGCGTTGAAAGCGGCAGGACGCGCGCCGGTTTCATCGTGTCACCGGTAATGGATCTTGCGATCGAGCAGGAAGAACTGCGCGAGCGCGACCGCGGCGAGGGCGGTCAGCAGGACGGTGGACAGGGCGGCGGCGTAGCCGAGGTCCCAGAAGCTGAAGGCGACCTGGTAGATATAGAAAAGAAGCAGTGTGGTGGCGTTGTCGGGTCCGCCGCCGGTCATGGCGATCACCTGATCGACGACACGGAAGGCATTGATCAGCGCGTTGATGCCGACGAACAAGGTGGTCGGCATCACCATCGGCCAGGTAATGCGGCGGAACACCTGCCAGCGGCCGGTATTCTCCATGCGCGCGGCTTCGTAAAGATCGGGCGGTACCTGCTGCAAGGCGGCGAGGTAGAAGATCATGAAGAAGCCGGCTTCCTTCCAGATCGTCACCGCCATCAGCGCGGGCAGCGCGGTCGCCGGATCGCCGAGCCAGTTGACGTTGGCAAAGCCGAGCGCGATGCCGATCTTGTTCAGAAGGCCATAGTCCTGGGTGTAGAAGAACAGCCAGATATTGGCCGCGGCGACCATCGGCAGAATGGTCGGCGTGAAGAAAGCAAGGCGAAGGCCCGCGCGTCCGCCGATCCTGCCATTGACCCAGAGCGCCATTGCGAGCGAAAGGCCGATGGCGAGCGGTACCGTGATCAGTGCGTAAAGCAGGTTGTTGTGCAGCGCGCGCCAGAAGATCGGGTCGGCGATCAGCGATTCATACTGCATCAGCCCGACAAAAGGCGCGGGCCGGGAGCCGACTTGCGTGGCGAAAAGGCTGTCGATGACGGTCTTGACCGCCGGGATGTAAGTGAAGGCGGCAAGCAGAACGACCGCGGGCAAAGCCAGAAGCCAGCCTTGGATGTGAATGTTCAAACGGTCTTTGCGTCGAGCGGTCATCGCGGGGCGGATAAGTGCCGGCGAGGGCGCAAACCCTCGCCGGCGCAATCGTCAGTTCTGTCGCTGATACGGCGCGAGGATGCGGTTCGCCTCGGCCTGCGCCTGGTCGAGCGCGACCTTGGCCGGCTTGGCGCCGGTGAGGATCGCCTGCAGCGCATCGTTCAGCGCCTTGGTGACGCGCTGATTGTCATGCGTCGACAGTTCCGCCACGGCTTCCTTGAGCTGGTCGCGGGCGACGATCGCCGGCGGGAATTCGGCGGCGTACTTCTTCATTGCCTCGGTTTCCCAGGCATCCGGACGCACCGCGACATAGCCGGTCGCGATACCCCAGTCGGCCGCGAGCTCCGGCGTCGTCAGAAAGCGGGCGAACGCGATTGCCGCGGCCTGCTTGGCCTTGTCGGCATTCTTGAAGATGTAGATGTTGCCGCCGCCGGTCGGCGAACCGCCGCGCGCCTTCGACGGCATTGCCGCCACGCCGAACTCGAACTTGGCGTTCTTGCGGACATTGGTCAGGTTGCCGGTGGTGGTCCACATCATCGCCGTCCTGCCTTCGAAAAAGTCCTTCGGCGTGGTTCCCCAGTCGATGATGCCCTTCGGCATGACGTCGTGCTTGACGCTGAGGTCGGCGAAGAACTGCGCCGCCTCGACCACCTTCGGGTCGTTATAGGTGACCTTGGTGCCGTCCTGGTTGGCGAGGATGGCGCCGTTCTGCGTGGTCAGCGCCTGGAACAGCCAGTACGGGAAACCCGAGGAAGGAATCTCGAGGCCCCACTGGGTGACATTGCCCGAGCCGTCCTTCTTGGTGAGCTTCTTGCCGAAGGCAACCATTTCATCCCAGGTCTTCGGCGCCTTGTCCGGATCGAGACCGGCGGCCTTGAAGGCTTCCTTGTTCCAGTATTGGACGATGGTGGAGCGCTGGAACGGAATGCCCCAGGTGTGGCCCTGCGCCTGGCTGTTCTCCATGAACGCCGGGTAGAACGACTTGATCCAGGCCTTGTCGGCGTCCGAGTTCGCCAGCTTGTCGATCGGCTCGATCAGTTCGTTGTCGATCAGCGTGAACATGTCGGTCGACAGCAGAACGGCGACGTCCGGCGCGTTGCCAGCCTTGGCCGCGGTCATCGCCTTGACGATCGAGTCCTGATAGCTGCCTGTGTAAACCGGCTTCACGGTGATGCCGGGATTCTTCTTGTTGAAGGCCTCGGCATAGCCGTCGACGATCTTGGTGATCGGACCGCCGACCGCGATCGGATAATAGAAAGTGATCTCAGTCGCCTTTGCGGCCGAGATGCTCAGCGACGCCGCCAAGGCGGCAGACGCTGCAATACGGGTGAGTGCGTTCATCGAATGAGCTCCTTCGGTTTTTTAAACGGCGTGTGAGAGGGCCTGACGCATCGGCATTTCGGCGATCGTGCCGACGGCGATGCGATGGCCGCTCTCGGCGTCGAAGACGTGTCCGGCGTCCGGTTGCCAGCTCAGGCCGACGGAGGCGCCGATTTCCGGCACGGTCTTGCCCCTGACGCGGGCGAGGATCGACCGTTCGCCAATCCGGCAGGTGATCAGCGCTTCTCCGCCGAGGTATTCGACCGCCATGACAGCGGCATGAATGGCGGCCGGTCCGCCGGCGCTGTCCACAATCACATCTTCCGGGCGCAGACCGAGCACTCGGCCCTTGCCGCTGCCCGCAAACAGGGCAGGGCCGAGCGTCCCGGCAATCCTTGCGCCTGTCGGGCCCTCGTCGAGATCGAAGAAACTCATCGGCGCGCCGCCGATAAAGCGTGCGGTGAACAAGGTGGCTGGATGGTCGTAGAGCTCTTCCGGCGCGCCTTGTTGTTCGATCCGGCCGGCGCGCATGAGGATGACGTCGTCGGCCATGCTCATGGCCTCGGTCTGGTCGTGCGTGACGTAGATCATGGTGATACCGAGGCGCTTTTGCAGCGCGCGGATTTCGCGTCGCAGATCCTGGCGCAATTGGGCGTCGAGATTGGAGAGCGGCTCGTCGAGCAGGCAGACCGGCGCCTCCGCGATCAGCGCGCGACCAAGCGCGACGCGCTGCTGCTGGCCGCCGGACAATTGCCCGGGTTTGCGATGAAGCAGGGCTTCGAGGCCCAGAAGATTTGCTACCTTGGCGAGGCGTGCGGCGATCTCCGCTTTCGACGCGCCGCGCACCGACAGCCCGAACGAGATGTTGTCGGCGACGCTGAGATGCGGAAACAGCGCATAGGACTGGAACACCATGGCGACGCCGCGCGCCGCGCCGGTCAGTCCGCCGACATCGCGGCCGCCGATTTCGATCGCGCCCGAGGTCGGTTCGTCGAGGCCTGCGATCATGCGCAGCATGGTCGACTTGCCGCAGCCCGAAGGGCCGAGCAGCACCGTCAAGCAGCCTCGCTTCACCGTGAATGAAACACCGGCCACCGCCGTGGCCGCGCCGAAGCTCTTGGTGACCGAGCTGACTTCTACGCTTTGCACAGCCTCATTCCATCGCCCCGGCAGACCTCGTTAGAGGTCAGCCGATAACAATGGCGCATGAAGCTTTTGCGACAGCGGAAGGCCGGCCTGGGCACAACCGCAATTCCGTGTCGCCCGGTGGCAGAGAGCTCGCCGGGAACGCCCTAGTTGCCGCCGAGGATGCGTTGGATCTCGGCGCGGAATTCGGCAGAAAGGTCCGGGCGGTCGAGCCCGTAGGCCACATTGGCGGTGAGAAAGCCGATCTTCGAGCCGCAGTCGTAGCTCTTGCCTTCGAACTTGAAGCCATAGAACGGCTGAGATTTCGCCAGGGTGAGCATGGCGTCGGTCAGCTGGATTTCGCCGCCGGCGCCCGCGGCCTGCTTGCTCAACACGTCGAACAATTCGGGCTGCAGGATGTAGCGACCGGTGATCGAAAGATTGGAAGGCGCGTCCTTGGCTTTCGGCTTCTCGACCATCTGGGTGACCTCGAAGGCTTTGCCCTTGGTCTTGCCGACGCCGACCACGCCGTACATGTGGATACGATCCATCGGCACTTCCTCGACGGCAATGATGTTGGCCTTGTCGTCGAGGTCCTTGGCGGCCTCCATCATCTGCGCCAGGCAGCCCTTCGGATTTTTCACCAGCACGTCCGGCAGCACCACCGCGAAGGGCTCGTCGCCGACCAGATCGCGCGCGCACCACACCGCGTGGCCGAGACCGAGCGGCGATTGCTGGCGCGTGAAGCTGGTGCCGCCGGCTTCCGGCAGATCGTCTTTCAGCAATTCGAGATTGGCCGTCTTGCCGCGCTCGATCAGGGTCACTTCGAGCTCGAACTGGCGGTCGAAGTGGTCCTCGATGATGTTCTTGTTGCGCCCGGTGACGAAGATGCAGTGCTCGATGCCCGCCTCGTGCGCCTCATCCACCACGTGCTGGATCAGCGGGCGGTCGACCACCGGCAGCATTTCCTTCGGCATTGCCTTGGTGGCGGGCAGGAACCGGGTTCCAAGACCGGCGACGGGGAAGATCGCTTTGCGAACAGGCTTCATGGGGAAATAGATCTCGCTGGGTGGGCGGCAAACGTGCGGCCAAAAAGCACGGTCGTCCGTAAAGGTCCAGTTGACGATGAAATCTGGCCCGGATTGGGACAAAAAGGTAGGCTGTTAACCTTCTCGCAACGATATCCCGTTCGGATAGGCCACGGGAAACGGCAGGAACGGCGCGACAGGTTAATGCGGAAAACCCGGAAATTGTTCATGGCCGGCCTCGTGGCCTTCGCCGCCGGCGCGGGTCCGACCTCGGCCGCTGGCGACGTCGAACGCACGGGCACCATTCCGTCTCGCCCCGGCGCCGAACGCTCCGCAGGTCCGGGCTGGAGCGGTGAGGACGGCTCGTCGGGGCATCCGCAGATGACGGCGGCCGCGATTCGCGCCGCAGCCGCCGACTTCCCGAACTGCATCGAGCGTCTGTGGCCGCTCGCCGCGCGCCACCGCATTTCGCGCGCGAACTTCGACCGTCTGACGGCGCGGCTGACGCCCGATTTGCGGATCATGGACCTGCTCGACAGCCAGCCCGAATTCACCAAGGCGGTATGGGACTATCTCGATATCCTTGTGAATGAGCGGCGCATCGCACGCGGCCGGGAAATGCTGGCGAAATACAGCGCTCAATTTGCCGCCGCTGAAAGCACGTACGGCGTCGACCGGTACATCATCGCGGCGATCTGGGGTGTCGAAACCGACTATGGTGCGATTGGCGGCGACCGGCCGGTGCTGCGCTCGACCGCGACTCTGGCCTGCGTCGGCCGGCGCCAGCGCTATTTCCGTGACGAATTCATCGCCGCGCTCGATATCCTCAATCGCGGCGACGTGCGGCCGGATCGGCTCGTCGGCTCCTGGGCGGGCGCCTTCGGGCCGACGCAATTCATGCCGACCGCGTTCAAGCGTTATGCCGTCGATGGTGACAACGACGGACGGCGCGACGTCATCGACTCGATGCCCGACCTCATCGCTTCGACCGCTAACAACCTCAAGAAGGCCGGTTGGCAGGATGGCGAAACCTGGGGCTACGAAGTCGTGGTCCCGGCCAATCTCGATTTCATGCTCGCCGATCGTCAGCAGGCCATGACGATCCGCGAATGGGAGCGCCACGGTATCGTCCGCGCCGGCGGTCAGCCGTTCCCGCGTCCCAATGATCGGGCGTTTTTGCTGGTGCCGGCTGGCGTGCAGGGGCCGGGTTTCCTGATGCTGCCGAACTTCAAGGTCATCATGCGCTACAACCCCTCGGAGTCGTATGCGCTGGCGATCGGGCATCTGTCTGACCGGCTGCGGGGCGGAGGGCCCTTCGTGCAGGACTGGCCGCGCTACGAGCGCGTCCTGACGCGCGCCGAGCGCCTCGAGCTCCAGCAGCTCCTCGAACGCTATGGCCACGATGTTGGAGAACCTGACGGGCGTCTGGGTGCCAAGACCCGCGATGCGTTGCGGGATTTCCAGGCCAGAATCGGCCGGGTTCCGGACGGATTTGCATCCGCCGGGCTCCTTGAGCGTCTGCGGTCCGGCCGCTAACCAAACCTTTGGTTAAACGCGCTTTCTTCACGCCAACCGGATACCATTTCGCTCGAAAGCGGCGGTGCCGACCTTCGAGTTGACATTTTTTCCGGGCTATTGGTCCATGGCCCGGGGACGCGACGATCCGTCCCATAAACCGAGCCGGATCGCTCGCTGGACGTTCCGATGATGCGCAAATTCAAAGCCCTGCGGCTTCTTGGCGGACTGGCTCTGTTGGGGCTGGCCGAAGTCGCCGCCTTGGGCAGTATCACGCTGATCACGGCACAGCCGGCGCAGGCCCAGTTCTTCGAACCGCGTTATCAGCGCCCGCGGGGCGGCGGCTTTTTCGACGGCCTCTTCGGGGGCGGTGGACGCCAGCGCTACGACGACCGCCAGATTTATCGCGAGGCGCCGGCGCCGGTGGACAATTCGCGCGCACCGCCGCCGCGCAAGGAAACCAAGGGCGATCATGTCGAGCCGACCACGTCGGTGGTTGTGTTCGGCGACAGCATGGCCGACTGGCTGGCTTACGGTCTCGAAGACGCGTTTGCCGATGCGCCGGAAGTCGCCATTGTGCGCAAGGCCAAGCCGTATTCCGGCCTGCTGCGCTATGACCCCAAGAACGATCAGGACTGGTGGCACGTCGCCCGTGAAATGCTCGTCAACGAGAAGGCGAATTACGTCATCATGATGCTAGGCGTCGGCGATCGTCAGAATTTGCGCGAGCGCGATGTCGCCAAGGAGGCCGAGCAGCAGGCGAAAGAGGAGGCCAACAAGGACCAGGCCGGCAACACCGCCGATCAGCCGAAGAAAGAAGCCGACGATGAGGGCGGCATTGTCGCGCCCGAGCCGAAAACGCCGCCGTCGCGCCGGAGCGCGAGCGGCGTAATCGAGTTCCGCTCCGAGCCATGGGAAAAGGTCTATACGCGTCGCATCGACGACACCATCGCCGCACTCAAATCGAAGGGCGTGCCGGTGTTCTGGGTCGGTTTGCCGCCGATCCGCGGCACCAAGTCGACTGCCGACACCGGCTATCTCAATGATCTCTATCGCGCGCGTGCCGAAAAGGCTGGTGCCGTCTACGTCGATGTCTGGGACGGCTTTGTCGACGAAGAAGGCAAGTACACGACCTCCGGCCCGGACTATGAAGGCCAGGTGCGCCGCCTGCGTACGGGCGACGGCGTCTATTTCACGAAATACGGTGCGCGCAAGCTGGCGCACTATGTCGAGCGCGAGATCCGCCGCTATATGGCGAATCGCGGACCGATCGCGCTGCCCATGGGTCCGGTGGGGCCGGT
>Ga0180223_1000798_pt1 | contig 32120 bp, 28 predicted proteins | sample eDN5th30CKraftOP_FD_151337 | JGI IMG/M metagenome (GOLD analysis project Ga0180223, IMG submission 151337) | Enriched Organic Plus compost microbial communities from Emeryville, California, USA - eDNA 5th pass 30_C Kraft OP (version 2) (version 2) ... | reverse complement strand
GCACCTGGCCGACGCCGGTCGACCGCGGATCGAGATAGACCACCGTGTTCTTGTATTCCGGCTTGAGCAGATCGGCCCAGCTCAAAGGCACGTTCTTGACGAGCTTCTTGTTCACGATGAAGGCGATGGTCAGCTGGTGGATGGTGAACCACTTACCGCTCGGCTCGCGGAACACGTCCGGCAGCTTGTCGAAGTTGACCGGCTTGAACGGCGCCACCACGTCCTTGGCCACCGCGTCGACCGCCGAAGCGGCGAAGTAATAGGCGGTGTCGGCCTGCGGGCGGTTGCGCGCCTTGTCGAGCGCGATCACGGTCGCCGCCGAGCCAAGATCGTTATAGGCCATCTCGACCGCCGGATAACGCTTCTTGAAGGCGGCGAATTGCGCCGCCCAATTGGCCCAGGTCGGGCCAGTGTCGAAGGACACGACCATGCCCTCCTTGGCGGCCGCCTCGTACAGCGCCTTCTCGCCCGGATAGAGCTCGGCCGAATCCATCACCGTCTGGGCCTGCGCCAGAACCGGCGCGAGCGTCAGCGCGGCGATCGTCAAAGATCTCTGTAGTGCTCTCATCGATGCCTCCAGTGGTTTACGGCGTCTTGCCGTCGTGATCCGCCAGCAGCTGGATGGCTTCTGGCGCAATGTGAACGGAGGTGATCTCGGCCATGTCGCCCGTCTCACCAAGCAGCGTCACGCCGCCGACCTCGAAATCGAAGCGGCGAAAGCTGCCCAGAAAGCGGTCCCGTGTGACCTTGCCGCCGAGCGTGTTGACGCCGTTAGCGGCAGCGCCGATGGCCAGCTTTTCCGGGCGGACCAGGACGACGATCGGCGTGTCGGTGGCAAAGCCGTGCGGCGCGGTCTTCAGGACGCCGAACGGCGTCTCGACGCTCGTTTCGCTCGCGATCCGTCCACGCCACAGATTGGCGTGGCCGATGAAGGACGCCACCGCGTGATTGGCCGGCCGTGCGTATAGCGCCTTCGGCGCATCGACCTGTACGAGACGGCCGTCCCGCATCACCGCGACGCGGTCGGCCATCGACAGCGCCTCTTCCTGATCGTGAGTGATGTGCATGGTCGCAATATGGTGGGCGCGCTGCAGCCGGCGGATTTCGTCGCGCATCTCGACGCGCAGCGCGGCATCGAGCGCCGACAGCGGCTCATCGAGCAGTAGCGCCTGCGGGTCGAACACCAGCGCTCGCGCCAGCGCGACACGCTGCTGCTGCCCGCCCGACAATTGGGCCGGCAACTTGTCGACGTGGTCCTTGAGGCCGACACGGCCGAGAATATCCAGCGCCATACCCCGCCCCGCCTCGGCCGACTGGCCGCGCAGTTTCAGCGGATAGGCGACGTTCTCCAAAGCCGTCATATGTGGAAACAGCGTGTAGGATTGGAAGACGATACCGATATTGCGCTCGCGCGGCGGGATACCGGCGGCGTCCTTGCCGGCGATGATGACGCGGCCGCGTGACGGCTGAACGAAACCCGCGATGATCTTCAACAAGGTCGACTTGCCGCAGCCGCTCGGCCCGATCACCGCCAGAAGTTCGCCGGGCCGGATGCCCAGATTGACGTCATGAACACCGATATTGGTGCCCGGATAGGTGAAGGTGACGCCTTCGAGCAGAATGGTGAAATCGGAGGCATTCATGCGCCGGCTCCATAGGCGCCCTGCGCGCCGCGTGCAGTGAGCGCGCCGCCGACCGAAGCGAGCAGCGCCAGCGCCAGCAGCACCACGGTCGCGGCACAGGCAAAGCCGGTCGCGCCATAGAACGCCTGCAAGAGCACGACCGGATAAGGCCGCGTCAGAAAGCCGGCGACGAGATTGGACAACTGGAATTCGCCGATCGACAGAGCCGCGACTGTGATCAGTCCGGACGCCAGGCTGTGCCGCAGGCTCGGCAGCACGATGTCGAAGAACCGTCGCGTCCCGCCGGCGCCGAGCGACTCGGCGGCGAGTTCGACCTCGGCCAGCTTCAGGTGGCGCATATCGCCGATCAGCGTCTGCAGCAGATAGGGCAAAGTCAGCACCAAATGGCCGCCGACCAGCACCCACAGGCTGCCGAGGAACGGCAACGTGTCGCTCGAGAAGACGAGGACAAAGCCGAAAGCCAGCACCAGAGGCGGCACGGCGATCGGCAATAGGTAGATGATGCGCGCGGCGGCCCGAATCTTGCGCGAGGCGGCGCGGTAGATGGCGTAAGCCAGCGGCATGCCGACCGCCGCGCCGATCACGCACGTAAGAGCACAGACCTTTAGGCTGGTCCAGAAGGCGCGCTGAAAGCTGCCGTCATTGGCGACCTGCACGTACCATTCGGTGGTGAAGCCGGACGGCAGCAGCGTATTGAACCACACCTGCCCGACGGAACCTATCAGGAGCAGCGCGATCGGCGTGAACAGGTAGACGAGGTAAAGGTAAGTCGCGAGCGCCATTCCTGCTGTCGATCTCGCACGGACAAATGGCAGCCCGCGAAAGCTCGCCCCGGCTTTGAAGGGGTCAATATAGCAAAGAAACGCTGAAGCGACTCTGCCCTATGGGCATTGACCTAGCGCAAGCGTGTGACAGTTCGGCGAATGCTGCTGCACTTGCGAAGGGAATGGTGGGCAGTGAGAGGATCGAACTCCCGACCGTCCCGGTGTAAACGGGATGCTCTACCGCTGAGCTAACTGCCCGGCCTCATCTGGCGGCCCGTTTATCGCTATTGCGGCGCATCGCGCAAGCCGTCTACGACAACCCGGAATCAAAAACGGCGCCCGGAGGCGCCGTTTTCACATTTCCTGCTGGGCCCGCCGCTTAGTGGGCGGTGAGCCCGGAGCCGTCCTCGTCGGCGACCTTGTCGGCCGTCTCGAGCTTGGCCGCGGCCTCGTCCCACTCGATCGGCTCGGGCTTGCGCACCAGGGCCTTGGCGAGCACCTCGTCCATCCGGGAGACCGGAATGATCTCGAGGTTCTTCTTGATGGTCTCGGAGATTTCCACCAAGTCCTTGGCGTTCTCCTCCGGAATCAGCACCGTCTTGATGCCGCCGCGCGCCGCGGCCAGCAGCTTCTCCTTGAGACCGCCGATCGGCAGCACACGGCCGCGCAGCGTGATCTCGCCGGTCATGGCGACATCCTTGCGCACCGGAATGCCCGTCATCACCGAAACGATCGAGGTGACCATGGCAACGCCCGCCGAGGGACCATCCTTCGGCGTCGCGCCTTCCGGCACGTGCACGTGGATATCGCGCTTGTCGAACAGCGGAGGCTCGATGCCGAAGGCGATCGCCCTCGAGCGGACGTAGGACGCCGCCGCCGAGATCGACTCCTTCATCACGTCGCGCAGATTGCCGGTGACCGTCATGCGGCCCTTGCCCGGCATGGACGTGCCTTCGATGGTCAGCAACTCGCCGCCCACATCAGTCCAGGCCAGACCGGTGACCACGCCGACCAGATCGTCCGCCTCGACCTCGCCGAAGCGATACTTCGGCACGCCGAGATAGTCCGACAGGTTCTTCGCGGTGACGGCGATCGACTTCTTCTTCGACGTCATGATCTCCTTGACCGCCTTTCGCACGAGCGTTGACAGCTCACGCTCGAGGCTGCGCACGCCCGCTTCGCGGGTGTAGCGCCGGATCATCAAGAGCAGACCTTCGTCGTCGATCGTCCATTCCGCAGGCGCCAGGCCGTGCTTGGCGACCGCGTGCGGGATCAGATGCTTGCGCGCGATCTCGACCTTTTCATCTTCCGTGTAACCGGCGATACGAATGATCTCCATGCGGTCCATCAACGGGCCGGGGATATTCAGCGTGTTGGCCGTGGTGATGAACATAACGTTCGACAGATCGTAATCGACCTCGAGATAGTGGTCGTTGAACGTCGAGTTCTGTTCCGGATCGAGCACTTCGAGCAGAGCCGAGGACGGGTCGCCACGGAAATCGGAACCCATCTTGTCGATCTCGTCGAGCAGGAACAGCGGGTTCGACGTCTTCGCCTTCCGCATCGACTGGATGACCTTGCCGGGCATCGAGCCGATATAGGTCCGGCGGTGACCGCGGATCTCGGCCTCGTCACGCACGCCGCCGAGCGACACGCGCACGAATTCGCGGCCGGTCGCCTTGGCGATCGACTTGCCGAGCGAGGTCTTGCCAACGCCCGGAGGGCCGACGAGGCACAGGATCGGACCGGTCAGCTTGTTGGCGCGCTGCTGCACGGCGAGATACTCGACGATGCGCTCCTTGACCTTCTCGAGGCCGTAGTGATCGGCATCGAGGATGGTCTCGGCGGCGGTGAGATCCTTCTTGACCTTGCTCTTCTTGCCCCACGGGATCGAGAGCAGCCAGTCGAGATAGTTGCGCACGACCGTGGCTTCGGCGGACATCGGCGACATCTGCCGCAGCTTCTTGAGTTCGTGCTGCGCCTTCTCGCGGGCTTCCTTCGAGAGCTTGGTCTTCTTGATCTTGTCTTCCAGCTCGGCCAGCTCGTCGCGACCTTCCTCGTCGCCGAGCTCCTTCTGGATCGCCTTCATCTGTTCGTTGAGGTAGTACTCGCGCTGCGTCTTCTCCATCTGCCGCTTGACGCGGGTGCGGATGCGCTTTTCCACCTGCAGCACCGAGATTTCGCTCTCCATCAGGCCGAGCACCTTCTCCAGGCGCGCGGTGACGGACGGCGTCTCCAGGATGTCCTGCTTGTCCGGAATCTTGACGGCGAGATGCGAAGCCACGGTGTCGGCGAGCTTGGCGTAATCCTCGATCTGCTGGATCACACCGACGACTTCCGGCGACACCTTCTTGTTGAGCTTCACATAGTTCTCGAACTCGGTGACGACCGAGCGCGCCATGGCTTCCGCCTCGACGCGTTCGCCGACATCGTCGACGATCGCGGTCGCGTCGGCTTCATAGTAGTCGGCCTGGTCGGTGTACTTGGAGACCTTGGCACGCGTCGCGCCTTCGACCAGCACCTTCACGGTGCCGTCGGGCAGCTTCAGCAGTTGCAGCACGCTCGCCAGCGTGCCGACCTCGAAAATCTGGTCCGTGGCCGGATCGTCATCGGACGCATTCTTCTGCGTCGCGAGCAGAATGAAGGTGTCGGAGCGCATCACCTCTTCCAGCGCCTTGATCGACTTTTCACGGCCGACGAAGAGCGGAACGATCATGTGCGGAAACACCACGATGTCGCGCAACGGCAGCACCGGATAGGAGCGGCTTTCGCCAGGCTGCAGCGTGGGTCGTGGCTTGTTGGTCATTGTCTTCCATTCCTTTTTGTTGTGCCCCTGATCCAAGGACCCGCTTCAAGCGGCATCGCAAGATCAGTGCCGGTCAGGATGGTGGAACGCTGGATGCGCGCTTCCTGTTTCGCGGTCCGTCCGAAACGGTTTCGGGCGGTCATCCAAGTCGCAAGATTACATCGCAAGATCGGTCGAATAACGACGAAGATTGGTACGCCGGTTCTCGGACAGCACTATACGTAGGATGACGGCCACCCCTCCGCAAGTAACGCCTGGAACTCAAGTTAAGACGACACTACGCGGATCAGGACAACACAAACCCGTCGATTCGGCGACGAAATCGCCGCAGCCGGGCGGGGTTATCAGCCTTGCCCACCGCTCCGGCTGGGTAGCGGAGTGGCGCCCAACCCACCGGGCCCTGCGCCCCCATTGGGGGCGCCATCAGGGAACTTCGCGGCCGGTCCGGGATGGCACGGCGGGCCGCGGTATCAGGCGCTGGCCGAGCCCTGGTCGGCGGTACGGTCGCTGCGGTCCGCGTAGATGTAGAGCGGCCGGGCGGTACCGTCGACGACCTCCTTGGAGATCACGACTTCCTCGACGCCTTCCAGCGACGGCAGGTCGAACATGGTGTCGAGCAGGATGCCCTCCATGATCGAGCGCAGGCCGCGCGCGCCGGTCTTGCGTTCGATCGCCTTGCGGGCGATGGCGCCGAGCGCCTCTTCGGCGAGCGTCAGGTCGATCTGCTCCATCTCGAACAGACGCTGATACTGCTTGACCAGCGCGTTCTTCGGCTCGACGAGGATCTTCTTGAGCGACGCCTCATCGAGGTCTTCCAGCGTCGCGACGACCGGCAGACGGCCGACGAACTCAGGGATGAGGCCGTACTTGAGCAGGTCTTCCGGTTCGACTTCGCGGAAGATCTCGCCCTGACGGCGATCCTCGGGCGCAGCCACCTTGGCGCCGAAGCCGATCGAAGTCGACTTGCCACGGCCGGAGATGATCTTGTCGAGGCCGGAGAAGGCGCCGCCGCAGATGAACAGGATGTTGGTCGTATCCACCTGCAGGAATTCCTGCTGCGGATGCTTGCGGCCGCCCTGCGGCGGCACGGAAGCGACCGTGCCTTCCATGATCTTCAGCAGCGCCTGCTGTACGCCCTCACCCGACACGTCGCGCGTGATCGACGGGTTGTCGGACTTGCGGCTGATCTTGTCGATTTCGTCGATATAGACGATGCCGCGCTGCGCGCGCTCGACATTGTAGTCGGCCGCCTGCAGCAGCTTGAGGATGATGTTCTCGACATCCTCGCCAACATAGCCGGCTTCGGTGAGCGTCGTGGCGTCCGCCATCGTGAACGGCACGTCGAGGATGCGCGCCAGCGTCTGCGCCAGCAGCGTCTTGCCCGAGCCGGTCGGACCGATCAGCAGGATGTTCGACTTGGCGAGTTCGACGTCCTGGTGCTTGGTCTGATGATTGAGGCGCTTGTAGTGATTGTGCACGGCGACCGAGAGCACGCGCTTGGCGTGGAACTGGCCGATCACGTAGTCGTCGAGGACCTTGCAGATTTCCTTCGGCGTCGGGATGCCGTCGCGCGACTTCACCAGCGAGGACTTGTTCTCCTCGCGAATAATGTCCATGCAGAGTTCGACGCATTCATCGCAGATGAAGACGGTCGGGCCGGCGATGAGTTTCCTGACTTCGTGCTGGCTCTTGCCGCAGAACGAGCAATACAGGGTGTTCTTTGAATCGGTGCCGCCGACTTTGCTCATTCCGTTCTCCGTATCACTCTTCCGTATACGCGACCAAAGACAGCCAGATCATTAAAAGCAGCCCGGTCTTGTATCGTTCACTGGCGTCGCCCCCGCCGTGAGGCAGATCAATCGTCTGCCCTACTACCGAAGCAAATTCCGCGCCGGATATTAAGGCCCGGCGACCCGGTTATTTCGGGAGGCCACTCCCGATTACACTCCCACACCCTAAGCGAAGCATGCTACGGGCAGGATGATCAAGAATGTATTAACGATAACAATGGCCGTTTTTGTCCACAAAGCAGGCCGAAATTACCGCTGTTTCCGAGCCGCCGAAGGCCCGGTCTGCACATCTTGTCGCGGGGAACTTTCGCCACCCGAAACGATCCATGCCCGTGTCAGGCCGGTTTTACCGCCAGGTCCTGCGGCCGCTTTTCGATGACCTTGTCGACGATGCCGAAGTCGCGCGCGGCTTCCGCGGTGAGGAAGTAGTCGCGCTCCAGCGCGTCCTCGATCTTCTTCAGCGACTGCCCGGTGTGGTGCACATAGATCTCGTTGAGCCGCTTCTTCAGATTCAAAATCTCCTGAGCGTGCAGCATGATATCGGTCGCCTGGCCCTGGAAGCCGCCGGACGGCTGATGCACCATGATGCGGGCGTTCGGCAGCGCGAAACGCATGTCCTTCTCGCCGGCCGCCAGCAGCAGCGAGCCCATCGAGGCGGCCTGGCCGATGCACAGGGTCGACACCGCCGGACGGATGAACTGCATGGTGTCGTAGATCGCCATGCCCGACGTCACCACCCCGCCCGGCGAGTTGATGTACATCGAGATTTCCTTCTTCGGGTTCTCGGCTTCGAGGAACAGAAGCTGGGCGACGATCAAGGTCGACATGCCGTCCTCGATCGGTCCCGTAATGAAGATGATGCGTTCCTTCAGGAGCCGGGAAAAAATGTCGTAGGCCCGTTCGCCGCGATTGGTCTGTTCGACCACCATCGGCACAAGGTTCATGTAGGTTTCGACCGGATCTTTCATAACGGCTCCAGGACGCGCATTGAGGCGCATTGACGCGAATCGCACGGGTTAGCTTAGCGGGTCGCCGTGCTTCGACGATCTATTTTCGGTTGCCCCGGAGCGCAAGGGTCGCCCCGAGGATGGTGACAGGTCTCTTAAGAAGCGATGCAAACTGGATTGGCGCGGCGACCCTCAAAGACACGACCGCCCGGCGAGGCAATTCCCCGCCGGGCGGCGTGTGTAACAGAAGGCAATTAAGCAATCGTGGAGAGGCTGCGGCGAAAATCGTTAAGCCGCCTCTTCCTCTTCCTTCATCAACTCTTCCTTCGAGACCTTCTTCTCGGTCACGTCGGCGAGTTCGAGCAGGAAGTCGACCACCTTCTCCTCGTAGATCGGCGCGCGTAGCGAGGCGAGCGCTTCCGGATTCTGGCGGTAGTAGTCCCACACCCGCTGTTCCTGACCGGCGAACTGGCGTGCGCGCTCGGCGACCGCGCGCGACAATTCCTCGTCGCCCACGGTGATCTTGTTCTTGTCGCCAATCTCGGCGAGCACGAGACCGAGGCGCACGCGGCGATCGGCGATGCCGCGATACTCGACCTTCGCCTTCTCTTCCGTCGTGTTCTCGTCCTCGAAGGTCTTGTTCTCCGCTTTCAGTTCCTCGGTAACCGAGGCCCAGACGCGATTGAACTCTTCTTCAGCGAGCGTCGGCGGCAGGTCGAACTTGTGCATCTTGTCGAGCGCATCGAGCAGCGCGCGCTTCACCTTCTGACGCGACATGCGCTGATAGTCGCGGCCGATCTGCTCCTTCACCGCGTCGCGCAGCTTGGCGAGCGATTCAAGGCCGAGCTGCTTGGCGAACTCGTCGTCGATCGTGACGGTGCCGGGCGCTTCGATCTTTTTGGCCGTGACGGCGAATTCGGCGGCCTTGCCGGCAAGTTCGGCATTGGCATAAGCGCTCGGGAACGTCGCCTTGACGGTGCGGTTCTCGCCGGCGGCGATGCCGATCAATTGCTCCTCGAAGCCCGGAATGAAGGTACCTGAGCCGATATCCACGGCGATGTCCTGGCCGGTGCCGCCCTGGAAGGCGACGCCGTCGATGGTGCCGACGAAGTCGATGGTGACGCGATCACCATTCGCGGCCTTGGCGCCTTCGGCCTTCGCCTCGAACGGCGTGTTCTGCTTGGCGATGCGGCCGAGCGCCTCGTCGATTTCCGCGTCCGAGACTTCCGCGACCGGCTTCTCGAGCTTGATGGTCTTGAAGTCGCCGAGCTTGATCTCGGGCACGATCTCGATACCGACGGTGTAGTTGAGGTCGGCCGAACCGGTGATCAGCTTCTCGACTTCGGCTTCTTCGGTCGGCAGCGTCACCTTCGGATCGGCGGCGAGTTTGAAATTGTTGTCGGTGACGATCTTCTGGTTGGCGTCACGCACCGAAGCCTCGATGACCTCAGCCATCGCCGAGCGGCCGTACATCTTCTTGATGTGCGAGACCGGCACCTTGCCCGGACGGAAGCCGTTCAGCTTCACCTTGTCCTTGAGCTCGTTGATGCGGGCATCGACCTTGCTCGCGAGTTCGGCGACCGGAATGCTGACCGTGTATTCGCGCTTCAGGCCTTCGGAAAGTGTCTCAGTAACCTGCATGATCTTTCTTGCTTCTCTCTACGCGCGCCACCGCCCGGAAGGACCGTTTCGCACCGTGGTGTCCGGAATTGCGGGACCGTTCCCGCATTTCGTACGCAAACCCATAAACCTCTGTCTGGTGCGGGCGGAGGGACTCGAACCCCCACGACTTTCGCCACCGGAACCTAAATCCGGCGCGTCTACCAATTCCGCCACGCCCGCAAAGGGTATTGATAACTTTGGGGCCGTCAAAATCTTGTCCGCCCGCGACGCGCGGACATAACCTCTCGCCCCGGCAAGGGCAAGGGAATTGGGCGGGGCGAAAAGGCGCGTCCGAAAGGGCCGCGCGGCTTCCGGGTCGGCTCAAACCCGGCCGAAATCTGCCTACGCACGCAAATGGCCTCCGCCGGCACCGGTTCAAGGGAAGCCGCCGCCTCAGGACCCGCAGCGGCCGAGCGTATGCAACTTTAAATATATTGCGAACAAAATCATAAACCCGTGACGGTAGCGTGGGGCCGCCAACGGAGGATTTCGACCGATGCCTGTGGTTCGCACCTCGGCCCGCGCCCTGTTCCTCGCCTTGCTGCCCGCCGCCGTGCTGCAGGCCGTGTTTCTGTTCCTGTCGGCGCGGTTCTGGTTCGGCGACTCCGTTTTCGGCCTCCGCGGGCCCGACGGCATGATCGTCCTTTATGCCATGCAACTCGCCATCTTCGGCGGCCTGCTGCTGGCCGGGCATCTGATCCTGCGCCATCTGGCGGTCTACAGCCGCGCGGCCTACACAACTGCCGGCGCGGTCGCCGCCGCCCTCGCCTATATCGCCGCGGCCCGCTACGGCATCCTGTCGAATACGCCGCTCCCTGGCACCTGGATTTCCTCGGCGGTCCTGCCGACGATGGCCGGCACGCTGTCCGGCTTCCTGTACGGCCAACTCGCCGGCATCGAGACCATCGCCGGCCGCGCTGACCAGGCCGATCCAAACTCCGATCCGCCGCGAGACGCCTTGCGCGGCCGCTTCGACGGGCCGGTGCGGGTACGCAGCTCGCTCGGCGCCACGATGCTGGCGGCCTTCATTCCCGCGGCGCTTACCGCCGTCCTGGCCTTCTCGCTGCTCCAGTCCGGCCTCGTCGACACGCCGCGGTCGATCCTTGCCGGTCTCGCCGCGCAGGTCTTCCTGACAGCAATGTTCGCGACCGCGATCCCGGCGCTGGTGATGACCCTCGTTACGCATCACACCGCCCGCGCGTTGGGCTGGCGGCGCGGCGCACAGTACGCCGGCGTTGGCGCGGCCTATGGGGCACTGGCGGCCCTGCTCGCCGGTCCGTTCACGGCCTTCACCTCGGTGACCTTCCTGATCATCCCCTCGATCATCGCCAGCGCGCTGATGGGAGCGCTGTACCGGCGCTTCGCCGGCCTCGAGCCGATGCCGCTGCCCGAACCGATCATCGTCACCGATGTCGAAGACCTTGTGCCCGCCGACGATCCGGCGCGGCGCAGCCACTCGATCATGCTGAACGGCTAGGGTCGCAAGGCGGCGAACAACGAGCGATAAACGCCCGGGAGAGCCTCCGGCAGGTCCTCGGCGATCAGGCCGGGGCCGAAGGCCGCGGCCGCCTCGCCATGGAGCCAGACCGCGGCGCTGGCTGCCTCGAAGCCGGTCATGCCCTGAGCCAGCAGCCCGGCGATCATGCCGGACAGCACATCACCGGCCCCGGCGGTAGCCAAATACGGCGGGGCATGGTCGGAAATCGACGCCCGGCCTTCGGGCGAGGCGACGACCGTGTCGGGTCCCTTGAACAGGACCACCGCGCCGCTCTGCTCGGCCGCCGCACGCGCCATCTCAAGTTTTGAATGAAGTTTAGGATTATCGGATAGTGAGCTGAATAATCTTGCAAACTCTCCAGCATGAGGCGTCAAGACGACGTCGGCCTCCCGCCGCTTGATGGTCGTAAAGAGCCCGGCCGGGTCATCGGCAAAACTGGTGAGCGCGTCGGCGTCGAGCACGACGGCGGCAGAACTTTCGAGCGCCGTCAGCACCTGCTCCCGCATCGGCAGCCCAACGCCGCCGCCCGGCCCCAGAACCACGGCATTGCGCCGCTTGTCGGCGAGGAAGGCGCTCAGCTCGGCCGCGCCGTCGACCGGCCGCACCATGATGGCAAGGTTGCTGGCGGCGTTGACGGCCAGCGCCTCGCGCGGGCTGGCGATGGTCACGAGCCCTGCCCCGGCCCGCAGCGCCCCGCGCGCCGCCAGCCGCGCCGCGCCGGTGGTCGTGAGGCCACCCGAGAGCACCACGGCATGGCCGCGGCTGTATTTGTGGCCGTCGATGCGCGGCATCGGGAAATGGGCGCCCCAGAGCGCCGGGCCGTTGATGAAGGTCTTCGGCCGGACGGTCGCAAGCACGCTTGCCGGAATGCCGATATCGACCACGGCAACCGGCCCGCAATGGAGCCGCCCGGGCAGCAGCAGGTGCCCGGGCTTTTTGCGGAAGAACGTCACGGTCTGCGTCGCCTTTACGGCCGCGCCCATCACGGCGCCGCTCGCGCCATTGATGCCGCTCGGCAGGTCGACGGCGACCACCGGCACGCCGCCCGTGTTCATCGCCTCGATCATCGCACGCGGCGGGCCTTCGACTACACGATCGAGGCCGGCGCCGAACAACGCATCGATGATGACGTCGCAATCCTTGAGCGCATCGGGCGACGCCGCCGCCACCGGTCCGCGCCAGCGTTCGAAGGCGGCGCGCGCGTCGCCCTTGAGGCGATCTGCATCGCCGATCAGAACGACCTTCACCGCGTAGCCTCGCTCGGCCAGCAGCCGCGCCGCGACGAAGCCGTCGCCGCCGTTGTTGCCTGGCCCGGCGACCACCGTGACGCGCCCCTGCGGCGTCAGCGCCGCCGTCGCGTCGGCCACGGCCGCGCCGGCGTTCTCCATCAAGGTCAGCCCCGGCGTGCCGCCGGCAATCGTGAGCCGGTCGGCCTCTGCCATCTCATCGGGTGTCAGCAGTTCGTTCATGCGCTCGACACTATCCGTCGTGAATATGACCGACAATTCGGCGGGGACACATGGCCGCCCATGATTGCCAAGCTGCTGCACCGCAACGTACTTTCCGCCTATGGTCAATTTCTAGTCACGACGCTTAATTGCGAGGCAGCAAATCTTAGGCAGACATCCGGCGAAACCTGAAGCGAAGCAGCAAGCCTTTGCTGTAGAATGAAAATTAGTTGCCACCCGATTTGGCACAGGACCTGCAAACGTCAGCGCGGCCAGACGTCAGCGCAGCAGATTCAGTTTGGCTTGCAGGCCGGATGAGGGCTTCGGATCGAAAAGGCTCCGGACGAGACCTGGAGTTCATTGGAAGAGAGAAAGCGGATGAAGAAAATCGAGGCCATCATCAAGCCCTTCAAGCTCGACGAGGTGAAAGAGGCGCTGCAGGAAGTCGGTCTGCAAGGCATTACGGTTACGGAAGCCAAGGGTTTCGGCCGCCAGAAAGGCCATACCGAACTGTACCGCGGCGCAGAATACGTCGTCGATTTCCTGCCGAAGGTGAAGATCGAGATCGTCCTCGGCGACGACATGGTGGACAAGGCGGTGGACGCGATCCGCCGCGCTGCCCAAACCGGTCGCATCGGCGACGGCAAGATTTTCGTCTCCAATATCGAGGAAGCGATCCGCATCCGAACCGGTGAATCCGGTATCGACGCGATCTAATCCTCTATTGACGCCATCTGACGCTTAGCCAAATGTCGCGGCCAGACTGACCCATTCCAGCCAGGGGGAACGCTACTGATGACGACCGCCAAGAATGTCATGAAGATGATCAAGGACAACGACGTCAAATACGTCGATTTCCGCTTCACCGATCCGCGCGGCAAGTGGCAGCACGTCACTTTCGACGTCGGCATGATCGAGGAAGATACCTTCGTTGAAGGCCAGATGTTCGACGGCTCGTCGATCGCCGGCTGGAAGGCGATCAATGAATCCGACATGAACCTGATGCCGGACCCGGCCACCGCCTGCATCGATCCCTTCTTCGCCGAGACCACCCTCGTCCTGGTCTGCGACGTGCTCGAGCCCACCACGGGCGAACCCTACAACCGCGACCCGCGCGGCATCGCCAAGAAGGCGGAAGCCCTCGTCAAGTCGCAGGGCCTCGGCGACACCATCTTCTTCGGACCGGAAGCCGAGTTCTTCGTGTTCGACGACGTCAAGTACAAGGCCGATCCCTACAACACCGGCTTCAAGCTCGACTCCATCGAACTGCCGACCAACTCCGACACCGATTACGAAGGCGGCAATCTCGGCCACCGCATCGGTATCAAGAAGGGCTACTTCCCGGTGCCGCCGCAGGACTCGGCGCAGGACATGCGCTCGGAAATGCTGGGCGCCATGGCGCGCATGGGCGCCAAGGTCGAGAAGCATCATCACGAAGTGGCCTCGGCCCAGCACGAACTCGGCCTCAAGTTCGCGCCGATGACCTTCATGGCCGACCACATGCAGATCTATAAGTACTGCATCCAGCAGGTCGCGCAGATCTACGGCAAGTCGGCGACCTTCATGCCGAAGCCGATCTACGGCGACAACGGCTCGGGCATGCACTGCCATCAGTCGATCTGGAAGGACGGCAAGCCGATGTTCGCCGGCGACAAATATGCCGGTCTCTCGGACATGTGCCTGTCCTACATCGCCGGCGTCATCAAGCACGCCAAGGCGGTCAACGCCTTCACCAACCCGACCACCAACTCCTACAAGCGTCTGGTGCCGGGCTTCGAGGCGCCGGTGCTGCTCGCCTACTCGGCGCGCAACCGTTCGGCCTCGTGCCGCATCCCCTACACCGAGAGCCCGAAGGCCAAGCGCGTCGAAGTGCGCTTCCCCGATCCGCTGGCCAATCCGTATCTCTGCTTCTCGGCGCTGCTGATGGCCGGCCTCGACGGCATCAAGAACAAGCTCCACCCCGGCGACGCGATGGACAAGGACCTGTACGACCTGCCCAAGGCGGAGCTCAAGCAGATCCCGACCGTCTGCGGCTCGCTCCGTGAAGCGCTCGAGAGCCTCGACAAGGACCGCGACTTCCTCAAGGCCGGCGGCGTGTTCGACGACGACTTCATCGACAGCTACATCGAGCTGAAGATGACCGAAGTCATCCGCTTCGAGCACACCCCGCACCCGGTCGAGTACGAGATGTATTACTCGGCGTAAGCCGAACGGTTTATCGATACCGGCAAAAAAGGGGCGCCTCTGCAAGGAGGCGCCCCTTTCGTATGGCGGCCGCTGTCACGGATGGTTCATCCGGGCTCTTTAGATTGGTTCGCAACCAGCGACACCGGAGACGGATATGAGCGAGACGATGCTGACGCGCGCGCAGGCCTTCGAGGACGCCGAGAACACCGGCAGCAACCCGAGCGCCAATGCCAGCATCGGCGACGTGATCGCCGCCCGTTATCATCGCCGCGACATTCTCAAGAGTGCGCTCGGCGTCGCCGCCATTGCCGCCACCGTCAGCCCGCTTGCGCTGGCCGCTTCGCAGAAGGCGCACGCCGCCGTCGCCGGCTTCAAGTTCGACGAAGTCGCCGCCGGCGTCGACGAACGTCACCATGTCGCCGCGGGCTACGATGCCGACATCCTGATCCGCTGGGGCGACCCCGTCACGCCCGGTGCGCCGGCTTTCGATCCGGCGCAGCAGAGCGCCGCCGCCCAGAAACAGCAGTTCGGCTACAATAACGATTACATCGGCTATTTGCCGATGCCCGGCGCCGCCAATCCGTCGGCGCACGGCCTCCTCGTCATCAACCACGAGTATACCAACGAAGAGCTGATGTTCTCCGGCATCGGCGAGCAGGAGACCAAGGAAGCCGCCTTCGCCAAGATGACGAAGGAGCTGGTCGATATCGAGAAGGCCGCGCATGGCGGCGCGGTGATCGAGATCAAGCGCGAGGGCGATAAATGGTCGGTGGTACCGAATTCGAAATATGCCCGCCGCATCGATGCCGACACCGTCATGGAGATCACCGGCCCGGCGGCCGGCAGCGAGCGGCTGAAGACCAAGGCCGATCCAAGCGGCCGCCGCGTGCTCGGCATGCTCAATAACTGCGCCGGCGGCGTGACCCCTTGGGGCACATGGCTGTCCTGCGAGGAGAACTTCAACGGCTATTTCTGGGGCAAGGTCGCCGACGACGATCCGCAGGCCAAAGCCTTCAAGCGTTATGGCGTGCCCAGCAACTGGTATGCCTGGGGCAAGTTCGAAGACCGCTTCGACATCGACAAGGAGCCCAACGAGGCCAACCGCTTCGGCTGGGTGGTGGAGATCGATCCGTTCGATCCCAATTCGACGCCGAAGAAGCGCACCGCCATGGGCCGCTTCAAGCACGAAGGCGCCGCCGGCATTCTTAACAAGGACGGCCGCTATGTCGTCTATCAGGGCGACGACGAGCGCTTCGACTATGTCTACAAGTTCGTGACGAATGGTCGCTTCGATCCGGCCAATCCGGCCGCCAATCGCGATCTGCTCGAGGCCGGCACGCTCTATGTCGCGAAATATAAGGCCGATGGCAGCGGCGAGTGGCTGCCCCTCACCTTCGGCCAGGGGCCGCTCACCGCCGCCAATGGCTTCAGGGACCAGGCCGACATTTTGATCGAGGCGCGCCGCGCCTCCGACCTGCTCGGCGCCACCAAGATGGACCGGCCCGAGGATGCCGAGGTCAATCCGCTGACGCAGAAGGTCTACGTCATGCTGACCAACAACACTCGGCGCAAGCCGGACCAGGTCGACGCCGCCAACCCGCGCGCCGACAACAAGTTCGGGCATATCATCGAGATGACGCCGGCCGATGGCGATCACGCGGCGACGAAGTTCACCTGGGAAATTCTGGTCAAGTGCGGCGATCCGTCGATCGCCGAAGTCGGCGCCACCTTCTCATCCGCCACCACCAAGGACGGCTGGTTCGGCATGCCGGATAACTGCGCCGTCGACGCCGACGGCCGGCTGTGGGTCTCGACCGACGGCAATTCCGACAAGGCCACCGGCCGCAGCGACGGGCTGTGGGCGCTTGAGACGGCGGGCGAGGCCCGCGCCACCTCCAAGCTGTTCTTCCGCTGCCCGGCCGGCGCGGAGATGTGCGGGCCGATGTTCACGCCCGACCTCGAGACGCTGTTCGTCGCCGTCCAGCATCCCGGCGACGACGGGCCGCAGTGGAAGGCCTTCGGCCGCGCCTCGACCTTCGACGATCCCTCGACACGCTGGCCGGACTTCAAGGCCGGCGTGCCGCCCCGCCCGTCCGTGGTCGTGATCACGCGCCAGGGTGGCGGCAAGATCGCGGGCTGAACGGGAGCCGCCCCTTGCGCCGGCCGCCGCCGTCCGATCTAACATCGCCGCTTGTCATGATCCTGCCGGGTCGGATGAAAGCGAGCGAGCCAGAGACGTGCCCGACCTGAAAAGCGTCGTCGGCGACATTGCCGACGAGATGAAACAGCGCCCCGACCGCGGCGAGGTGGCGCACTACATTCCCGAACTCGCCAATGTCGATCCGAAGCATTTCGGCATCGCCGTGGTCGGCGTCGATGGCACGGTCGCGACCGGCGGCGATTTCAATATGCCGTTTTCGATCCAGAGCGTGTCCAAGGTGTTCACACTGACGCTCGCGCTCGGCAAGGTTGGCGACCGCTTGTGGCACCGCGTCGGCCGCGAGCCCTCGGGCAGCGCCTTCAATTCGATCGTGCAACTCGAATACGAGAAGGGCATCCCGCGCAATCCCTTCATCAATCCCGGCGCCATCGCCGTCACCGACCTGATCCTGTCTGGCCACCAGCCGCGTGAGGCGCTGGGCGAGATCCTGCGCTTCATCCGCTTCCTCGCCGACGACCAGGCCATCGTCATCGACGAGAAGGTCGCAGCGTCCGAGCAGCGCACCGGCTTCCGCAACGCCGCGCTCGCCAATTACATGAAATCCTTCGGCGTCATCGACAACCCGGTGGAGATGGCGCTCGGGGTCTACTTTCATCAATGCGCGATCGCGATGTCTTGCCTGCAGCTCGCCAATGCCGGACTGTTCCTCGCCATGTCGGGCCGCAATCCGGTGACGGGCCATAAGGTCATCCAGGCCGAGCGAGCGCGCCGCATCAACGCCGTGATGCTGACCTGCGGGCATTACGATGGCTCGGGGGAATTCGCCTACCGCGTCGGCCTGCCCGGCAAGAGCGGCGTCGGCGGCGGCATTCTGTGCATCGCGCCAGGCAAGGCCGCGATCGCGGTCTGGGCGCCGGGGCTGGACGCCGCCGGCAACTCGCATCTCGGCCGCGTGGCGCTGGAAGCGCTCACCAGGCGCATGGGCTGGTCGATCTTCGGCGCGTGAGGCCGAAGACCATCGTCAGTTCTTGCGGGTCGTTTCGGCCGCCTCGCGGATGGCTTCGTCGTGATACCAGCTGCTGCCGTAGCTGACGGTCGGCAGATCGGCGAAGCGGGCCGCCTCGGGTGAACGGCGCGAAGGCAGACCGGCGCGGCCGCCTTTGGGGAATTGGTAGATGGTCGCCGTCTCGCGTGGCGCGTTCGTAGGCATTGTGGTCTCTCCTCTGATCAAGCGCTTCCCGGCGCTACGCTCAGAACGGTTGTTCGTGGAACAACGCGACAACTCACATGGGGTTCTATAGCAGAAATTGAAATCCTTTTGGGCACGCTACCCGCAAAAAATCAGCACTTGCTCAACATTTGCGCATTCTCGCGCCTGCTTGCGGACAGGGCATAACCTTGTCAGAACAATGACTTCGCGGATCCAGGCTGCCGCATCTTTGTTCTTCGGCACTGCAACTGCCTCCTAAATCGGCGGATTTGAGCCGCCGTTGTCCGCAAGGCCAGGCTCAGACATGCTGAACTGTGCATCCGTGCCGCTTTCGCACCCGGTTGGCACAGAAAATGCTAGTAAATCGGCAGTCGTTGAGGCCGGGTGCCTTGAGCGGCTCTGCCTGCCGGCCCCGGCAGGAAGGTCTTGAACAAGGCTCCTCACACTCACGGCGCCCTAGGCGTCATCAGCATGAGAGATTCGCAATGACAAAGTACAAGCTCGAGTACATCTGGCTCGATGGCTACACGCCGGTCCCGAACCTGCGTGGCAAGACACAGATCAAGGAATTCTCGTCGTTCCCGTCGCTCGCCGAGCTGCCGCTGTGGGGCTTCGACGGCTCTTCGACGATGCAGGCCGAAGGCCGCTCGTCGGACTGCGTGCTCAAGCCGGTCGCGGTGTTCCCCGATGGCGCCCGCAAGAACGGCGTGCTGGTGATGTGCGAAGTGATGATGCCGGATGGCGTCACGCCGCATGAGAGCAACAAGCGCGCGACCATCCTCGACGACCCGGACGCCTGGTTCGGCTTCGAGCAGGAATACTTCTTCTACAAGAACGGCCGCCCGCTCGGCTTCCCGGAGCACGGCTATCCGGCGCCGCAGGGCCCCTACTATACCGGCGTCGGCTATTCGAATGTCGGCTCGCTCGCCCGCAAGATCGTCGAAGAGCACCTCGAGCTCTGCCTCGAGGCCGGCATCAACCACGAAGGCATCAACGCCGAAGTGGCCAAGGGCCAGTGGGAATTCCAGATATTCGGCAAGGGCTCCAAGACCGCGGCCGACCAGATGTGGATCGCCCGCTACATCATGATGCGCCTGTGCGAGCAGTACGAGATCGACATCGAGTGGCACTGCAAGCCGCTCGGCGACACTGACTGGAACGGCTCGGGCATGCACTGCAACTTCTCGACCGAGTATATGCGTACGGTCGGCGGCAAGGCTTACTTCGAGGCCATGATGAAGGCCTTCGAGAAGAACTGGAAGGACCATATCGACGTCTACGGCCCGGACAACCACATGCGTCTGACCGGCAAGCACGAGACGGCGCCGTGGAACAAGTTCTCTTATGGCGTGGCCGACCGCGGCGCCTCGATCCGCGTGCCGCACTCCTTCGTGAAGGGCGATCTGTACCGCGGCTATCTCGAAGACCGCCGCCCGAACTCGCAAGGGGACCCCTACCAGATCGCGTCGCAGATCCTGAAGACCATCTCGGAAGTCCCGCTTCCGAAGTCGGTAGCGGCCTGATATTTCGCCGTCATCTCAAGAGTGTTTCCTCCCAAGACTTGGGCGCCCTTCGCGGGGCGCCCTTTTTCTTTGGCGGAACCGCCGCTAGATAGGCGGCATGAACCAGACCGCGAAACCCGCCAAAGCGCCCCCCCGGCCCGCCGCCACCGAGAGCGACTGGACCAAGCTCTGGCCGAGCGCCAACCCGCGCAAGTCCGAGCCACTGCTCAAGGCGCTGCACATCCTCACGCGCGACGGCGCGCTGAACGCGGATTCGCGGCGCAAGCTGACGCAGGTGCTGCATCTCACCCAGCTTCTCAAGCCCGCCATCGAGGCGATGCTCAAGGAGAAGGACGATCCGATCCTCGCCGACCTCGGAGCCGGCAAGTCCTATCTCGGCTTCATCCTCTACGACCTCCTCATCGGTCCGGCCGGCAAGGGCCGCGTCGTCGGTGTCGAAACCCGTGAGAAGCTGGTCGAGACTTCGCGGCAGCTTGCCGCGCAAGCCGGCTTCGACCGCATGGACTTCATCACCGCCCCGATCGCCGAGGCCAATCTGCCCGCAAATTCTTCTGGAGCAAGTCACGCCGACATGGTCACGGCGCTGCACGCCTGCGACACCGCGACCGACGACGCCATCCGCTTTGCCCTGCGCCACGAGGCCAAATGGGTGGCGCTGGTGCCGTGCTGTCAGGCCGAGGTTGCGCGCCTGCTCGACGGCCATCAGGGCCCGATGCGCCAGCTCTGGCGGCATCCGATCCAGCGCCGTGAATTCGGCGCCCATCTGACCAATGTCATCCGCGGGCTGGTGCTGGAGGCGCATGGCTACAAGGTGCGGGTCACCGAATTCACCGGGCTCGAGCACACCATGAAGAACGAACTGATCCTCGCCGAGCGCCACCAGCTCTCCAATGCGCAGGCGCGTAGCGAGCTCAATCGTCTGATCGACCAGATCGGCGTCAAGCCGGCGCTGCTCGATGTGATGGCGGCGTGATGAGCGCGACGGGTGTCTACGGCTTGCCACCGGCCGATCTTGCCGAAGTACCGCGCGACGCCATCCAGTTCTCCCCGCTGATGCCCGGCGCAGCGGCGCTGGAGAAACAGGCCGCGGGCTCGCTCGACGGCATTACGATACTCGCGCCGCCCGGCACCATCGAGCGCCGCTATGCGCTGGCGCTCGCCTTGCGCGCCCTCAAGGACGGCGCGCCGCTCACCGCACTGGCGCCGAACGATCGCGGCGGCACCAGGCTGCGCAAGGAGCTCGCGGCATTCGGCCTCGATGTTCAAGAAGCGTCAAAACGCCATCACCGCATCGTCACCACGACCAAGGCGGTCGGCATCGAAAAAATCATCACGGAAGTCATTGTCGATGGCGGCCCGCGCTTCGACGACGAGATCGGGCTGTGGACCCAGCCCGGCGTGTTCTCATGGGACCGCCTCGATCCCGGCACCCATATGCTGATCGAGCAGCTGCCGGCTTTGTCCGGGCGCGGCGCCGATTTCGGCTGCGGCATCGGCATTCTGGCGCGCGCGGTGCTGGCGTCCGAGGCTGTCACCGAACTCATCCTCGTCGATATCGACCGCCGCGCCATCGAGTGCGCCGAGCACAACCTCGACACGCCGCGCGCCAAATTCCTCTGGGCCGATTTGCGCGATCCGCATCCGGCGCTGACCAATCTCGAATTCGTCGTCATGAACGCGCCGTTCCACGACGCCGGCCAGGAGGACAAGGCCCTTGCGCAGGCTTTCGTGCGCCGCGCCGCAGAAAGCCTGCGCAAGGGCGGCATCTGCGTCATGGTGGCGAACCGCCACCTGCCCTATGAGGCCGTGCTGAAGCCGCTGTTCAAGGCCGTCACACCGGTGATCGAGCAAGGCGGCTACAAGATCTACGAGGCGCGCAAATGAGCAAAGGTCCGGCAGCGCTCCGGCTCGATCGCCTCCTGTCCAATCTCGGCTACGGCTCGCGCCGCGAGGTGCAGGATCTGATCGAGGCCGGCTATGTCGTGCTCGATGGCGAAGCCGTCATCGATGCCGACGAAAAGATCGCAGTGACGCCAGATCTGCCCGCGCGCATGACGGTGGAGGGTGAACCGCTCGATCCGCCGCCCGGCCTGGTGCTGATGCTGAACAAGCCGGAAGGCGTCACCTGCTCGCACAAGGAGCAAGGCCCGCTGGTCTACGGCCTGCTGCCGGAGCGCTGGCGCGCCCGCAATCCGGCGCTCTCAACGATCGGCCGCCTCGACAAGGAAACATCCGGCCTGCTGCTGCTGACCGACGACGGCGCGCTGCTGCACCGGATCATCTCGCCGAAAGCCAATATCGCCAAGCGCTACGACGTCACACTCGACCGGCCCTTGCGCGGCGACGAAGCATCCGTGTTCGCCGCCGGCACCTTGATGCTGGAGGGCGAAGAGAAACCGCTATTGCCCGCGGTATTCGAGGCTTTGTCCGACAAGCGCGGCTTCGTCACCATCACCGAAGGCCGCTATCACCAGGTGCGCCGCATGTTCGCGGCCGTCGGCAATCACGTCGTCGCGCTCAGGCGTGATCGCATCGGCGCGCTCGCTTTGCCCGACGACCTGGCGAGTGGCGAATACCGCATTATCGGCGAGGCTGAGTTGGCGCTGGTGTTCTCGTTGCCTGGGTGAGCGGAGCGAACCCGGGTGCGCTGCCCCGGATTTCGCTGCGCTCCATCCGGGCTACAGAAGCTGAATCACCGCGATGACGACCGCGAGCCCCGCCGCGATTCCCGCTGCCGCAGTGAGCATCTGCCGGCGCTGGCGCTTCGGCCCGTAAAGGCCGGCGGCGCGTCGCTCGGCGATCAGCGCCGCATCGTATTCGGCCGAGGACGAATACTGGCAGCCCCAGGCGGAGCCAGCGTGCCGGGCATCGGCTTCAAGCGACAGAATGCGGTTGGACAATCCTGACATGGCGTCATGGTAATGCCCGCACGGTTAACGAATTTTTACCCTGACGTGGCGCCCTACGCCGTTGCGGTCTGCGCCGACCTGGCGCGCCGTCCGGCCCAATTGCCGCTCTTGGCTGCCGCCGGCTTGCCACGGCCCGCCCAGCGCAAGCGCGCCGCTTCGCTGCCCGGCTCCTCGTCGGCGCAGGTGAAGCGGTTGCGGCCGCCGTTCTTGGCACGGTACAGCGCCTCGTCGGCCCGCAGCAGCAGCGAATCGATCGTCGCGTCGGCACGATACGTTGTCGCAAGGCCAATGCTTACGGTGGCGCCGATCGCGATATCGTCGATGATGACGCCAGCGGCCTCGAAATTGGCGCGCAAGCGTTCGGCGACGATGCAGGCATCCTCCATCGCCTCAGGCACCATGGCGACGAACTCCTCGCCGCCGAGCCGGCCGACCACGTCGGTGGCGCGCGTGCTCTCCTGCAGCACCCTGGCGAACACCTTGAGCGCGCTGTCGCCGACGGCGTGGCCGAAGCGGTCATTGATCGACTTGAACTTGTCGAGGTCGAACATCAGCAACGTCACCGGTTCGCTACGCGAACCCTGGCCGGCATGCATCGCCGTTGCCGCCTCGAGGAAGGCGCGGCGGTTGAGCAGCCCGGTCAGATGATCGGTGGTCGCGATCTTGCGATAGAAATGGACGTGGTGGTCCTTCACCATCAGGATGACGATAAAGGCAGTGCCGACCGTGTAGATCATGGCCTCGAACGCGAACACGATCTGCCAGCGCGTCGCGAAGACGTCCGGGTAGAAATAGCGCAAGGCCAGCGGCAGGAGAAACATGCCGGCGTGCAGGATCGGCACCACGATCGCTGCGGTGCGCGAGTAGAGCGAGCGGCGCCGCTCGCGCGACAGTTCGAACGCCATGAAGAAAGTGAAGATGGCGACGAGGACAACACCGAGCGCGGCGCGCTGCGAGCCGCCTTCTTCCATGCCGGGCAAACGGGTCACGACCAGCCATGCTGCGGCGGCCGCGAAGGGGATGACGGGCCACAAGCGGCGGCCATGGAACAGCCGCAGGCCGTTCCAGAACATGCCGCAGGCCACGAAGATCATCGCTTCGGCATAAGCCGCCGGCACCTGAAATGTCTGATTTGGCGCGCTCCACAGCATGATCGCAGCGCCGCCGATGAGGTAGGCTGAACCCCACCAGGCCAGCGCGCCGATGTCGCGCTGCATGATCCAGCTGGCGATAAGGAAGGCGCCAAGAAACACTGCCATGAAAACGGTGGCGAAGATCAAGGTCGGCGCGTCGAGAATGACCGTCTGGTGCATGCCGCAACTCTCAATGGCTAACTGGCGTTCATTTCCTCAGCGTTTACGGACGATAACGTTTGAAATGATGCGAAAGCTTTGAGCGGGCCGCCGGTCTTTGAGGCAACAGTGGTTCGAATTCTCGTCAAATAAAACAAAAAAAGCCCGCCAATGGCGGGCCTTCGTGCCGTAACGCGCAAATGCGCCGCCTCAGGCGGTCGCCGGCAGCTTGCGCCAGGCGCGACGCTCGCCCTCCTCGCCTGAAGGCGCCACGCCGGCGCTGTCCACCGAGGCGGACATGGCGCTCGCCACCCGGTTCCGGCCCTTGGCCTTGGCGCGATAGAGCGCACGGTCGGCGGCCGCCATGAGCGCGGCAAGCGTAGCGACCGTCTCGCTTTCCAGTGCTACGCCGATGCTGACCGTCGGGGCGAGGTCGTCGGCTTCCTCAATCGCGGCAAAGGCCCGACGCACCTGGTCGGCGATGGCGAGGGCTTCGCCGAGATTCGACACGCGCATGATTGCGGCGAACTCCTCGCCGCCGATGCGGCCGAACAGGACCTTGGCGCCTAGCGCGCGCATCGCTGTCGCCGCGAAGTTCGTCAGCACCGCGTCGCCGGCGGCGTGACCGAGACGGTCATTGATGGCCTTGAAATGATCGAGATCAAACAGCATCACGGCGAGCGCCGTGCCGTCGGCGCACGGCTGCGCGGCCATCTGCTCGGCACCGGCAAGGAAGGCGCGGCGATTGGGCACCCCGGTCAGAGGATCGATCAGCGCCGCGGTCTTGTGCCGCAGCTCGCTGCGCTCCTTGGTCATGTTGAGCAGCAGGAAGGCGACCACCACCGAGAACAGCAACGTGGCGAAGGCCAGCAACGGAAAAAGAGCGCTGGCCGTCAGTTGATAGTCGCCGGCCGGCTGCGGCACCACGACCACCAGCGGCACGCGCACCAGCATCACCGCGGCATAGGCGAGCAGCGTGACCACTGTCGGCCAGCGCGACAGCAGCGGCTCCGCGCGGCCACGCCACACCTCGCTCGCCGCGCCAGCGGCCAGCAGTCCCGCCAAGGCCGACACGACCATGGTGCGCGCATTGATGTCGCCGCGGATGTCCGGAAACGCGCAGGCGGCGAGCCAGATCACCGGCGCCACGGCAACCATCGTCATGGGCGCGCGACGGCCGTCGAACTCGCGCGCGCCGAGCCAGATCATCCCGATGCCGGCCAGCACCAGCACATTGGCGGCCTGAATCGAAGTCCAGTCCGGGATCATGCCGCGCACCGCGGCCAATGCCATGCCGATGGCGCACAGCATAAAGGCCACGCCCCACGTCATGAGGGCGCGCATCGCGCGATTCTGCAGCCCGGCGAAGACGAGCAAAGCGCCGAGCAGCGTGGTGACGAACACCATCACCGTCGCCAATGTCGGAATGTCCAACCGCATGAGTCCCACCGTCCGCCCCGTGCGGTGATTTAGGCCATCGAGTATTGGAGGTCAGTTACCGGCGCGCCTTTTGTGCGTGGCAACATTGCCGGCCGGTAAACGCATTCGTGCGAATGCCACGGATCGCACGACGAGCTGCCCCCAAAAGAAAAGAGCGCGCCGAGGCGCGCTCTTTTGTCGTGTACGAAGGCGCTTCTCGTTAGCGCTTCGAGAACTGGAACGAACGGCGGGCCTTGGCCTTGCCGTACTTCTTGCGCTCGACCACGCGGCTGTCGCGGGTCAGGAAGCCGCCGCGCTTGAGCACAGAGCGCAGATCCGGTTCGAAGTAGGTCAGCGCCTTGGCGATGCCGTGACGCACGGCGCCGGCCTGGCCCGACAGACCGCCGCCCGACACGGTGCAGACCACGTCGAACTGGGTCGCGCGGTTGGCGGCGACCAGCGGCTGGTTGATCATCATGCGCAGCACCGGACGCGCGAAGAACACTTCGATCGTGCGGGTGTTGACGGTGATCTTGCCGGAGCCCGGCTTGATCCAGACGCGGGCGACGGCGTTCTTGCGCTTGCCGGTGGCATAGGCGCGGCCCTGCTTGTCGACCTTCTTCTCATAACGCGGAGCGTCGGGCGCCGCGGCCTTGAGCTGCGACAGGCCTTCCATTGACTGTACGGTCTCGGCCACGATCAGGCACTCCTCACGTTCTTGCGGTTCATCGCGGCGACATCGACCACTTCGGGCTTCTGCGCTTCATGCGGATGCTCGGCGCCCGGATAGACGCGCAGATTGCCGAACTGCACGCGGCCAAGCGGGCCACGCGGCAGCATGCGCTGCACGGCCTTCTCGACGATGCGCTCGGGGAACTTGCCGTCCATGATCTGCTTGGCCGACCGTTCCTTGATGCCGCCGATATAACCGGTGTGGTGGTGATAGACCTTCTGGTCCCGCTTGCGGCCGGTCAGCACGACCTTGGCGGCGTTGATGATGATGACGTTGTCGCCATCGTCGATGTGCGGGGTGTAGCTCGCCTTGTGCTTGCCGCGCAGGCGCATCGCGACGATCGAGGCAAGACGGCCGACGATGAGCCCGGAGGCGTCGATCAGCAGCCACTTCTTCTCGACGTCGGCGCTTTTGACCGACTGGGTGGTCTTCATGACAAATCCCGAAGAGTGGAAATCCAAGGAAAAAGGCGCGGAAACGACCGCGCCAGCGTGGGCCGGTATGTAGACGAGCCGCTGCGGCCCGTCAACGCCATCCGGAGAATATTACTTTAGATGTTTCAACGGCTTATAAGAATGGTATAAAAATACCCGTCTCTAATCACTTCTGCACCGGGAGCGAATAGGTCGACGTGACATGGGCCACCGGCTCGGATTCGCCGTCGGAATACAGATTCACCTCCCCGACCGCCAGCCTCTTGCCGACCTTCATCAGCCGCGCTTCGGCGATGAGGTCGGCGGCGGCCGGCTTGCGCAGGAAGTTGATGTTCAGGTTGGTCGTCACCGCCAGAGGCTGCGGACCCACAGCGGAGAACACCGCGACATACATGGCGAAATCGGCCAGCTCCATCATGGTCGGCCCGGACACCGTGCCGCCGGGACGCAAATGGTCCTCGTGGAAGGCCTTGCGGATGCGCACGTCACCGAAGTTCGCCCGCTCGATGGTCAGGCCGCAGCCCGGATAGAAGGCCTGCGGAAACTCCTTCTCTAGCAGCGCTTCCATCTCCTTGATGGTCATTACGGACGCGCGCATGCCCTGCCCCTTTCAAGCCCGGTCTTGTGCCGGTGACTTGTATTAGAGGGGCGAATGGCTTGGCTCAAGCGAACGATACAAACCGTTCGCCCCGCGAAAGCGGGGACGAACCGAAAATCACCCCTTCCCATAAACCTCGCGCAGCGCGTCCTTGGCCTTCTCGAGCTTCTGCTTGCGGCTCTTCGACAGGCCCTTGCCGGCGCGGTTGATGTAGAAGGTGAGCATCGACATCGCCGAGCGATAGGGATCGGCCTTGCGCCGCTTGCTGCGATCGGCGGAGCGTTTCAGCGACAGCGCGATCTGGCGCGGCGTCGGCTTCTTGAAGACGCCCTCCTCCAGCGTCAGCGCATCGCTCGTTTCCGTAACACGTTGCGACCAGCGCCGGCCGCTGCGCGTCTTCGTCTTGCGCCGCCTCGGATGCGAAACCTTGCGGATCTTTTTCGACATAGTGCGCGCTCCTGTTCGGAACCCAACGCCAGCGCCGCCGCGGCCGTTCCGCCGCTTTGCAGGCTCGGCGTCCGGGACTATGGTACGCCCGCTTCCGCCCCCAAGGAAACGTCGCGCATGAACATCGAAACCGCCCGCCAAATCGACAAGACGGTCCTGCTGGTCGAGCGCGACGGTCCCATTGCGATCCTCACCTTGAACCGGCCGCAGGCGCGCAATTCGTTGTCCGAAGGTCTGCTGATCGCGCTGTCGGAAGCCTGGACGGCCATTGCCGCCGACGCCTCGATCCGCGCGGTGGTGCTTGCCGCCAACGGCCCCGGCTTCTGTGCCGGTCACGATCTGAAGGAGCTCACGGCGCGCCGCAGCGATGCCGATGGCGGCCGCGCCTACTTCCATCAGATCATGACCATTTGCAGCGGCATGATGCAGCAGATCGTCCATCTGCCGAAGCCGGTGATTGCCGCCGTGCAGGGCGTCGCCACCGCCGCCGGCTGTCAACTGGTCGCGAGCTGCGATCTCGCCATCGCATCGGATGCGGCGAAGTTCGCTACGCCCGGCGTCGATATCGGCCTGTTCTGCTCGACGCCGATGGTCGCCCTCTCCCGCAATGTGCCGCGCAAGCACGCGATGGAAATGCTGCTCACCGGCGACATGGTATCGGCCGAACGCGCCGTGCAGATCGGCCTCGTCAATCGCGTTGTGCCCGCCGGCCGTGAGCGCGCCGAGGCGATCGTGCTGGCGAAGAAGATCGCCGCCAAATCGGCCTACACGCTGAAGGTCGGCAAGGAAGCCTTCTACCGCCAGGCCGAGATGAGCCTGTCTGCGGCCTATTCCTACGCGTCCGAAGTCATGACCGAGAACATGATGGCGCGCGATGCCGAGGAAGGCATCTGCGCCTTCATCGACAAGCGCACGCCGACCTGGGAAGACAAGTAAGAGTCCGAGGCCACCAAGAACACTTCATCCTCAACGGGAGAATTGCCGATGATCCGTCTTGCCTTTGCTGCCGCCGTTGCGCTCGCCGCCGTCTCCACCGCCTCCGCGCAGGAGTTCAGTGCCGAACAGCGCGCCGCCTGCTCCTCCGACTACAATTCGTTCTGCAAGGGCACCATGCCGGGCGGCGGCCGCGTGCTGGCCTGTCTCGCCAAGAACAACGACAAGCTGTCGACAGCCTGCAAGAAAGTCGTGGCCGAGGCGAAGAAGTAACCGCCGTTCACGGCGGCTTGATCCGGGCCGCCCTTTGCGTCGCCGCTTCTCGTGCCTAACTATGGCAGCCTTGCGCGACCGGAGGGCGGCCCAGTCATGTCGAACGCATCCATCGTCTTCACCCCCGCCGTGCAACAGGCGCAGGCCGAGCGCGGCTCCGCGAAAGCCTATGCGCAGCGCGTCGCCGAGGGCTTTCCCGATACGGTGACGCCGGAGCTCGCGGCCTTCATCGCCGAGCAGGACACGGCATTTCTGGCCACCGCCACCAAAGACGGCGCGCCCTATATTCAGCACCGCGGCGGACCGAAGGGCTTCATCAAGGTCATCGACGAGCGGACGCTCGGCTTCGCTGACTATCGCGGCAATCGCCAGTACATCACGTTGGCGAATCTCTCAGAAAACGACCGCGCCTATCTGTTCCTGCTCGATCCGGCCCGGCGCCAGCGCATCAAGCTGTGGGGCCGCGCCCGCGTGGTCGAGAACGACGCAGCGTTGACAGAGCGCCTGTTCGACGCCGGCTACAAGGCCAAACCCGAGCGCGCCATTCTGTTCGCTATCGAAGCCTGGGACGTGAACTGCTCGCAGCACATTGTCACCCGCTTCACCGAAGCCGAGATCGCCGAAGCCATGGGCGGCGTCACCCGCAGGATCGCCGAACTGGAGGCCGAGAACGCGCGGCTCAGGGCGCTGTTGGCGGTGGGCCGCGAAAACGGCTAAGCATCAAGGCCATGAACCACGACTCCTACCCCGACAGCTACATCCGCGGCATTCTCAACACGGTGAAGACCGTCGCCATGGTCGGCTTCTCGCCGAACACGGCACGGCCGAGCTATTTCGTCTTCAAGTATTTGCTGGAGCGTGGTTTCAAGGTGATCCCGATCAACCCGGGCCACGCCGGCAAGGAGTTTCTCGGCCAGACCTGTTACGCCTCGCTGTCCGAGGTGCCGGAGCCGATCGACATGGTCGACATCTTCCGCGCGCCGCAATTCGTGACGCCGGTGGTCGAGGAAGCGCTCAAGCTGACGCCGAAGCCGCGCGTCATCTGGATGCAGCTCACCATCCGCAACGACGAAGCCGCGGCGCTGGCCGAAGCCGAAGGGCTCAAGGTGGTGATGAACCGCTGCCCCAAGATCGAGTACGGCCGCCTGTCCTCCGAAATCTCCTGGATGGGAATCAACTCGCGCACGCTGTCGAACAAGCGCGCGCAGAATCTCGGCGGTGGCTTCCAGCGCATGGGGCTCAACCAGGCCGGTGAGAAAAAGAACACCTGAGCGGCGAGCCGGCGCTGCAACGATATTCCCTCTCAACGATGCTTTAGGGTCATTTTGACCCGGACGACGGGCCGCCTTGACGCCCTGCCCATCGCCACCCTTTAATCCGCCCCAATTCGCCGGCGTGTGCCGCCGGCCGCACCCAGGACGCGAGGAAGCTCCCCATGGCCGACGCCGAACGCACCCCCGGATTTGACACGCTGGCCATTCACGCCGGCGCCAAGCCCGACCCGACCACCGGCGCCCGCGCCACCCCGATCTACCAGACCGCGTCCTATGTGTTCGACGACGTCGATCACGCCGCTTCGCTGTTCGGCCTGCAGGCCTTCGGCAACATCTACACCCGCATCGGCAACCCGACCTGCGCCGTGCTCGAGGAGCGCGTCGCCGCGCTCGAAGGCGGCACCGCGGCGCTCGCCGTGGCCTCCGGCCATGCAGCGCAGGTCATCGTCATGCAGACGCTGCTGATGCCTGGCGACGAGTTCATCGCCTCGAAGAAGCTCTATGGCGGTTCGATCAACCAGTTCAATCACGCCTTCAAGAGCTTCGGCTGGAACGTGGTGTGGGCAGACCCGGATGATATCTCGTCGTTCGAGCGCGCCATCTCGCCGAAGACCAAGGCGATCTTCGTCGAGTCGATCGCCAATCCCGGCGGCACCGTGACCGATCTTGAGCCGATCGGGGCGATTGCCCGCAAGGCCGGCATTCCCTTCATCGTCGACAACACTTTGGCCTCGCCCTATTTGTGCAAGCCCATCGACTTCGGCGCCGACATCGTCGTGCACTCGCTCACTAAGTTCCTCGGCGGCCATGGCAACTCGATCGGCGGAATCATCGTCGATGCCGGCACCTTCAACTGGTCGCGCGACAAGAAGTATCCGATGCTGTGCGAGCCGCGTCCGGAATATGCCGGCATCGTGCTGCACGAGACCTTCGGCAACTTCGCCTTCGCCATTGCCTGCCGCGTGCTCGGCCTGCGCGATCTCGGCCCGGCCTTGTCGCCGTTCAACGCCTTCCTGATCTCGACCGGCATCGAAACGCTGCCGCTGCGCATGCAACGCCACTGCGACAACGCGCTCGCGGTTGCCGAATTCCTGTCGAAGCACCCGAACGTCGCGTGGGTCAGCTACGGCAGCCTGCCCGGCGACAAGTACAATGCACTGGCCAAGAAGTATGTGCCGAAGGGCTGCGGCGCGGTGATGACCGTCGGCCTCAAGGGCGGCTACGAGGCCGGCGTCAAGCTGGTTTCGAACGTCAAGCTGTTCTCGCATCTCGCCAATATCGGCGACACCAAATCGCTGATCATTCACCCGGCCTCGACAACGCACCGCCAGCTCTCCGACCAGCAGAAGATCGCGGCCGGCGCCGGCCCGGACGTGGTGCGCCTATCGATCGGCATCGAGGACGTGGCCGACATCATCGCCGACCTCGATCAGGGGCTGAAGTAAGGCGTATTCTATGCGGCGGGCCGTCATTGCATTGGTGATGACGGTCCTCACCGCCGCCGCTGCGCAGGCGCAAACGCCGCTCATTCATCTGCGCGACATCGACCCCAGCATCCGGCAGGACATGCGCTATGCCGGCAGCGACAACTTCACCGGCAAGCCTTTGCCCGGCTACGACGCCGCCGAATGCATGCTGCGCCGTCCGGCCGCGCTGGCGCTCCGCCGCGTGCAGGCCGATCTCGTCAGAACCGGCCACACTCTGAAGGTCTATGACTGCTATCGCCCGACCCGCGCCGTCGCTGCGATGGCAAGCTGGGCGCGTGACACGAAGGCGACGCCGGATACGTCACGCTTCTATCCGAAGCTCGACAAGTCGAAACTATTCGCGCACGGCTACATCTCGAACCGCTCGGCCCATTCGCGCGGCGTCGCCGTCGATCTCACCGTGGTGCCGCTGAATGCCGCGCCCGCCGCGCCGTTCGATCCGGCAGCACGTTATGACGCCTGCACCGCACCAGCCGCCGAACGCGCGCCGGACGACTCGCTCGACATGGGCACCGGCTTCGATTGCTTCGACGTCAAGAGCCACACCGCCAGCGCTTCGATCACACCGGCGCAGGCCGCCACTCGCCGTATCCTGCTCAAGGCCATGCGCCGCCACGGCTTCAGCAACTACAAGCGCGAATGGTGGCACTTCTCGTTCGACAAGGCCGACGACGGCGTGGCC
>Ga0180223_1000797_pt1 | contig 32264 bp, 27 predicted proteins | sample eDN5th30CKraftOP_FD_151337 | JGI IMG/M metagenome (GOLD analysis project Ga0180223, IMG submission 151337) | Enriched Organic Plus compost microbial communities from Emeryville, California, USA - eDNA 5th pass 30_C Kraft OP (version 2) (version 2) ... | reverse complement strand
CACCCTGTCGCTCGATGATCTCGTGATCGCGAGTTTCACGACAGGGCCGGGCGCCACCACCTTGCCGATCCGGATCTATTCCGAAGTGCGGCTCGGCGTGAAGCCGGAGATCAATGCGGTGTGCACATTGATGATCGCGTTCGCGGCGGTGGGGATCATCGTCTCGTCGCTGCTGACGAAGTTTCATCAGGCCGGCCGGCGGCGCGACGTTCAGGCGTAGGCGGTCAGTCGCTGCTGCGCCCCGGCGGGCGGAACAGATAAATCAGGAACCAGATCGGCAGGATGATCAGCGACCCGAGCAGCAGATTGGGCAGCACCCAGTCCGCCCCCTGACGCAGGAGATCGAGAATCTGCTGCTGCGAGATGCCGATCTCGCGGGCCAGCACGTCGGCCGTGATGCCGAAATGCGAGAGCACGGTCCCGACGATCAGCGATGCGACCACGATCTTGACGAAGGTTCTCAGAACGGTCTGGGTCATCCCGGTCTCGCGGTACGGGCCGGTTCCGGCCGTCTGATTCGCGCGCATGGATGATAGACGATCGTCAGAATGCCGCATCCCGGTCCGTTTCCGGCAGGTTTACTGGGCGGGAGGCGCCGCCTCTGCCGCGGGCGCTGATGTCTCTGCGGCTGGCGCCGCTGCCGGCGCGCTCGATGACGTCAGCCGCTCGATCGCGGAGCGGACCGTGTCCCGGGTGGAGCGGTTGCGGATGGTGTTGAGCAGCGGGGCGGCGGCGCCCGAGCGGCGGATCAGTGCGTCGGTATCCGGCAGCATCAGGGGATCGTCCCATGGTCCCTGGACCACGAAGGGCAGATCGAAGCCGGGTGTCGCGGCGGATGTCGGGATCAGGCTCGCGATACCCTTGAGATCGACATCCCGCTCGGGGATGGAGGCGACGCCGCCGACCGAGAGTTTCACCGCGGGACCATCGATGCGCATGTCATCGACGGTGGCGTTGCCGTCGGCAATCCGGAGATTGACGGCGAGTTCGTTATAGGCGGTGCGGCCGCTGCGGAAATCGCCGCTGCCGGAGAGCGGGCGCCGTTCCAGCCGCCGCAGCAGATGCTCCACATTCAGTCCGGCCAGCGAGCCGTTATGCGCCGTCATGCTGGCGTTGCCGGTCAGGGATTTGGTCAGCGCGTAAATGCTGGAGCCGGTGGCCTCGACGGTGAAGCCGAGATTGCCGGTGCCTTCCAGCCGGCGGATGCCGAAGATCTCGCCGAGGCATTGTTCGAGGTTGACGCCGGTGAACTGAAGCTGCGCCCTCAGGTTCGCGCCCGCAGATGAATCCGCCAGTCCGAACGAGCCCTGGATCAGGCCGCCGTAAGCCTGGGATTCGCCGACCGTCACGGTCATCTGCCCGTTGCGCAGGTTGCCGCCAATGGCGGTCCGGCCGAGCTTGGCGGCGGCGATCGTCACATTCGCGGCGGAGAGGCGCAGATCGACATCGGTGCCGTGCAGGCCGGCCAGGCTGATCGGCAGCCGGTTCCAGCCGCGGTCGCTGCCGGTCAGCATGCGCACGGTCGAGATGTAGGGGGAGAGATCGAGATTTTCGGAGGCCAGCGTGCCCTGCAGGGCGCGCCGGGTGTCGTTGACGAAGGTCAGCACGCCTTCGGCGATGTTGCCATCGAGTTCGACATTGACGCCCGAGAGCGACACGGTCGAGCCGTTGACGCTGGTCTTGGCCTTGAGCGCGAAGCGTCCGAAGCCGCCGCCGGGCGGAGGAAGCTGCCCGGTCCACCGCAGCGTGTCGCGCAGCGATACCGCATCCGCGGACAGCGTCCCCTCCATCCGGAGCGTCGGCCGCGTGCTCATGTAGCCATCGTAGGCGATGTTCAGCGGCGGTCCGGCCAGGCGCAGCTTGATTCCGGCCCGCTCGCCGGTCAGGGCGGCAACGAAGTCACCGACGCTCAGCGCCGCATCGACGGGCTGGCCATGCCAGGTGAAGCGTCCGGTGGCGCCGAAGCTGCGCGCAATGGAGGGCCATGCGAGCGCCATCTCCACATTGGTCAGCGTCTCCAGCAGCCGGCGCTGCTCGTCGCGGATCACGATCGTGCCGTCGCCGATCCGGATTTCGGAGAAGGAGGTCGTCCGGTCGGGATGGGGGCCGAGGGCCCGCGCCAGCGTTTCGATATAGGTGCTCCAGTTGGAGCGTCCCCGCGGCCCGAGCGTCACGCTGATCGTCGGCCGGACCAGAACCACGTCGGCGATCTGGACATGGCCCATCAGCAGCGGGAAGAAGCGGACGCGCGCGACCATCTGGTCGGCCACCAGCGCCGAGGTGGCATCCGGGCCGGTGCCTCCGAGGCTCACATCCTCGAACGTGACGCTGCCGGAGGGGAAGAGCGAAACCGAAGCCGAGCCGCGCAGCACGGGATCGAGGCCGGTCACCGCGCGAATTTCAGCCTGGACGGCCTCCTTGACGGAACTGGCCGGAATCAACAGCGGTGCCGCGGCAAGGACGCCGGCTCCTGCGGCGGCAATGGCAACAACAGCAAGTCCAAGGCGTTTGATGCCAACGACCGCAGTCACGGATCTAGCTTCCGGGGTTCGACGAGAGCCCGCGAGTTATACTGAACAGGCATTTAGAATGGCAACTGAACCTGGTCTGTGTCGCTTTCAAGGCTGGCGGAATGTGCAAAACTATTCGGTGCTGACCTGTGGCCCCGCGGCCTCAATCGCAAGGTCCGCATGCCGGGCGATCCGGATCACCGGGATGATGCCGACGGCAACGATCATCAGCGCGGCGAGGGAGCCTTCTTCGAAATTTCCGCGCGTCGCATACTGGTAGATATACGTCGACAGGGTTTCGACATTGAGCGGCCGCAGCAATAGCGTCGCCGGCAGTTCCTTGAGGCAGTCGACGAAGACCAGCAGCGCCGCGCCCCAGATCGCGGGCCGTGCCAGCGGCATATGGATGGTGCGCAGCACCATGCCCGGAGGTGCGCCGGACATCCGCGCGGTGTCGTCGAACTCGGTGGAGATGCGTCCGAGGCCGGCCTGGGCGAAGCCTGTCGAAATGGCGAGGAAACGGACGACATAAGCGATGACCACCGCCGCGCCGGACCCCGCGACGATCAGTCCGACCGTGACGCCTGCAAGCGATTGTGTCAGCCAGTTGGCGGCGGTGTCGACGGCGACCAGCGGCGCGAGCAATCCCAGCGCGAGCACGGTTCCCGGCACGGCGTAACCGATCCCGGCGATCTGGACGCAGATGGCCACGAAGCGGTGGCGGAACAGCCGGACCGCGATCACCGCCCCGAAGCCGATCGCGAGGACAAGGACGGTCGCGCAGGCCGCGAAGGTGAGGGTGGTCAGCGTGTGGCGGGCCAGCGCCGGATCAAATCCCGTGAGCAGGCTGCGTTCGAATGTTTCCTGCACGAGATAGATCGCCGGAACAGCGAAGCCGATCAGGAACGGCACGAAGCAGGCCGCTGCCGCGCTCCATGCGCTCACGCCCTGCAGGCGGATGCGCGCAGCCGGATGAGGCTTCTGCGCCGAACTGGTGTAGGAGCGCCGCCGCCGCGCCATTTGCTCAAGCACGATCAGCCCGGCGACGATCAGCAGCATCACGCAGGCGATCTGCGCGGCGCCGGGCAGGCTGCCGCGGTTGAGCCAGGTGGTGAAGATCGAGAGCGTGAGGGTCTGCACGCCGAGATATTCGCTGGCGCCGATATCGTTCAGGGTCTCAAGCAGCGCCAGTGCGATGCCGACCGCAATCGCCGGCCGCGCCAGCGGCAGCGTGATGTGCCAGACGAGATTGAGCGAGCGCGCGCCATGCACGCGCGCGGCTTCGATGAAGCTTGCGCTCTGTAACTGAAACACGGTGCGGGTGGCGAGATAGACGTAAGGGAACAGCACGAAGCTGAAGACAAAGATCGCGCCGCCGAGCGAGCGGATCGATGGAAACCAGTAGTCCTGCGGCGTGCGCCAGCCAAACACCGCCCGCAGCGCGGACTGCACGGGGCCGGAGACTTCCAGCACATCGACGTAAACATAGGCGACGATATAGGTCGGCACCGCGAGCGGCAGCGGCAGCAGCCAGGTCAGCGCGGTGCGGCCGGGAAATTCATAGGTGGTGACGAGCCATGCCGTGCCGATGCCGATCACCGCGGTGATGATCGCAACGCCAGACAACAGTCCGGCGGTCTGGCGGAGCGCCACCGGGATCACATAGGCCGCAAGATGGCGCCAGGTCTCCGTCTCGTCCTGGAACGCAACCCAGACCAGGCTCGCCAGCGGCGCAAGCACCAGCAGCGCAGCAAGAATGGCGATGCCAAAGCCTGCGACATCCCAGGCCGAAAGACGCCAAATGCCCCGGCGGAGCGCCGGGGCATCATCGGATCCCAAAGAGTCGTGGGTGGCGAGCGAGTTCATCGGACTGTGGCCTGTCCCGGTGTCGCCGGGACAGGCCAGACGTCATTCTCGATACTCAGTTGTCGAAGCCGACCTTGTCGACGAGCGTCGATGCGTCCTTCTTGAAGGTCGCGATCTTCGCGAGCGGCGTGGTGTCGGGCGTGAGCTTGCCGTAGCCGGCGACGGTCTTGTGGACCGGAACGCCGGCGCGCACCGGATATTCGTAGTTCATGTCGGCGTAGATCTTCTGCGCCTTCTCGCCCACCAGCCATTCCATCAGCTTGATGGCATTGGCCTTGTTCGGCGCATTCTTGGCGAGGACGACGCCGGAGATGTTCACATGGGTGCCGCCATCCTTGAAGGTCGGCAGGACAACGCGGGTGGCGTCGGCCCAGGCCTTCTTGTCGGCGTCGACATCGTTCATCAGCGCCCAGTAGTAGGTGTTGCCGACGCCGATATCGCACTTGCCTGCCGCGACGTCGCGGGCGGTCTCACGGTCGCCGCCGGACGGCTTCTGGGCGAGGTTGGCCTTCACGCCTGCGACCCACTTCTCGGCTTCCGCCGCGCCATGCTTCGCGATGTAGGCCGCGATCAGGGCGTTGTTGTAGATGTGCTGGCCGGAGCGGATGCAGATCTTGCCCTTCCATTTCGGATCGGCGAGTTCCTCGTAGGTGATCTTCTCCTCTTTCACCCGATCCTTCGACACATAGAAGACGCGGGCGCGCATCGAGATGCCGTACCAGGAATTGTCCGCGCCGTGATATTGCGACGGTACGGTCTTGGCGAGGACGTCGGACTGGATCGGCTGGGTGATGCCGGCGTTGACCGCGTCCTGCAGGCGGCCGATATCGACCGTGAGCAGAACGTCGGCCGGGCTGTTGGCGCCTTCGGTGGCGATGCGCTGCTCGAGGCCGGAGGAGGCCGACAGCACATTGACCTTGATGCCGGTATCCTTGGTGAAGGCATCGAACAGCGGCTGGATCAGTTTCGTCTCACGATAGGTGTAGACGTTGACTTCGCCGCTCTGCGCCAAAGCGCCCTGGGCGAGGAAAGCGGCAGCAAGATTGACGAAGGCCAGACGCGACGTGACGCGTACAAAACCTGAGATCATGGCGGTTGCTCCTGTCGCGGCGCCCGAAACTGCTCGCGCATGGAAGTCCGGCGGGGCGCGGCGGGAGTGATTTCGTCAGGTTGGGAACAAGCGTCAATCGGAATTCAGACGCCTTTTCAATATCTTATATTGATTCTAATCTGGAATGATAAAAAATAACCGGCTGTCTCATTGATCCGGCGGGATTAAATGCTCTTCGCGACAAATCACCGCGTGGTAGCGGCAGACTACCGCACGCCCGGGGCTTCGAGCGACGCGATCTCGGCGATCAGCTTCTTGACGATCGCCTGGCCGAATGAATTGAAGTCCTCCGCGGCGAGGACAAATGCGCTGGGGCCGCCGATGACGCTCTGGCGGAAATACTCCTCAAGCCCGCCCGGCGGATTGGTGTGGCTGGCGTTCCACATTTCCGGCGCCGGCGTGAGGATGACGAGGCCGTTGATCGTGACGCCCTGCGCCACCGCATTGTCCCGCGCCATCTGGACACTCGGGCCCGAATTGTTGGTGCCATCGCCGGAGATATCAATGGTCCGGCGCGTGGACTTGTAGGGAGCGCTGGCAAACAGCCCGGCTGAGAAATCGATGGCCTCGCTGATCGACGTCCGGTCCGAAAACGAGCGGGGAGCCTTGAGCACCTGTTCGCTGAAATGCGCTGCCGCTTCGGGCCCGTCGATCAGCGTCCAGTCCACCACGACTTTCTGCTGTCCATAGCCTGCCCATTCAACGAAGGTGACAGCAATCCTGCCGTGAATGCCTGATGTGATCGCGTTGAGCACCCGCGGGTCGGTGGCCGCCGTCGCATAGCCTTCGCGCTGCAGCTTGAACTTCGGATAATCGACACTGCGGGAGACATCGGCGGCCAGCACGAGAAGCAGATCGACAGTGTTGTCTTCAGCCGAGGCCGGGTTGCCGGGAACGATCAGCAGCGCCAGCGCGGCAAACAGGAACTTCATCGCACGCATGTTCGCCTCCCTCACGGCCGTCAAGCAATTTGATTTCATTGAGCGAGACGCTGCCTGACCCTCGATTGTGGGACGCTTCGGGTTGCCAGACAAGCATATCGTCAGCAATCCGGCCGTCTTGCGGCGGGCAATTCCGGCATGCTGAACCGTCAGGCCCCGCATGGCTCATGCGGTCGAACGCCACCGGGGCAACGGCTCGGGGCGTGCTCAGAGCGCCAGCCCCACCCAGCGCCAGTAGCCGAAGTAAAAGACGACGATCAGGATCAAATGCAGGGGTCCCAGCAGCGCGCTGATCCGCAGGAGGTCGGCGGGGCCGGCGCCGTTGGGCGGGCCCTGGAACACCAGCAGCGCCTTGGAACTCATCGGCAATGTCAGGCAATAGTTCATCCCGGCCGTGCCGATGAAGACGACCGCGGTGGGATCGACATCCAGCGACTCGGCCAGAACGATGAGCGGCGGCACCAGCACCACGGTGCGTGTGGTGTGTGACGTCATCACAAGATGGGAGGCCAGCGTGATGCCGGCGATGCCCGCAATGATGATCAGGCTGGTCATGCTGCTGGAGAAGCCCATCGCCGCGAAGGCCTGGCTGCTCAGCCAGTTGGCGGCTCCGGTATCAATCAGCGCCCGGCCCAGGATCAGGGCCGCGACGATGACAAGAACGAGATCCCAGCTCATCGCCCTGAGGCCGGCCCGCCAGTTGAGTGCGCCGGCCGGCGATATCAATGCCAGTGCTCCAAGCATGGCCACGGCGGCTGCTGGCAGGCCATGCCAGGCTTCAGTCAGCCACAGGCAGATCATCACCGCGGCGATGGTGGCGACCGTCCGCTCGCCACGCGACCAGGATTGATGGTGTCCCGGGGGAACGGCAATCGAAGCGGTGCGCTGATGCGTTGTCAGGAACACCTTCAGCACCATCCAGCAGGAGAGCGCGCCGGCAATGACGGCGAAGGGCAGGCCGTGGATCATCCATGCCAGGGCGCTGATCGGCCGGCCGGCCGATTGTGCGAGGAGATCATTGGCGATGAGATGGGACCCCGCGCCGGTCAGCGCGGCGATGGTGGTGACGAGAATGACAATCGGAATGAGCAAGGCCAGCGCCCGGCTCGCGGCGCGACTGTCCATCGCCTCCGCGAGGCTGCGATGCAGCGGCAATGCGATGGCGGCCCGGCCGGACGTCGAGGGGATGACGAAGGTGAGCAGCAGCAGGGCGGCTGATACAAGCCAGAAGAGGTGATCGACGCGCTGCGCCCGGCTGGCGATTGAGCGTGTCAGCCGCGTGGCAAGTCCGGTCGTGACGATTGCCTCTCCGAGCACGAAGGCGCCGATCATCAGCCAGATGATGTCCGAATGGAGCGCGCCAGCCAGTGTGGCCTGGGGCGCTGCGCCACTCATGACGAGGAAGACGACAGCGCCGACGGCGACGATGCCTGGGCCGAGCGGTGCGATCGCCCAGCAGATCGCCGCGGCGCCGAAGGCGAGGATGGCGAGCCGTGCGGAGATATCCACGGGCATGGCGAGAACCGCCGCTGTGAGTGCGACGAGAGAGGCCGCCGTCGCCACCGGCCACGGCGCATGCGGGATCGACAGCATGGTCAGGCCGCGATGCGATTGCGGACGCCGGCGCTGATCGTCATGCTCACCAGAATCGTGCGCATGACGTTTTCCGCGCAGCGCTCGATCTGCGTCGCGGCCTCCGCCATCGCGACGTTCAACGCGCAGGGCGCGGGGACGGTGGAGAAATACGCGGCGATGCCGTGTTCGCGCATGACCTCCGCGTCGTCGCGAATGGTGCCGGCCAATGCGATCACCGGCACGCCGAGGCGGCGCGCACGCTGGCCAACCTCGCTTGGAATCTTGCCGCAGGCGCTCTGACGGTCGAGGCCGCCTTCGGCAGTGAAGACGAGGTCCGCCATTTCGAGATGCGCATCGAGATCGAGATAGCGGGAGACGATCTCGTAACGCGGGTGCAGGGCGGCGCCGAGCAAAGCATGAAGTCCCGCGCCAAGGCCGCCCGATGCGCCGCCGCCCGGCATCTCGCGCATGTCGATGCCGCAGGCATTGCGGATGACGGCTGCAAAGCGCTCCAGCCCGCCCTGCAGATGTTCGATGTCCTGCGGCGACGCTCCCTTCTGTGCGCCGTAAACACGGGCCACTCCGCGCGGGCCGCACAACACGTTGTGGATGTTGCAGGCGACGTCGATCTGCGTGGTGGCGATGCGCGGATCGAGGCCCGAGCGGTCGATCGTCGCGAGGTCGAGCAGGCCGATCCCGCCCGGGCGGATTTCACGGCCGGTGCGATCGAGCATCCGGATGCCGAGCGCCTGCGCCATGCCCGCGCCGCCGTCATTGGTCCCCGAATCCCCGCAGCCGATGATGATGCGCGTCGCACCGGAATCGAGCGCGGCGTGGATCAACTGGCCGACGCCGTAGGTCGTGGTGCGTCGTGGATCGCGCTCGCCCTGCGGGACGAGGGCGAGCCCTGCCGCGGATGCCATATCGATGACGGCGGTGGCCTCCGTCGTGCCGCCGAGAAAGCCCCAGTTTGCCGTGACGGGCTGTCCGACCGGGCCCCGCACGGTCGTCGAACGCAGTGAGCCTGCCGTAAGCCGGATCAGCGTCCGGGCGAAGCCTTCGCCGCCATCCGCCAGAGGAAGTTCGACGATCTCGGCCGTGGCCGTCGCCCGGCGGATGCCGCGCCCAATCGCGGCGGCCACCTCTTCGGCGCGCAGGCATTCCTTGAAGCCTGACGGCGCGATGACGATACGAAGCGAATGCATGGCCCGTGTTCTCCGATGGTCCGCCGAACTTGGAGGACACAACGGGCGAGGCGAGGGATTATTCCATGCACGGATGCGAGAACGTCATCCTGGCTTGCAGGAGCATTGTCCGCAAAAACAGACACCGGCTTTCCGCCGACAATGTGATCAAACAGAGAATCCGGAGCGCTTCCCGGTTCAATCCCATCGGAAGCGCTCCAGGTGTGATGCTTCGTTCGACAACTCTCAGCGTGAGGGAGCGACGAGCGAGAACATCGCGTGCTGCGGGTCCATGCAGTTCACGATCCAGGCGCCGCCGGGAACCTCCATGGGGCCATTCAGCACCTGGCCGCCATTCTCCTTCACGCGGGTCACGGCAGCATCGATCGCGGGCACGTTGAAGTAATAGCCCCAGACCGGGACGGGGACGCCTTCCGGCTTGTTCATCATGCCGCCGATAGCCCCGTCGCCGGCCGCGAACAGCTGATAGGTGCCCATCGGGCCCATATCCATCGCCTGGTCTTTGGTCCAGCCGAACTGCTGGGAATAGAACTCGAACGCCTTGCTCCAGTCGGTGGTGTAGAGTTCGTGCCAGCCGACATGGCCGGGCGTTCCCATCGGCGCCGGCGGGTTGTTGGCGCCTTCGGACGGCTTGAACAGCAGGAACATCGCGCCCTGCGGATCGGTGACGACGGAGAAGCGGCCGATGTTGGGGATGTCTTCGGGGGCCTTGTAGACCTTGCCGCCGGCCTGTTTCACGCTCTCCGTGGTGGCGTCGACATCGTCGGCATAGATGTAGCCGACCCAGCACGGCTGTCCGCCCATCGCGCGGGCTTCCTCGGGCAGGGTCATCACGCCCGTCACCATGCTGTCGCCGGCGCTCATGATGGTATAGCGCATGCCAGGATTGTCGAAGGCCTGCGACGTCCAGCCGATGACCGCCTTGTAGAAGGCTTCGGCGGCATCCATGTCGGAGGTCATCAGTTCGTACCAGACGAAGTTTTTAGGAGATGTCGGCATTGCTGTGCTCCCTGGAGTGTTGGTCGTCATTTCCAGAACCGAGACTACACCGCGAACCATAACACTCCGGTGATGCGGAGGTTATGGTTCGGGCTGGTTGTCCGCGCTGGTGGCCGCTCACGCAGCGTTGTAGGCTTTCTGAAGATCGTCGACCTCGATCTTGACCATTTTAAGCATGGCCTCCATCACGCGGCGTGATTTTGCCGGGTCCTTGTCTTTCAGCAGCCTGGGGAGCTGACGCGGGATGATCTGCCAGGACACGCCATAGCGATCGGTGATCCAGCCGCATTGCATGGGCTTTCCGCCGTCGAGCAGCAGGTTCCACAGCCGATCCACCTCGGTCTGATCTTCACAGTCGACGGAGAAGGAAATCGCCGGCGTGAACTCGAAATGCGGGCCGCCATTCAGGCCCATATAGCTCTGGCCGGCGAGCGTGAACTCGACGGTCAGCACGTCACCGGGCTTTCCGCCGGGCATTTCCGAGGTGTAGTGCGAGATGGCGCCGATATGTGAATCGGGAAGCAGCGACACATAGAACCGCGCGGCCTCTTCGGCGTTTCCATCGAACCACAGGCAGGGGGTGATCTTCGACATCGGTTACGTCCCCGTATCCACGATTGTTTCGAAGCCGCCGAAGATCATGCGCTTGCCGTCGAACGGCATGTTTTCGTCCGGCTGCATCCGCGGGTCGGCCATGATCTTCTTGTTGCCCTCGTCCCGCGCCGCCTTGGACGGCCAGATGACCCATGAGAACACCACGGTCTCACCGGCCTCGGCTTTCACAGCGCCTTTGAAATCCGTGACCTTGCCATCGGGGACATCGTCGCCCCAGCATTCGACGACGCGGGTCGCGCCATGTTCCAGAAACAGCGGCGCCACCCGGGCGGCGAGGTCGCGGAACGCCTGCTTGCTGGCAGTCGGGACGGGAATGACAAATCCGTCGACGTAACTCATGTGACGTCCTCCACTCACTCAGGGGAATTGTTTGTTCAGGCGGCTGCGGTCTCGCCGGACATGGCTTCCGTCGCAGCCTCGACATCCATCCACATCACTTCCCAGATGTGACCGTCCGGATCCTCGAAGCTGCGGCCATACATGAAGCCGTAGTCCTGCTTCGGGCCCGGATCGGCCTTGCCGCCTGCGGGGCCAGTCTTGTCGACCAGCGCATCGACGGCCTCTCGGCTGTCGGCGGAGATGCAGATCAGCACCTCGCTGACCTGACGGCTGTCGGCAATCGTCTTCGGCGTGAACATGCTGAACTTCTCGTGCGTCAGCAGCATGGTGTGGATGGTGTCGGAGAAGACCATGCAGGACCCGGTGTCGTCGCTGAACTGCGGGTTCTTCACGGCGCCGATGGCTTCATAGAAAGCGGTGGCACGGGGGAGGTCGCGGACGGGCAGGTTGATGAAGATCATTTTGGACATCGGTGTCTCCTCTCAGTGTCGGGTTTGACTTGGATAATGGGGTAAGTTATAAAAAGCAACTATGAAGTTAGAAAAAATAACTGAGCGAAATGACGCACCGTCCCGGCGCCGCTATGACGATGCCTGCGGGATGGCGCATGCGCTCGACCTCATCGGCGAGCGCTGGGCGCTGCTGGTGATGCGTGAACTCATGCTGGGGCCGAAACGTTTCAGCGATCTGCGTGCGGATCTCCCCGGCATCAGCGCCAATGTGCTGACCCAGCGGCTGGAGGGACTGGAGGCTGCCGGCCTGCTGGTCCACCGCAAGCTGCCGCCGCCGGCGTCGACACAGGTCTATGAACTCACGCCCTGGGGCTATGAGAGCGAGCCGATCATGCAGGCGCTCGGGCGCTGGGCGGCGCGATCGCCGGCGCACGATCCGACGATGCAGATCAGCCCGGTGTCGCTGTTGCTGTCATTCCGGACGATGCTCGATCCGGCCCGCACGCAAGGGATCGACGCGCAGATCGGCTTTCGCTTCGGCGACATCAGCTACCTCGCGCATCTCGCCGACGGCCGCATCGAGATCAAGCGCGGCGATGTCGACGACGCCGATCTGATCTTCACGGGCTCATCGTCGGGGCTGGCCGCGGCGGTCTATGGCGGCGTGCCGTTCGAGGCGCTCGCCGCCAACGGCATGTTGTCCGTCGATGGCGATCGCACGCTGGCGGACCGCTTCGTGACGCTGTTTCCGTTGCCGCCGAAGGCGGAGCGGCCAGGCTGATTCGGCAGTGCGATACGCAAAAAAATGGGCTGACATCTGTACGGATGTTAGAGGTTTTCGGGGAGGGGCCATGAGAATGCCCGAAGCCCGCATGGTCAGAGCCGGAAAAAGTGATGCCGCTCAAAATACTGTTTGGAGAGAAGCGGGAGTGGATCAGACCCCTGAGGAACCAGTTGGAGCAAGGAGGCTTCAGCTTTGCCATGGCGTCACTCTCGGACGTCGACGTGGAGGCCTATGACGCGGTTGTCCCGCTCACGCGGGTTGATCGGAAGCTTCTGCAGTCGATGATGGATCGTGGCAAGAGACCGCGCGCCATTCTTGCGCCGGCAAGTTCCGAGATGCTTTGCCACGACAAACTAGCGTTCAATGAACGATTGAACGAGGCCGGGCTTGGCTCGTGCATTCCGCCATTGCTGCATGAAATCCCGACGGATGACGGCGCCTACCCGATCATCCTGAAGAAAAGACGCGACGAGTGGGGCAGAAACTCACGCATTGTTTTGTCTCGGTCGTCGATCTCGGCATTTGATCCTGATGCCGAGTTTCTCCAGACTTATGTGGCTGGAAGCGAAGAATATGCGACGCATATCCTGATGCGGGCCGGAGCTCCGGCTTTTCATGCAACCGTGCGATACCTGATGGAGCCGATGCCTCATGTCAAAGGCGCATTTGTGAAGCCCTGGGATCGTGTGTGGCTGGATCAAACACCGTTCCTGGATCTGTTCGTCCGCGTCCTTGATTGTGTCGGCTTCCATGATGGAACATGCTGCATTGACTACCGCCTTCACAATGGCACGCCCATGATATTCGAGGTGAACCCTCGATTTGGCGCTTCGCTCAGCCGGAAGATCGTCCCCTATATCAAGTCTTATCTTGAACTTCTGGCGCCCGAGTTTGCAGACTGCTGATTCTCACGGGCAATGACGAAGGTTCTGCCTTGAAGTCCAAGATGATGGTGTGTGGCACTCAACAGCCCTGACGGGCCCTCGCGATTGCCGGCCGGATTCAGCATCTGCAATATCCAGGAGCGTCGTTATTCCGCGGGAATCTTGTCTGCCGGGAATGTCACTTCAACGAGCGTGCCGGTATTCGCGGCGCTGGTGATGTTGAAGGCGGCGTGATTAGCCTCGGCCAGCGCCTTGGTCAGTGGAAGCCCAAGGCCGGTCCCGCCCGAGCCCCATCGCGCCGACGTCGTGAGCTGCCGGAACGGCTCCATGGCGGTCACGATATCTTCCTTGCTCATGCCGGCGCCGGTATCGCGGACGCGCATCACCACCTGGCCATTGTCATTGAGCGCGCTGGAGACGATGACCTGTCCGCCCGCATCGGTGAACTTGATCGAGTTGGACAGCAGGTTGAGCACGATCTGCCGGACCGAGCGCGCATCCGCCACGATCTGCGGCAGCTTCGACGACAGGGCGGTGCGGATGATGATCTGCTCGCGGTTGGCCTGCGGCTGCATGATCGCGACGCACTGCTGCATCAGGTCATTGAGGCCGACACTGGTGAAGGTCAGCTCCATCTTGCCGGCTTCGATCTTGGAGAGATCGAGCAGATCATTCAGCAGCGACACCACGTGTTCGCCGGACGCATGAATGTCCTTGAGATAGGCGAGATAGCGCTCATTGCCGACCGGGCCGAACCGCTCCGCCATGATCATTTCCGAAAAGCCGATGATCGCATTCATCGGCGTGCGGACCTCGTGGCTGATCTTGGCGAGGAAGGCGGACTTTGCTGCTGAGGCCTTCTCCGCTTCGCTGCGCGCCTCGATCAGATCCTGCTCGGTCTTCTTCCATCGCGCGATGTCCTCCTTTGCGGAGGATGGCTCGGCAGGGTCCGGAAGCAGCACCAGCGCATGGGCGTCCTCGCCATTCCAAGGCAGGGTGAGAAGACGGCCCGCTGCCGGACGTCCCCCGGCTTGCCCGCTGGTGAGGGTCAGCGTCGGGTCATCGTCCCGGGCGTTTTCATCCGGCTCGACATGCAGCGCCTCGAGACCGCCGGCGGCATGCAGGGCATCGAGGGTTTCGAAGCCGCTCCAGGCGAGAAAGGCGGCATTCGCATAGATCGGCCGCTCGTACCGGGAGATCAGGACGCCGGTCGGCAGATGGTCCAGCAGCGGCTGCATCTCGGGAAGCACGGGGCGATCTCGCCCGGATGCTTCATGCTGCTCAGCGTCAGGCGTGTTTGCTGCGTGATCGTTGATCGATCCGAGGCGGGATTGATCCTCCTCGCGTTCGAAAGCGGCATCGGATGACAGCTCGTCGTCATGCTCATCCGCAACCCGCTCCCTGCGCGCCGCACGCTCTGCATTCTGCAGGCGGTCGGAGAGCTGCCGGGCGAGCTCGTGAAAGGCGTGATGCTCCACCTGGGTCAGCATCGGAGCGCGCGACTCGGAGGTGGGGAAGGGCACGACGTTGACCGTCGATGCAACGATGTCGTCGTCTGGCGCTGTCTCAGGGGGCGGGTCGATCTCGCCCAGCGGCATGTCGGCAAGGCGCGCCGCGGGCGCTGCATTGCCGGAGCGCCGCGCGCGCGCGAGTTGGGTCAGCCGGGGCAGATCCCGGCAGACGCCGAAGCCGCGATAGCCCGCGAATGCGCGGGAGCCATCGAACACCGGCAGGCCCGAGAGCTCGACCGGCAGCCGCTCATCGAGATCGTCCGCGGGCCAGGGGACCGTGATGCCGCTCCAGGTGTTGCGCGTCCCGATGGCGGTGGCGACTTCGCCCTTGGGATCGAGGCCAAGCTCGGCGGCGATGTCGCTCCACGGCCGTCCCAGCGCGGCGGCGACATGCGGCCCCACCACCTCGGTGAATTCGTTGGAGCCGAGCGTGAAGCGGCCGCTTGCATCGGTTTGCCAGATGAAGCGCAGCGGATAGCGCCGCTCGGCATCCGTCTCGCTCCGCTCCATAGCGGTGGCTACCGAGGGGGCGGGAGATGGGGTCTGCACCCCGGGTGAATCAGTGTCCTGCCTCAACACGTCTTTCGGGCGGAGAGGCGCTGTCCCGGCGGCCGCTCCGAATGTCAGCAGCAGGGTGCAGTCGCTCTCGCCGCCGACGCGGTCGAGATACAGCATCCCGGTCTTTGCCGCTCCGCAGGCGCTGCCCTTGCGCAATGCCTCTTCCCCGAGCGCCATCACGCCGAGCTCGTCCAGGGACGATGCGCCGTCCAGCCGGGTCGCGGCATCCGGCGTCGCCAGCCGCAACTGGCCGTCGGGGGAAAATGCCGCCACCGGCGTGGTGAAGCCGGCCAGCAGTTTCCGCAATCGCTGCGCGCCGGACAGGGATGGCCCGACCGGCTCGGCTGCGACGACCAGCAGGGCGGGTCCAAGATCCGGCAGGCTGATCCGGGAGCAGAAGCAGGTCAGGGGCTGTCCGATTCGGTGGCTGAGGCCCCGCAGCCGCTCGAGCCTTGGCGGCGAGCTGTAGTGGAGCATTGCGGCCGAACGGGCGATCTGCACGGCAACGGAATGGTCAACACTGTGCGTGGCCAGTGCCCGGCTGTCGGCAACCTGCAGAGCGGAGAAACCCGCGGGATTGGCCCACAAAACGCGCGTCCCGTCGGCGCGCCAGAGCCAGACCGGCGTTGCTGCCAGTGCATGCGCGGCGATCCGAGGGTCGCGAAGCAGGGCGATCTGAATGTCCGTTTCGCTCATCGACAGGTAACTGCTGGACTCACGGAGGCCAGCTTGCTCTCGGCATTAAGACAAATTTAATAGTCCTCACACTTTCCCCCGTCCACGCGGCAGCGGAAGTAACCCCCAGCCCAGCGCCGATAACCTTAATTTTCGAAAGCAGTGGACGACTCAGGCGCTGACGGCAATTGGCGCTTGCCCATGTGACAATTGTGCGTCGCAAAAAATCTATTGCACTGCATCATCAAACGGCGTATATGATTTCATGCTTAGCTGGTAAGGGCCGCACGGGTTACGGCCCGATAGCGTCCTGCCGAGATTTGAGGAGGAAACCGATGTCTGAAGCCGCCCCGACCCCCACTCCGAAAATGAAAGCGAAGCCCGCTCCGTCTGCGATGGCTCCCGGATTCGAAATGCCGAACTTCGAGTTTCCGAAATTCGACATGCCGAAGTTTGAAATTCCTCCGGCCTTCCGCGAACTCGCTGAGAAGAGCGCGTCGCAGGCCAAGGAAAACTACGAGAAGATGAAGACCGCTGCCGAAGAGGCGACGGACGTTCTCGAAGACACCTATACGACCGCCTCGAAGGGCGCCTCCGAATACGGCCTCAAGGTGATCGAGGTTGCGCGCGCCAACACCGACGCTGCGTTTGATTTCGCCACCGAGATCATGGGCGTGAAGTCGCTGTCGGAAATGATCGAGCTGTCGACCGCTCATGCGCGCAAGCAGTTCGAGACCTTCACGGCGCAGAGCAAGGAACTCGCTGCGCTCGCCCAGAAGGTTGCGACTGATGCGGCCGAGCCGGTGAAGGACAGCGTCAACAAGGCGTTCAAGAAGGTCGCCTGATCGCGACGCCTGATGCGGCCGGGGCTGCGCCGGTCGCCATATCGCTTGCCAACAGGCCCGGGTTCGCGCCCGGGCTTTGCTTTTGCGGGCAAGGGATGAATGGCGGCGGGCCGCCCGCTGCGCGGGCCTGCCAATGGCGGGTCCTGCAAAACCCTTGCTCGGGTCTTGCAAAACACGGGTCAGGCACATAGGGTCCGGCCGCTCGCGCCCGCGGGTTGAGCCCGTGCAGCAGTAGCTCAGTTGGTTAGAGCGCCGGTCTGTGGAACCGGAGGTCGGTGGTTCGAGCCCACCCTGCTGTACCATCCGTCATCGTCATCCGCTTCGGAAGCCTGATCTAGGCCGGCGGCGTCCAGGTGTCGTAGCGCAGCGCGTCCACATCGACCGCGATGCCGTGGCCGCGCTGCGGCCCCTTCGGCAGCTTGTCCGCACCTTTGAAGCCCCTGGTGCAGAACAGCTCGATCATGTTGCCCGAAGGGTCGCGGAAGAACATCAGGACCTCGACGCCGGCCCGGGTCCAGAAATTCGATGTCGGAATGCCGCAGCGGGCGAGCCACTGCTTCATCGCGACGATCTCGTCCGGGCCGCAATAGAAGGCGACGTGCGGATATTCGTTGCCCGGTTCGATGAAGGTGCAGCCGGCCGTGCCGATGCCGATCTCCGAGCCGGCGATCGTGATGGCTGCGAATTCCGGATGGTCCACCCGCAGCTTGCCGCCGAGCACGTCGATGTAGAATGTCTTGCCTTCAGCCAGATCGCGGCAGGGCAGGCTGACATGGGCCAGCGAGTCGAGTTTCGGCGGGCCGGCCGGCTGCGTCGCGTCTTCACGCATCAACATATCGCTCATTGCATCCTCCCTGGCCGCGTCACGTTTTTGCTTCGTAGTGGATGATGATGGGCGGGATGGTCACGTAGTTCGGCACGTCGGTGCCGAGCGCGCGTCCTTCCGGAGATTGCAGCGCTGCGATCATGGTCGCTTCGTCTGCGAAGTCGGCTTCGAATACGCAATAATAGGGCGATTCCGCGCCGCGGTTGCCCTTCACGTCAAAGGCGAACCGGTAGCCGAGCAGCCCCGGCAGCTTCTGGGCGAGCGGAATGTGTTTGGACTCGTAGTGTGCCCGGAATTTCACGTCGTCCTGCCCGGCTGGATACAGAACCAGTATCTTGTGCATGTGAATCCTCCCTGGTGTCGTTGATATCTTAAATCAGATTCAGTGAAATCGCATCGAGCCATGCCACGAACTCAGCGCAACCTCTCCCGCTTGCGGGGGAGGTCGGCGAGCAAAGCTCGCCGGGAGGGGGCATTCCTTAATTTGTTAGCCACGTGCCGCTTCCCCCTCCCCAACCCTTCCCCGGCAAAAGGGCGTTCACGCCCGTCTTCGACGGGCTATGCGGGAGAGGGGGCGCGCTGCCGCCGTGGCGAATATTTGGATCCCAAATTGAGGATGATTCAGCAACGACCATGTCGCACGCGTTTGTGGCTTCGAGTCATCCCGGAAACCGCTTCTTCAACCCCTGCCAGCCCTCGAAATAGTCGTGCTGGAGCTCGGCTGATTCAAGCGCATGGCGCGTGAGCCGCATGGCGAAGCGGCTTTCAAACATGAAGGCCAGCGTATCCTCCAGCTTGTGCGGTTTGAGCGCGGCATGGCTGGCGCGCTCGAAGGTCTCCGTATCGGGGCCGTGCGCACTCATGCAGTTGTGCAGGCTCGCGCCGCCCGGCAGGAAGCCTTCCGCCTTGGCGTCATACTGGCCATGCACGAGGCCCATGAATTCGCACATCACGTTGCGGTGGTACCAGGGCGGCCGGAACGTATCCTCGCCGACCAGCCAGCGCGGCGGAAAGATCACGAAGTCGATGTTGGCGACGCCGGGCAGGTCCGACGGGGCGGTGAGGACGCTATAGATCGATGGGTCAGGATGGTCGAAGCTGACGGTGCCGATCACCATGAAGCGCGCGAGGTCGTATTTGCAGGGCGCCAGATTGCCATGCCAGGCGACGACATTGAGCGGCGAATGCCGCATGTCCGCGGCCCAGAGGTTGCCCTGGAATTTGGTGATCAGCGTGCAGTGCGCCTCGATGTCCTCGAATGCCGCGACAGGGCTCAGGAAGTCGCGCGGATTGGCGAGACCGTTGGAGCCGATCGGACCCAGCTCCGGCAAGCGGAAGGCCGCGCCGTAATTCTCGCAGACATAGCCGCGTGACGGCCCGTCCGGCAGTTCGACGCGGAAGCGCAACCCGCGCGGCATCAGCGCGATCTCGCCGGGCGAGACGTCCATGATCCCAAGCTCGGTGGCGAAGCGCAGACGTCCCTGTTGCGGAACGATCAGCATCTCGCCGTCGGCATTGTAGACATAGCGGTCGGTCATCGACGTGTTGGCGACATAGGCATGGGCCGCCATGCCGGTCTGCATGCCGGCATCGCCGTTGCCGCCGAAGGTGCGGATGCCGTCGATGAAATCCGCCGGCGCATCGGGAATCGGGACTGGACTCCAGCGCAGCTGGGATGGCGTGGCGTCCGTCTCGGTAAAGGGCGCGGTCCGCCAGTAGCCGTTCTGGATGCGCCGATAGGGCCGGTGCATCACCGACGGCCGGGTGCGGTAGGTCCAGGTGCGGCGGTTCTCCGCGCGCGCCGCCGTGAATGCGGTGCCGGAGATCAGCTCCGCATAAAGGCCGAGCGGCGGCTTCTGCGGGCTGTTGCGCCCGACGGGCAGGGCGCCGGGGATCGCCTCGGTCTCGAAATGGTTGCCGAAGCCGGATTGATAGGCGGGCGCAACGCCGCCGGATGACGGGATGGAGGGGCGCGCGCCGATGCGTTCGAGGGTGTCCTGCTGCGCCATTCCTGTCTCCCATATTCGCATCTGTGAGGCCGTGCGATGGATCCTTTTATCATGCTCCGGACGCGCACGTCCGCTATGCGCTGCAGGATTCATCCGCACCTTGTGCGGGCCGCCGGGGTCTTTTAATCACCCTCTACAATCCGAGCCGGAACACCCGGCCGTGATGTCTTGGCGGAGGGACTTGGTCGGCATGGACACGCAGGTACTCATCATCGGCGCGGGCCCGACAGGTCTCACATTGGCGATCGACCTCGGGATGCGCGGCATCCGCTGCACGGTGATCGAGCAGAAGCCAGAGCCGCAATTCCTGCCCAAGATGGAGCGCTGCAACGCGCGCACCATGGAAATCTATCGGCGCATGGGTCTTGCGGAGCGGATCCGCGCCGCGGGTCTGCCGGCCCATTGTCCGATGGATGTGTTCATCGTGCTGTCCTGCGTCGAGCCGCCGCTGACCCACACGCCCTATCCCTCGGTTGCCGAGGCGCAGGCCAGGATCGCGAAGTCGACCGACGACACCCTGCCGCTGGAAGCTTACCAGCTCATCTCGCAATACACCCTTGAGCCATTGCTGAAGGCGGCTGCCGAACAACTGCCGACAGTGACCTTGCGCTACGGCTGCGAATTCCTGTCGTTCACCCAGGATGCCAACTGCGTCACCGCGCAGATCAAGACCACCGATGGCACGATCGCGATGACGGCCGACTATATGGCCGGCTGCGATGGCGGCGGCAGCAATGTGCGCCGCCAGCTCGGCATCAAGCTCGCGGGCGACGCGAATATCCTGCAACTGCGCCAGGCGCTCTATTATTGCGAGGATCTCTACGAACGCATCCCGATCGGCAAGGGCCGCCACTATCACGTCGCCGACGACCAGGCGACCTTCCTGATCGTGCAGGACTCCACCAAACACTTCACCCTGCATGCGGTCGTTGAGAACGATGCGGACATGGCGCCGCAATTCGAGAAGGCGGTCGGCATGCCGGTGAAATACGACATGCTTTATGTCGGCCAGTGGAAGATGAACCTGCTGCTGGCGGACCGTTACGGTGAGGGCCGAGTGTTCCTGGCCGGCGATGCCGTGCATCTCGTCGTGCCGACCGGCGGTCTCGGCATGAACTCCGGTGTCGGCGATGCAATCGATCTCTCGTGGAAGCTTGCCGCGACGCTGAAGGGATGGGGCGGGCCGAACCTGTTGAAGTCCTACGAAGCGGAGCGGCGGCAGATCGGTGAACGCAACGTCGCGGCCTCGCGCTATGCATCGACGGGACGGCGCAAGTGGCGCAGCATGTATCGTCCCAACATCCGCGACAACACGCCGGACGGCGAGGAGACGCGGCGCAATCTCATCGCCGTGGCGAATGTCGAGCAGCCCAAGTCCAACGAGATGATCGGCGCCGAGCTTGGCTATCGCTATGTCGATTCGCCGGTGATCAGCATCGAGCTGGGCGAGGGGCCGGAGTCGTCTTTTGAGGAGTACATCCCGACGACGTGGCCCGGCGCCCGCCTGCCGCATGTCTGGCTGGAGGACGGCACGGCGATGCAGGATCGCATCGGCTACGATCAGGGCTTCACCCTGCTGCGGTTCAACGGCGCGCCGGCGGATTGCGACGGCCTGCAGCAGGCATTCGCCGGGATTGGCCTGCAACTGCGCATTCTCGATGTGACGAGCCCCCGCGCGCGCGAGATCTACGGCTATGATCTGTTCCTGCTGCGGCCGGACATGCACGTCGTCTGGCGCGGCAATCGTCCGCCGGACCGTGCGGAGCCGCTGGTCCGTCGCGTCACCGGTCATTGATGGGTCAGTTCAACAGACAGACGGGAGGGATGGATGGCGAAGCTCGAAGCCGTGCTTGAGGAACTGGTGACGGCCAATCGCGTCCTCGCCCATGAAGGGGTGGTCGATTCCTTCGGGCATGTCAGCGTGCGCCATCCGGACAATCCGCAGCACTTCCTGTTGTCCCGCGCGCGGGCGCCGGACTGCATCGAGGTCGAGGACATCATGGAATTCACCCTGGAGGGTGAGCCGGTGGATGCGCGCGGCCGCAATCCGTATCTGGAGCGTTTCATCCATGGTGCGATCTACGAAGCGCGGCCGGACGTGCAGTCGGTCGTGCACAACCATTCCCCCAGCGTCATTCCCTTCGGCATCACCGAGCACACGTTGAAGCCGGTTCTTCATATGGGAGCATCGATCGGGCACGAGGTGCACACATGGGACTCCCACGATCATTTCGGTGATACCGACCTGCTGGTGTCCAGCATGGAGATGGGGCGCGACCTGGCCCGGTTTCTTGGACCCGGCCGCACGGCGCTGATGCGCGGCCACGGCGCGGTCGTGGTCGGCAGAAATATCCGTCATGCCGTATTTGTTTCGATTTATCTCGAGGTGAACGCGAAGCTGCAGATGCAGGCGATGGGATTGGGGAACGTGAAGTTCCTGACGCTTGGTGAGGTCGACAAGATCATCGGCCGCACGGCGTCATTCACCGTCAATCGTGCGTGGGAGAACTGGTGCCGCCGCGCCGACCGTCCGGTGCGTGCAGAACCATGAGCAACAGAGTCATATCTGTTGTTTATCGAAACTAACGAAGTGGGCTGATAAAAGTCAGCTGATAAAAGAAAAAACCGGACCCTTTCGGGTCCGGTATCAGTTTGCCGGCGTGGGGCCGACAATCACCTTCCAGAGGGGAACAACTGCCGTCGACGGGTGCAATCTGGGAGGATGGGGCATTCCATCGGCGACAGTTGAATTGAGTATGACCACTCCTTGGTTTGATGCAACGCGAAGGGCCGCATGTCAGCCATGCAGCCCCGCAAGCCTGCGCTCCGATCAGAACAACCAGCGCTGTGCTTTTGAAACAAGAAAGTCGCGGAACACCTGAATGCGCGCGACCGACTTCAGCTCTTCGGGATAGACGAAGAAAGCGTCGAGCACCGTGCCATCGGTCTCAGTGAACAGCTGCACCAGTCCTTCGTCCTCTTCGACGATATAGTCCGGCAGCATCGCGATACCTACGCCGCCCTGGCAGGCGCGCCGCACGCCCAGCACGTTGTTCATCGAAAGGAACGGCTGACGCGGATTCTTTGCTTCGCGGCCGGTCTCCACCAGCCAGTTGCGATTGGCGATGAATTGCGGGAGCTGGCCGCCGAGCACGATGATGCGATGCTTGTCGAGGTCTTCAAACGTCCGCGGCGTGCCGAAGCGCTTGAGATATTCCGGCGACGCATAGGCGTGCGACCGCACCGAGAACAGCTTGCGCTGGATCAGATCAGGCTGCGTCGGCTGGCGCAGGCGGATCGCGACATCGGCCTCGCGCATGGCGAGGTCGAGTTCTTCATCGGTGGTGAGCAGCGTCATCCGGATGTCGGGATAGAGGTCGAGGAACTCGTTGAGGCGGGGCGTCAGCCAGTGGATGCCGATGCCGACGGTGGTCGACACCTTGAGGTCTCCGTGCGGCCGCTCCTTGCTGTCGGTCAGCTTGGCGCGCGCCGCTTCAAGCTTCATGAAGACGTCATGGGCGGTCCGGTGCAGCAGTTCGCCCTGCTCGGTGAGAATCAGGCCGCGGGCGTGACGGTGGAACAGCGAGACGCCCAGTTCCTGTTCCAGCGCTGAGACCTGGCGGGAGACAGCGGATTGCGACAGGCCAAGCTGATCGCCGGCATGCGTAAAACTGCCCGCTTCCGCAGCCGAGTGAAAAACCTTCAGCTTGTCCCAGTCCATTGCTGCGCCACCCCGGTCGGTTTGTTGTGAATTATTCCGCTGCCACGCGCTCAACCTCGTGAGCTGCGATGAATTTCTCGGTTTCCAGGGCCGCCATGCAGCCCTGACCGGCCGCCGTCACCGCCTGCCGGTAGACGTCGTCGGTCACGTCGCCGGCCGCAAACACGCCGGGGACCGAGGTCGCCGTCGAATGCGGAGCCGTCTTGATGTAGCCGCCATGCTTCATCTCGATCTGTCCGGTGAACAGATCGGAGGCCGGGCTGTGGCCGATGGCGATGAACACGCCGTCCACCGGACGCTCGGTGATCACGCCGGTCTTGATGTTCTTGAGGTGGATCTTGGTGACCTTGAGGGGATCCTCGTTGCCGTGCACGTCCTCGAGCACGCTGTCCCAGACCACCTCGATCTTCGGATTCTTGAACAGGCGGTCCTGCAGGATCTTCTCTGCGCGGAAGTGGTCGCGCCGGTGCACGACGGTGACCTTCGACGCGAAATTGGTGAGGAACAGCGCCTCCTCCACGGCGGTATTGCCGCCGCCGATCACGATCACCTCTTTGCCGCGATAGAAGAAGCCGTCGCAGGTGGCGCAGGCGGATACGCCATAGCCCTTGAACTTCTGCTCGGACGGATGATCCAGCCAGCGGGCCTGGGCGCCGGTGGCGATGATCAGCGCCTCGGCGATGTAGACGTCGCCCGAATCGCATTCCAGCCGGAACGGCCGCTGGGAGAGGTCGGCCTTGACGACCAGGTCGGTGACGATCCGGGTGCCGACATGCAGCGCCTGCTTCTCCATCTGGTCCATCAGCCAGGGGCCCTGGATGACATCGGCGAAGCCCGGGAAGTTCTCCACGTCCGTGGTGATGGTGAGCTGGCCGCCCGGCTGCATGCCCTGAAGCAGGATGGGTTCGAGCATGGCGCGGGCTGAATAGATGGCCGCCGTGTATCCGGCGGGGCCGGAGCCGATGATGACGACCTTGGCGTGGGTGGTTTTGCCCATCACGGTTCCCTTGGTTCTGACGGGATGGCTTGTCGGAGGCGATGCCGGCGGATGCCGAAGCGCCGCAAAAAGCGGCACGCCGCCCATCCCCAATTTAGGAGCTCTGAGGAGCTATGCAAGCAATGCAACCCAGGACTCACAGGCATTGGGCGCACAGTTTAACATGGGTCATTGCGCAATAATATTTCGCGAAGCCGGGAGACACGGTATGGGTGACCGACAATCCCGGAGCTCGCCCCTTGTCCTTACTTCTCGATGCCATCGATTGGAAGATTCTTGCCGAATTGCAGGCGGATGGCCGGATCACCAATGTCGAGTTGTCCCGCCGGGTCGGTATCTCGGCACCGCCCTGCCTGCGGCGTGTGCGGGCGCTAGAACAGGCCGGATACATCAGGGGCTACCGGGCGCTGCTGGACGAGAAGCTGCTCGGCTACGAAGTGACGGTCTTCGCCATGGTCCATCTCTCCAGCCAGGCGGACGCCGACCTCAAGATTTTCGAGGATTTCGTCCGCACCGCACCCCTGGTCCGGGAGTGCTGGATGCTGTCAGGCGAGATCGACTTCATCCTGAAATGCGTCGCGCCTGACCTCAAGACATTCCAGGCTTTCGTCGGCGAACTCACAGCCGTGCCGAATGTCCGCAACGTGAAGACGTCCCTCACGCTGCGCAATTCCAAGGATGCCGCCATGATGCCGCTGGAAAGCCGTCTGGACTGATGGTCAGCCCGGCCATCCGCAGCCGGTCAGGCGCTGCGGCCCCTCATGCTGTCGACGCTCCATGGTCCGCCACCGGCAAAGATCAGGTAGAAGAACACGAAGCAGAACAGCACCGCGGCCTCGCCGCCATTGGCGATGGGGTAAAAGCCCCTTGGATAGTGGCCGATGAAATAGGCGAAGGCGAGCAGTCCCGACAGGACGAACGCCACTGAGCGCGTGAACAGGCCGACCAGCAGCAGCACGCCGCCGACGATTTCGAGCGCCCCTGCAAACCAGATCAGGGAGAACATTTGAGGAGGCTTTGAAGCCATCGGAAAGCCGAAGAACTTCGAGAGGCCATGCTGGAGCAGAAGCAGGGCTGCGATGATACGCAAAGCACTCAAAACGTAGGGCGAATAGCGCCCGACAGCACTTCCAAGATTCATTACAGATTATCCCCTTTTTGATTGTCACCCGTGGTGCTGTTTTGGTTCCGCACCCGCGCTTCGCCACAATGCACGCTGGTTTGCGCCAAATGTGAAATCATGGCGGTGCGGTGATCAAAAGAAGTTCATCGCTCGGGCATGCCTCGTTCCGAGCGGCCGCCCAAAACAGCATGGCCGGGACAGCGCCCGGCCATGACAATCGATCTGGCTTTGTCCAGAGGGGAAGCGGTCAGCGCCACTCGACCTTGGTCACCTCATAGGCCTTGGCGCCGCCGGGCGTCACCACCTCGACCTGCGCGCCCATCTTCTTGCCGATCAGCGCGCGCGCGAGCGGCGACGTGATCGAAATGCGGCCCTTCTTGGCGTCCGCTTCCGGTTCGCCGACGATCTGCCACACGACTTTCTTTTCGGTGTCCTCGTCGATCAGCGTGACCGTCGCGCCGAACTTGACGGTGTCTCCGGAGAGCTTGGACACGTCGATCACCTCCGCCCGGGCAAGCTTGTCCTCAAGCTCGGCGATCTGTCCCTCGTTGAGCGACTGGGATTCCTTGGCGGCATGGTACTCCGCGTTCTCCGACAGATCGCCGTGCGTGCGCGCTTCCATGATCTGCTGGATGATACGGGGCCGCTCGACCTGCTGGCGGTGCTTGAGTTCAACCTCGAGCGCGGTGTAACCCTCCGCGGTCATCGGAATCTTTTCCATTGCTCTCTTATCCTTAGTCCGCCTGCGCGGCAGACAAAATGATGACCGCGGCCCAACCTTCCGGCAGGCGCCGCGACCAACAAACCCTGTTCACACTCACGCCGTCTTCGGAGCCAACCCCTGATGGGGTCAGGCCTGACCGTCGAAGTAGCTCTGCAGCGCACGAACCTCGAGGTCGCCCCCGAGGTAGGCCTTTATTCCTTGTGCCGCCGCGACGGCACCTGAAAGAGTGGTGTAGTACGGGACTTTATGCAAGAGGGCTGCACGCCGCAGCGATTTGCTGTCGGCCAGCGCCTGGGCGCCCTCGGTGGTGTTGAACACAAGCTGGACCTCGCCGTTGCGAATCGCATCGACGATATTCGGCCGGCCTTCCGACGCTTTGAGAATCGGATTGGCGGGAACCCCGTGTTCGGTGAGAAACCGCTGGGTTCCGCCGGTGGCGACGATGGTGAAACCGAGCGAGACGAGCAGCTTGGCCGATTCGACCACGCGCGGCTTGTCGATCTCGCGCACCGACACAAACACGTTCCCCTTGCGCGGCAGCCGCGCCCCGCCGCCGATCTGGCTCTTGACGAAGGCGATGTTGTAGTCGCGGTCGAGACCCATCACCTCGCCGGTCGATTTCATCTCCGGGCCGAGCACGGTGTCGACCTTCTCGCCGAAGCGCGCGAACGGGAACACCGCCTCCTTGACGCCGACATGCAGCGATTGTCCCGGATCGAAACTCAACGGCTTCAGCGCAAAGCTCGCGAGCGCCTCTCCGGCCATCACGCGCGCCGCGATCTTCGCCACCGGGACGCCGACCACCTTGGCGACGAACGGCACCGTGCGCGAGGCGCGGGGATTCACTTCGAGCACATAGATATCGCCGTTCTTGATCGCGTACTGGACGTTCATCAGTCCGCCGACATTCAGGGCCAGCGCGAGCTCTCGCGTCTGCCGCTCGAGTTCGGCAATGGTTTCGGGCGTCAGCGAATGCGGCGGCAGCGAGCAGGCGCTGTCGCCGGAATGGATGCCCGCCTCTTCGATATGCTCCATGATGCCGGCAATGAACGTGTCCTTGCCGTCGGCAATGCAGTCGACATCCACTTCGATGGCGTCGGTCAGATAGCGGTCGATCAGCAGCGGCCGCTTCTGCGAGACCGCAAGCTCTGACGGGCGGTCGAGATCGCCGGCGAGACGCGCGAGATAGCGGTCGAGCTGCGCGCCGTCATGCACGATCTCCATCGCGCGGCCGCCGAGCACATAGGATGGCCGGATCACCACCGGATAGCCGATGCTGTCGGCCGTCGCGCGGGCATCGTCCATGCTGGTGGCGATGCCGCTGCGCGGCTGGCGCAGCTTGAGTTTCTCCAGCAATTGTTTGAAGCGGTCGCGATCTTCCGCGAGATCGATGGCGTCCGGCGAGGTGCCGAGGATCGGCACGTTGGCGTCTTCCAGCGCCTGCGCGAGCTTGAGCGGCGTCTGGCCGCCGAACTGGACGATCACGCCATGCAGCGTGCCGTTCGCGCGTTCCACGTCGATGATCTCAAGCACATCCTCGGCGGTCAGCGGCTCGAAATAGAGGCGGTCCGAGGTGTCGTAGTCGGTCGACACCGTTTCCGGATTGCAGTTGACCATGATGGTCTCGTAGCCGGTCTCCTTCAGTGCGAAGGCGGCATGGCAACAGCAATAGTCGAACTCGATGCCCTGGCCGATCCGGTTCGGTCCGCCGCCCAGGATGATGACTTTCTTCTTGTCCGAAGGACGCGCCTCGTTGGCGGCCTCGCCGGCGAAGGGGGCCTCGTAGGTCGAATACATATAGGCGGTCGGCGCCGCGAATTCCGCGGCACAGGTGTCGATGCGCTTGAACACCGGCCGCACATCGAGGGCATGGCGCCTGCGCGTGACCTCGATGGTCGGCAGGCCGGTCAGGCGGGCCAGCCGCGCGTCCGAGAAGCCCATCGCCTTGAGCCGGCGGAACGCCCCGGCGGTGACCGGCAGGCCCTTGCTGCGGACCTCGGCTTCCATGTCGACGATGCCGCGGATCTGGCTGAGGAACCAGGGATCGATGCGGCAGGCGGTGTGGAGTTGCTCGTCGCTCATCCCGAGCCGCATGGCCTGGGCGACCTGGAGCAGGCGATCCTGCGTCGGCGTGCCGATGGCGGCGCGGATGGCGCTGCGGTCGTCGCCCTGGCCGACGCCCTCGATCGCCACCTCGTCGAGGCCGGTGAGGCCGGTCTCCAGCGACCGCAAGGCCTTCTGCAGGCTTTCCTGGAAGGTGCGGCCGATGGCCATCGCTTCGCCGACCGACTTCATCGCCGTGGTCAGCACCGGATCGGCGCCGAGGAATTTCTCGAAGGCGAAACGCGGGATCTTGGTGACGACATAGTCGATCGTCGGTTCGAACGAGGCCGGCGTCGCGCCGCCGGTGATGTCGTTGGCGATCTCGTCCAGCGTGTAGCCGACGGCGAGCTTGGCCGCGACCTTGGCGATCGGGAAGCCGGTGGCCTTCGACGCCAGCGCCGACGAACGCGACACGCGCGGATTCATCTCGATGACGATCAGCCGTCCGTCTTCCGGATTGACCGCGAACTGCACGTTGGAGCCGCCGGTCTCGACGCCGATCTCGCGCAGCACCGCGATCGAGGCGTCGCGCATCACCTGATATTCCTTGTCGGTGAGCGTCAGCGCCGGCGCGATGGTGATCGAGTCGCCGGTATGCACGCCCATCGGATCGACATTCTCGATCGAGCAGATGATGATGCAGTTGTCGTTCTTGTCGCGAACGACCTCCATCTCATACTCTTTCCAGCCGAGCACCGACTCTTCGATCAGCACTTCGCTGGTGGGCGAGGCATCGATGCCGCGCTCGACGATGTCGATGAACTCCGCCTTGTTGTAGGCGATGCCGCCGCCGGTGCCGCCCATGGTGAAGGACGGCCGGATGATCGCCGGCAGGCCGATATCCTCCAGCGCCGCCAGCGCCTGCGGCAGGGTCTTGATGTGGTGCGAGCGCGGGGTCGAGAGGCCGATCTTGGTCATCGCCTCGCGGAACAGCTCGCGGTCCTCGGCCTTGTCGATGGCGTCGGCGGTGGCGCCGATCATCTGCACGTCGAACTTATCGAGCACGCCGTTCTTGCGCAGCGACAGCGCGGTGTTGAGCGCGGTCTGCCCACCCATGGTCGGCAGCAGGGCGAAACCGCCGGGGGCCGCGTAACGCTCCTTCTCGATGATCTTGGCGACGATTTCCGGGGTGATGGGCTCGATATAGGTGGCGTCGGCGAGGTCCGGATCGGTCATGATCGTGGCCGGGTTCGAATTCACCAGCACGATCCGGTAGCCTTCCTCCTTCAGCGCCTTGCACGCCTGCGTTCCGGAATAGTCGAATTCACAGGCCTGGCCGATGACGATCGGCCCCGCGCCGATGATCATGACCGTGGAGATGTCTGTTCGTTTGGGCATCGGGCTCGCAAAACTGGGCACAAAAAAAAGGCGCGCTGCGGCGCGTCCTTCGGTAGCGCCGACCGAGGTCATCCGGCGCGCCCGGGGTATCTAGACCAGAATCGCAGGGGAGGGAAGGGCTTAGGCGGTGGCCGTCCACCCGTACCTTTGTGGCTGACTCATGCGGTGAATATAGCGCACCGGTGGAAATATTGCTTCGTTCGGGGCCGCAGAGCTCAAAAATCAGGGCTGGCAATTTATCGATGCGGCTTGGTATTGCGCTGAAATCTTTCGCAAATTGGTCCTAACTTATGCCCTGGGGCGGAAGGAACCGAGACCGATGCAAACGTCGTGGATCGTGAGCGTCATTCTGGTTGCGATCGTGCTCTATGCGGTTGTGGTCTACAACCGCCTGGTGCGCCAGCGGAACCAGGTCCGCGAGGGCTGGAGCGGCATCGACGTCCAGTTGCGCCGGCGGACCGATCTGGTTCCCAACCTGGTCGAGACCGTGAAGGCCTATGCGGCGCATGAGCGCGGATTGTTCGAGGAGGTGACGGCCCGGCGCGCCGCCAGCATCGCCGCGCAGGATATCAGCCATCAGGCCACGGCCGAGCGGGCGCTGGGCGGCGCCCTGGGCCGCCTGTTCGCTCTCGCCGAGGGTTATCCGGAACTCAAGGCCGACCAGAATTTCCGCAAGCTGCAGGATCAGTTGGCCGAGATCGAGGATCAGCTGCAGATGGCGCGGCGCTATTACAACGGCACCGTCCGCAACCTCAACATCAGCATCCAGTCATTCCCGAATACGCTGATCGCCGGGCCCCTCGGCTTCCGCGAGGAGCCGTATTTCGAACTGGATGATGCCCGCGCCGGCGTCGCACCGACGATCGAATTCCAGAGCGCCCGGCCGTGAACAGCGTTGTCCGGATTGTTCTGACGATTCTTTGCCTCGTTGCGGGAAGCGCTGCGGTTTCCGCGCAGGAACGCATCCTCCAGTTCGTCAGCGACGTCGCGGTCCAGCGCAATGGCGATCTGCTGGTCACCGAGTCGATCCGTGTGCAGGCCGAGGGCCGCGACATCCGCCGCGGCATCCTGCGGGATTTCCCGACGACCTATAGCCGTGCGGACGGCACCCGCGTCGAGGTGGGCTTCGACGTCCAGTCGGTGACGCGCGACGGCCGGCCGGAGATGTTCACGACCGAGCGGCTGCGCAACGGCGTGCGGGTGCGGATCGGCCGGGCCGACCAGACGCTCATCCACGGCCCGCACGACTATGTCATCACTTATCGCACGACGCGGCAGATCGGCTTCTTTCCTTCATTCGACGAACTCTATTGGAATGCGACCGGCAACGGCTGGACGCTGACAATTGACTCCGCTGAAGCGCGCATCACATTGCCGGAGCCTGTCCCGTTCGAGCAGACGGCCCTCTATACCGGCCTGCAGGGCTCGCGCGACCGCAACGCGCGGGTTGTTGAAGAGCGGCCCGGACGGATTGTCTTCCGCACCACGCGGCCGCTGCCGCCGAACAACGGGCTGACTGTTGCGGCGTCCTGGCAGAAGGGCGTTGTGACGCCGCCGACCCGGACCGAACAAACAAGAGACTGGCTGTGGGACAACCTGCCGCTGGTGGTCTCGATCGCCGGCGGTCTGCTGGTCCTCGCTTACTACTGGTTCGCCTGGATGCGGGTTGGGCGCGATCCGCCCCGCGGCGTAATCATCCCGTTATTTGGTCCGCCGGAGGGCATGTCCGCTGCCGCTGTCCGCTATGTGAAGCAGATGGGTTTCGACCAGCGGACCTACACGGCCGCATTGCTCGACCTCGCGGTGCACGGCCGCCTGAAGATCTCGGAGAACGGCAAGCAGACGACGTTGTTTCTCAACAAGGCCGGTACTGAAATTGGCCCGCCGGAGCGCTCGGCCGAGGCGGCGTTGTTCCTCAATACACCCTCCATCGTCCTCACCAACGCGCAGCACTCACGTATCGGCAAATCACAAAGCGTCCTCACCGAGCGTCTCGAAAAGGCTTACGGATATCTCTTCAATCTCAACACCGAATGGGCCGGTCTCGGCCTGCTGCTGTGGATCGGCGTTGCCGCGCTGACGCTGCTGGCCACCATCTATGTCTATGATGTGGAAGAAGGCATTGGCCGGATGTTCGGCCTGGCCTTCGCCTTGCCGGCGGTATCGGCGCTTGCGATTCTCATTCGCTCGGGGATGCAGCGACGTCTGTCGTGGTGGCAGATGGTTCTGTTTGGTGGTGTTGCGCTGGTGTTCGGCCTGGTCGGGCTGGCGCAGGTCGTCAGCATGGCCAGCCGCTGGGTCGAGTTGTTGCCGGTCGTGATCGTGGTCGGACTGGCGCCGCTCGTCGCGCTCGGCTTTTCATGGTTGCGGGCGCCATCGGTGAAGGGCCGCCAGATCCTCGACCAGATCGAAGGCTTTCGCGACTATCTCGGCGTCGCCGAAGAAGAGCGGCTCGAATATCTGCATCCGCCCGAGAAGACGCCGGAACTGTTTGAGCGCTTTCTGCCCTATGCGGTCGCGCTTGATGTCGAAAACAGATGGGCCGGGCGGTTC
>Ga0180223_1000796_pt1 | contig 32282 bp, 27 predicted proteins | sample eDN5th30CKraftOP_FD_151337 | JGI IMG/M metagenome (GOLD analysis project Ga0180223, IMG submission 151337) | Enriched Organic Plus compost microbial communities from Emeryville, California, USA - eDNA 5th pass 30_C Kraft OP (version 2) (version 2) ... | reverse complement strand
GCAAGAAGCCGATGGCCGGCTTCATCGCGGGCCGCACGGCGCCTCCGGGCCGCCGCATGGGCCATGCCGGCGCGATCGTGTCGGGCGGCAAGGGCGATGCGGAAAGCAAGATTGCGGCGATGGAAGCTGCTGGCATCAAGGTTGCTGCCAGCCCCTCCGAACTCGGCACGACTCTGCTGGACGTGCTGAAGGGCTGACCGGAAGACAGGCGGCCGGGCTGCACCCCGGCTGCCTTTCCCGTTCCGCGATGCGCGCGGCCAGGATGGGACGAAGACGATGGGTTACGAGAATCAGGATTTCGAGGTAGAGCGCGGGCCGAGCTGGGCACGCACCAACTGGCCGCCGATCGATACCGACGATCTGACCGGGGCGCTGGACCCCACGCAGATGCAGGTGGCGATCAAAGCCGCCGCGAAGTCCGTGGGCAAGGTAGCGGGTGAGGCAGAAGTCGCTGAGGCGGCGGAAGATGCGATTCGCGCCCAGATGCTGATCCGCACCTATCGCGTGCGCGGGCATCTGGCGGCCAATCTCGATCCCCTGGGGCTTTCCCAGCGTCAGATTCCAGCGGATTTAACGCCGGAATATCATGGGCTGAACGATCTCAAGAAAAAGATATTCCTCGGTGGCACGCTGGGCCTCGACTATGCCACGGTCGAGGAGATCGTGGCCATCCTGCGGCAGAATTACTGCGGCAACGTCGGCCTGGAATATATGCACATCGCCGATGTGGAGGAACGCGTGTTCCTTCAGGATCGCATGGAGGGCAAGGACAAGGAAATCCACTTCACCCCCGAGGGTAAGCGGGCGATCCTGTCCAAGGTCATCCAGGCCGAGCAATATGAGAAATTCCTGGGCCGCAAATATGTCGGCACCAAGCGTTTCGGCCTGGACGGCGGCGAATCCATGATTCCGGCGCTGGAAGCCATCATCAAATATGGCGGCGCTTCCAGCGTGCGCGAGATCGTGTTCGGCATGGCGCATCGCGGCCGCCTGAACGTGCTGGCCAATGTGATGGCCAAGGGCTTTCGTGTCATTTTTCACGAATTTTCGGGTGGCACCGCGAACCCCGAGGATGTTGGCGGTTCGGGGGATGTGAAATATCACCTCGGCACGTCCACCGACCGTGAGTTCGACGGCATCAAGGTGCATATGAGCCTGGTGCCCAACCCATCACACCTGGAAACGGTCGATCCGATCGTGTTGGGCAAGGTGCGCGCGCAGCAGGTGTTCCGCGACGATCTGGAAAAGCATGAGCAGGTTTTGCCGGTGCTGATTCACGGAGATGCGGCTTTCGCAGGCCAAGGCATTGTCTGGGAATGTTTCGGCTTTTCAGGCATCCGTGGGTATAATACCGGCGGCTGCATCCATTTCGTCGTGAACAATCAGGTCGGCTTCACCACCTCACCCCAGTTCGCGCGCTCCTCACCTTATCCGAGCGACGTTGCGAAGGGGGTTCAGGCGCCGATCCTGCACGTCAATGGCGACGATCCCGAAGCCGTCACCTTCGCGTGCAAGCTGGCCATCGAATATCGTCAGACCTTCCACCGCGATATCGTGATCGACATGTGGTGCTATCGCCGCTTCGGTCATAATGAAGGCGACGAGCCGAGCTTCACGCAGCCGTTGATGTACGCGAAGATCCGCCAGCATCCGCCAGTGAGCGACGTCTATTCGGCGCGCCTCAAGGCTGAAGGCGTTGTCGATGACGACTTCGTCAACAAGGCGACGGGCGATTTCGTCAATCATCTGGAAGAAGAGTTCGAGGCGGCCAAGAGCTACAAGCCTAACAAGGCCGACTGGTTCACCGGACGCTGGTCGGGCCTGCACAAACCCGCCGATGCCGAAACCACCCGGCAGAATGTGGAAAGCGCGATCAGCCAGAAGCTGTTCGACAGCCTTGGCAAGACGCTGACCACCATTCCCGCCGACGTCAACGTCCACAAGACGCTGCGCCGCGTGATCGATGCCAAGGCTGAAATGTTCAAGACTGGCGCGAATTTCGATTGGGCGACCGGCGAGGCACTGGCTTTCGGTTCGCTGCTGTCGGAAGGCTATGGCGTGCGTCTGTCGGGGCAGGATTCGGGCCGCGGCACTTTCAGCCAGCGTCACTCGGTCTGGGTCGATCAGGACACGGAAGATAAGTATATCCCGCTGTCGACCGTGCCCCATGGCCGCTTTGAGGTACTGGACAGCCCGCTTTCAGAATATGGCGTGCTGGGCTTCGAATATGGCTATGCGCTCGCGGACCCGAAGAGCCTGGTTATGTGGGAAGCGCAGTTCGGCGACTTCGCCAATGGCGCGCAGATCATCTTCGACCAGTATATTGCTTCGTCGGAAAGCAAGTGGTTGCGCGCGAACGGTCTCGTCTGCCTGTTGCCGCACGGCTATGAAGGGCAGGGGCCGGAGCACAGTTCGGCGCGTCTGGAACGCTATCTCCAGCTTTGCGCCGAAGGGAATATCCAAGTCGCCAACTGCACCACCCCGGCGAACTATTTCCACATCCTGCGCCGCCAGATGCTGCGTCCTTTCCGCAAGCCGCTCATCCTGATGACGCCCAAGTCGCTGCTGCGGCACAAGCTGGCGGTGAGCAAGGCAGAGGATTTCCAGGGTGAAACGCATTTCATGCGTATCCTCTCGGACACCAATCCGGCGGCTGACAAGGACACGAAGCGTCTGGTGCTCTGTTCGGGCAAGGTCGCCTATGACCTGATCGAGGCGCGCGACGCGGCGGGGGACAAGAACACCCAGATCGTCCGGATCGAGCAACTCTATCCCTTCCCGACCGAAGCGCTCGCCATGCGTACCAAGCGCATGCCGAACCTGGAGGAAGTGATCTGGTGTCAGGAAGAACCCCGCAACAATGGCGGCTGGTTCTTCGTCGAACCCTATATTGAGGAAGCGCTTGCAAATGCCGGCAGGGCGCCGATGCGCGCTCGCTATGCCGGTCGCAAGGCGTCGGCATCGCCCGCCACAGGCCTTGCCAAGCGTCATGTCGCCGAACAGGGCGCGCTCGTCGCTGATGCGCTAGGCCACAGCGTTCGTGAAGAAATCCGCCGCCAGAAGAAAGGCTGAAGAAGCTCATGGCAACCGAAGTCAAAGTCCCGACCCTGGGCGAATCCGTTACCGAAGCTACCGTAGGCCAGTGGCTTAAGAAGCCCGGTGAAGCCGTGAAGGCGGATGAGCCGATCGTCAGCCTGGAAACCGACAAGGTCGCGGTCGACGTGCCCGCGCCGGTTGGCGGAACGCTGGGCGACATCATCGCCAAGGAAGGCGACACGGTTGAGGTCGGCGCGCTGCTCGCCACTATCAATGAGGGCGCGACGGCTGCCGCTGCGCCTGCACCCTCTGCCCCGGAGCCTGCCGCCAAGGCGCAAGCCGCCGCTCCCGCATCGGTTGCTGCAGCGCCAGCGGATGAGGAAGGCGATGGCGGCAATCTGACGCTTTCGCCCGCCGTGCGCCGTCTGGTGCTGGAACATGGGCTTGACCCCAGCAAGATCAAGGGCACCGGCAAGGATGGCCGCCTGACCAAGGATGATGTTTTGGCCGCGGTCACGGCAGGAACCGCCAAGGCAGGGGCGTCCCTGTCTGCCGCCTCCGCGCCTGCCACCGATGCGCCCGCAACCGGTCCCAGCCGCAAACAAGAGCGGGTGAAGATGACCCGCCTGCGCCAGACGGTCGCCAAGCGCCTCAAGGAAGCGCAGAACAACGCCGCGTTGCTCACCACATTCAACGATGTCGACATGTCCGCCGTCATCGAGGCGCGCGGCAAGTATAAGGATCTATTCGAAAAGAAGCATGGCGTCCGTCTGGGCTTCATGGGCTTCTTCACCAAGGCGGTCTGCATGGCGCTCAAGGACGTGCCGGGCGTCAACGGGCAGATCGAGGGCGACGAGATCGTTTATAACGATTTCGCCGACATCTCGGTCGCCGTGTCCGCGCCCAATGGTCTCGTCGTGCCGGTCATCCGCAACGCCGAAAGCATGAGCGTGGCGCAGATCGAAAAGACCATCGGCGACTTCGGAAAGCGCGCCAAGGAAGGCGCGCTGACCATGGAAGATATGAAGGGCGGCACCTTCACCATCTCCAATGGCGGTGTGTTCGGTTCGCTGATGTCGACTCCGATCATCAACCCGCCACAGTCGGCGGTGCTGGGCCTCCACCGGATCGAGGACCGCCCCGTCGTTCGCAATGGTCAGGTCGTCGTGCGTCCGATGATGTATCTGGCGCTCAGCTACGACCATCGCTTGATCGATGGCCGTGAGGCGGTCACTTTCCTCGTTGCGGTGAAGAACGCGATCGAGGACCCGACCCGCCTGCTGATCGACCTGTAAGACATCACGCCAGAGGACCAAAGACGATGGCTGAATTCGATTATGACGTTCTGGTGATCGGCGCGGGGCCGGGCGGCTATGTCGCGGCGATCCGCGCGGCGCAGCTTGGGCTCAAGACTGCCTGCGCCGAAAGCCGGGAGACGCTGGGCGGCACCTGCCTCAATGTCGGCTGCATCCCGTCCAAGGCGTTGCTGCACGCTTCGGAATTGTATGAGGAAGCGGCCGGCGGCGCGCTTGCGAAGCTAGGCGTCAAGATCGATAAGATGAGCCTGGACCTGGATACCATGCAGGGCCAACGCAAGGATGCGGTCAAGGGCCTGACCGGCGGCATCGAATTCCTTTTCAAGAAGAACAAGGTCGATTGGCTCAAGGGCCTTGCCAGCTTCACCGGGGCGAACACGGTCGAGGTTGCGGGCAAGAAAGTAACGGCGAAGAATATCGTCATCGCCACCGGATCGTCGGTAACGCCGCTTGCGGGCGTCGAGGTCGACAACAAGAAGGGCCTGATCGTCGATTCCACCGGCGCGCTGGAACTGGAGAAGGTGCCCGATCACCTCGTCGTCATTGGCGGCGGCGTCATCGGCCTTGAACTGGGCAGCGTGTGGCGGCGTCTGGGCGCGAAGGTCACGGTGGTCGAATTTCTCGATCAAATACTGCCCGGCATGGACGGCGAAGTTCGCAAGGAAGCCAGCAAGATCTTCAAGAAGCAGGGTTTCGACTATAAGCTCGGCACCAAGGTCACCGGCGCCAAGGTCAAGGGCAAGAAGGTCGAACTGACCGTCGAACCAGCCGCTGGCGGCGAAGCGGAAACGATCGAGGCGGATTGCGTGCTGGTGTCGATCGGCCGTCGTCCGAACACAGAAGGACTGGGGCTCGACAAGATCGGGTTGGAGCTGAATGGCCGGAACCAGATCGAAACCGATCATGATTTCGCGACCAAGGTTCCTGGCGTCTGGGCCATTGGCGATGTGATCCCCGGCCCGATGTTAGCGCACAAGGCCGAGGACGAAGGCATCGCCGTCGCGGAGAATATCGCGGGCCTGACCGGCATTGTGAACCATGACGTGATCCCGTCGGTCGTCTACACCAGCCCGGAAATCGCGGGCGTGGGCCTGACCGAGGAAGCGGCCAAGGAACGCGGCGCGGTGAAGATCGGCAAATTCCCCATGCTGGCGAATAGCCGGGCCAAGACCAATCATGAGCCGGACGGTTTCGTGAAGGTCATTGCCGACGCGGAAACCGACAAGGTGCTGGGTGTGTGGATCATCGCCAGCGTCGCGGGCACCATGATCGCGCAGGCCGCGCAGGCCATGGAGTTCGGCGCATCGAGCGAAGACATCGCCTATACCTGCCACGCGCATCCGACGCATAGCGAGGCGATCAAGGAAGCGGCGATGGCTGTGACGGGTAAGCCGATACATATGTGAGGCTTTGGTCTCGGAAGAATGAAAAAAGGCCGCTCCGTTGGGGGCGGCCTTTTTCATGTCCGAATGATGCTGAATTCCGGCTGCTCAGTTCGGCCATTGCTCCAGCATGGGCGCCAGTTCGTCGAAATGGTGGATCACCGCATCGGCCTCCAGATTTTCCACCGGGCCGTCGAGGAAACCGAAGCTGACGGCGATGGATGGGATGCCCGCATTGCGCGCGCCTGCAATGTCATTGATCGTGTCGCCCAGAAAGATGGCGCGCCCGCCACCCGCCCGCGCGATCATCTCGCGGATCGGGGCAGGATCAGGCTTGGCGACGCCCACCGTGTCGCCGCCCACGATGCTGGCGAAGCGATCGGACAGCCCAAGCTGATGCATCAGCGGGATGGTGAAGCGCTCCGCCTTATTGGTGCAGATGGCGAGCTTTACGTTCATCTCCGCCAGTCGATCCAGCGCCGCGATCAGGCCGGGATAGGGCACGGAATGGATCGCCAGATTCTGCTCATAATAATCAAGCAATATGGGCAGGCTTTCGCTTAGTTCGGCTTCCTCATAACCGCCCGACGCAGTCAAGGCGCGTTCCAGCATGACTTTGGCGCCTTTGCCTACGAACGGGCGGATCGCTTCCACTGGAAAGGGCACGCGGCCCAGCAGCCCGATGGCGTAGTTGACTGCGGCGGCCAGATCCCCACTGGTATCGATCAATGTGCCGTCCAGGTCGAAGCCGACGATGTCGAAAGCTATGCGTGTCATGACGCGCCCATGCCTTCGCAGCGGTGGCAAAGGCAAGCCAAACATGGCAGAGGGACGCCAGCAAACCGTCCGATAACAGGAGTCGCCTCACCGTGACCGCCAGCCGCCCCCTTGCCGTCATCATCCTTGCCGCGGGGCAGGGCACGCGCATGAAGTCATCGCTGCATAAGGTGCTGCATCCCGTGGCGGGCCGTCCGATGCTGCTGCACCTGCTGGCAAGCGTGGCGGAATTGCAGCCGGAGCGGCAGGTCGTGGTTGTAGGCGCTGGACGCGATCAGGTGGAGAAAGCGGTCGAGGGCAAAGGCGTCGTCATCGCCGTGCAGGACCGGCAGCTTGGCACCGGCCACGCCGTCGCGCAGGCGCATGAGGCCCTCGCGGGTTTCGCGGGCGATGTGCTGATCCTTTACGGCGATGTGCCGTTGGTGCGGGCCGAAACCATGCGCGCGATGCTGGACCGGCTGACGCGCGGGGATGAGCCGCGCGCGGTGGTGCTGGGTTTCCGGCCCGATGATACCGCCGCTTATGGCCGGATCATTGCCGATGGGCAGGGCATCATCGAAAAGATGGTCGAATATAAGGATGCCAGCGCGGACGAGCGCGCCGTGACCCTGTGCAACAGCGGGTTGATGGCGGTGCGGTCCACCGACCTGTTCGTGCTGCTCGACCGGATCGGCAACGACAATGCGGCTGGCGAATATTATCTGCCGGACATCGTCATGTTGCCCGGAGCGCAGAGCGCCGTGATCGAGACGGAGGCCTGGGAAGTCGCGGGCGTCAACAGCCGGATCGAACTCGCCGGAGTGGAGGTCATCTGGCAGGCGCGCCGCCGAACTGAGGCGATGCGCGAAGGCGTCACGATGATTGCGCCGGATACGGTGTTCTTCGCGCATGACACCGTGCTGGGCCGGGACGTGGTGGTGGAGCCTAATGTCGTCTTTGGCCCTGGCGTGCGGGTGGCGGACAATGTGGTCATCCACGCCTTTTCCCATCTGGAAGGCGCGCAGGTGGAAAGCGGCGCGGAGATCGGCCCCTATGCCCGTCTGCGTCCCGGCGCGAAGATCGGATCGAAGGCCAAGGTCGGCAATTTCGTCGAGATCAAGAAGGCGGAACTGGGCGAGGGCGCGAAGGCCAATCATCTGTCCTATATCGGCGATGCCAGCGTGGGGGCGGGCGCCAATATCGGGGCGGGCACCATCACCTGCAATTATGACGGCTTCTTCAAATATCGGACGGAAATCGGCGCGGGCGCGTTCATCGGCTCCAACAGCGCGCTGGTCGCGCCGGTGAAGATCGGGGAGGGCGCAATCGTGGGCGCGGGTAGCACGGTCACGCGCGACGTGGATGCCGACGCGCTCTGCCTCGTTCGCCCCGCGCAGGATGGCAAGCCCGGATGGGCCACTCGCTTCCGCAAGAAGATGCAGGAACGCAAGGCGGCCAAGGCGAAGGGGACGGCTTAGTTTGTGTTGTGAAGGGAGGCTGACCGCTATCGGCCAATTGCGGACTTCTCCACTCCGTTAGCCCTGAGTAGGGGTTGAGCCCTTCGACTGACTGCTTGCAGCAGTCGCTCAGGATAAACTTGGCCTCTTGGTCAAGTCGAAGACCCGTATCGAAGGGCTTCTCGCGCGCCGCTGTCCTCCGATACGCCACTTTGACGAGCTCAGGGGCTACTCAGGACGAAAGGATTTGTGTGTCCGCAGCCAGACAACGCGATCCGCTGTCTTCCTATCGCGCGTTGCTCTTGCATTAGTCCTCTGCGGGAACCGCGACCTCTATCGCGCCGCCTGCGATCTTCGCCGTGGCGGGTGTTCGGGCCAGCACTTCTCCGTCGATGGAGATGCGTTGCGGCGGCTGTGTCGACAGGCGGAAGGATTGACCGCGAAACTCTTCCGTATGGACGTTGCGGTCGCGAAGGCGGAAGAATTTCGCATACCAGTCCCACGCAAGGCGCATATGGCTGCGCCCGACAATCGCCTGAACCACGATTTCGCCGGTATCCACGGCAGCTTCGTCGGACAGTTCGACTCCGCCATGAAAAGGACCGTTCAGGATGCGGACCTCAGTCGACCACATGCGCCGTTCCCTGACGCCATCGTCGATCACGAGCCGGAACGCCCGGAAGCCGAAAGAGCATTTGACCGCCCAGAGGAGATAACCGACGCGGCCCAGATAACGCTTCAGCTTGTGCGGCACAGTGTCCCCGATCATGGGGGATAGCCCCATGGAGGCCGCGTTGACGAAATAATCGCTGTCGATCATGCCCAGGTCGATCCGCCGCCGCCGCCCATGGGCGATCGCGTTGACTGCGCCTTTCAGCTCCAGCGGCAGGCCCAGCGTACGCGCGAAGCTGTTCGCGGTGCCCAGCGGGAGGACGGCGAACACGCAATCCTTGCCGACCAGTTCATCCACCGTGCCCGACAGCGACCCGTCGCCGCCGCCCACGATCACCATCGGCGCGCCGGATGCCACCGCGGCGCGCACGGCTTGGGCTATATGATCCGGGTTCTTCACGGCATGGGCGGCGGTGAGACGGACGCCGCTTTGCTCCAGCCTTTCCTTTGCCTCCTTGAAATGCGCTTCGCCCCGGCGGGACTGGGCATTGACGATAAGCACGGCTTCGCGCGGGAGGGGTTTCGTTTCCATGCCATAAAAACTCGCCAGTCCCGGATCGGCTCCCGGCGCAACTCCTTGTCTTTCGGCTCGTTAAAGAAGAATGGCCCGTATCGCCCATCTTTCCGACCTGCATTTCGGCGCGCATGACGACACAATTGCGACGGCTGCCGAAGCCTGGCTGCTGGAAAGGCGGCCCGATCTGGTCGTTATCAGCGGTGACTTCACCCAAAGGGCGAAGATCGCGCAATTCCGGCAGGCGTCAAAATGGATTAACCGGCTGCGCGCCGCGGGTTTGCCGTTGCTCCTTATTCCGGGCAATCATGACGTTCCGCTCTATGATGCGGTGCGTCGGTTCCTGTGGCCCCTGCATCGCTACAAACGCTATATTTCGAATGATCTTTGTCCCTTCTATGAGGATGAAGCGGTGGCGATCCTCGGCCTTAACACGGCGCGGTCGCTGACCATCAAGGACGGGCGGCTCAATCATGAGCAGATGGCATTGCTGCGCGCTCGCTTTGCCTCTGTGCCGCCTGAAAAGACCCGTATTCTCGTCACGCATCATCCGCTGTTCGCCATGCCTATCGGCAAGGGCGGGGAATGGAGCGAGGCCGTCGGGCGCCATGAGGATGCCGTGCAAGCCGCGCGCGAGGCAGGCATTCATATCGCGCTCGCCGGGCATTTTCACCGCACTTACGCGCGGGCAGCGCAAAAAATGGTGGAGGACGCGGGCAGTGCCCTCATCATTCAGGCGGGAACGGCGACTTCCACCCGCCTTCGCAATGCGGAGCCGCAGAGCTTCAATTGGCTGCACGTCCATCGTCATGACCGGATCGAATTGCAAGTTGTGGTTTGGGACGGAGCGGCCTTTCGTCGGGCCAGCCATGTCGAATATGCCTGTCGGTTTGGCGGCTGGCAGTCATGGGATGTGGCCGATCCGCCTGTAGTGGGCGCCCAGACCGCGCGCGATGATGGGATTTGACGGGCAGTCAGTTCTTCCGTTTCAATGCTTCGGCGAGGGAAATCGTGGCGCTGCCCCGCCGGGCAGGCTTCGCCTGGCTGGCATCGGGCTTCCAGCCGCTGAGGTAGATCACGCCGATCTGTTCGGCAGTTCTGCCATCTGGATCGGCAGCCTCGGCGAAATGCGCCATCGCTGCCGCCAGCACATCTCGCCGCAAGGCCGGAGGGTGCGATCCTAGCGCATTGCCCGCGCCCATGCCCCGCAAATCATGCATCAACCGGAGCATATCGCCATAGCGCACGGTCAGCATGTCGCCATCCGCCACCGGCATGGCGAATCCGGCTCTTCCCAGAAGGTCGCCCGCTGACCGGACATCGACCTGTGGATGGATATGCTGGCCGGGCCGATCACCTTCCCCGGTCATCAGTGCGGCGCGCAGCCGGGGGAGGGTGCCCGCGCCTGCAAAGGCGGCCAGCAAAAGTCCATCCGGCCGTAATATGCGGCGCATAAGAATCAGCGCGCCAGGAAGATCGTTGACGCTATCGAGCGTTCCGCAGGCAAGGATCAGGTCGAAACTGTCGTCGGCAAAGGGGAGAGCGTCCTCATCCCCCTGCACACCGCCGCCGGCTTGCCGCGCCGCCAGGAAGCCGGGATCGATGCAGGCAACCCGTTTGCCCATCCTTTCCAGCGCTGCTTTCGCGCTGTCATCTGGACAGCCCACGACCAGCGCTTCGGGCAAATCGCGCCGCACGTCGGCCAGTCGGTCCAGCAATTCCTCCAGCATTGCACGATAGAGGAAATCATGGTCCGCAAAACCGCCCATCATCCGGTCACGCCGCAAGGCGCGCAGGCGCCGGTCGAAGATGTCGGGATTGGTCATGGTGGGCCTTGTGCATCGGACGCGGAGCGGGAACAAGGTAGATCATGTCGCTTCTCCCGCATCTCAAGATCATGACTGCTTCGGCACTGGACTATGCGTTGCCGCCGCGCTGTCCCGGTTGCGGTGTGGTCGTGGAGCGCGATCAGTCCTTCTGCCTCGCCTGCTGGAGCGGCATGCATTTTCTGGGTGATCCCTGCTGCGCGCGCTGCGGTGTGCCTTTCGAGCATGAGATAGGGGAGGGTGGAGAATGCGCCTCCTGTCTGTCTGAGCCGCCGCCCTTCGACAGCGCGCGGGCCGTGCTGGCTTATGGCGATGTGGCGCGAGCGGTGGCGCTGCGGCTCAAATATGGACGGCGGATCGGCCTTGCCCGGCTGATCGCGGGACATATGGCGCGACACGTCCGGACCGAGGAGCAGCCGGTGGACGCGCCGGTTTCGCTGCACCGCTGGCGGCTGTGGTGGCGGGGATTCAATCAGGCGGCCCTGATCGCCGATCATCTGGGCAGGGCGACGGGACTGACCGTCGAAAAACATGCGCTGCTACGCGCAAAGCGAACCCAGCCCCTGCGTGGCATGAATCCCCGCCATCGCGCCAAGGCGGTGCGCGGCGCTTTCGCGCTGGCTCCGGGCCATGACCTATCGGGACGAACGGTCCTACTGATCGACGATGTGCATACGAGCGGGGCGACGGCAGCGGCCTGTGCGCGGGCGCTGAGGCGCGGGGGTGTGGCGGCCGTGCATCTGCTGTGCTGGGCGCGGGTGTTGCCGGACGCGGAACCGTTCGATTGACAAAGGCGCCCTGGAGTCCCCATCTCCTCCAGCCAAGGAGTATCGAGAACCAATGGCGAAAGTTGAAATCTACACCAAGGCATTTTGCGGTTATTGCGCGCGCGCCAAGGCTTTGCTGGAAGGCAAGGGCGTGGCGTTCGAGGAATATGACATCACCATGGGCGGCCCGAAGCGGCAGGAGATGCTGGAGCGCTCCAACGGCGGCATGACCGTGCCGCAGATATTCATCGATGGCAGGCATATCGGGGGCAGCGACGACATGGCCGCGCTTAACCGGCAGGGCAAGCTCGACCCGTTGCTGGGCCTGTAATCGCCATGCGCGCCGCGCTCTTCCAGATGACCAGCGGCATTGATCCCGCCGCCAACGCCGCCGTGATCACCGATATGGCCGCGCGCGCGAAGGGCGAGGGCGCGGACATGGTCTTCACGCCGGAAATGGCGGGCTATCTTGACCGGAACAGGCAGCGGGCGGCCGAAACCTTGCGGACCGAAGCGGATGATCCGGTTCTGGCCACCATTCGCGACGCGGCGGCGAAGTGGGGACTTTGGATGCATGTTGGCTCGCTCGCCTTCAAGGGTGAACGGGAGGACGGACGCTGGACCAATCGCAGCTTCGTGATCGACGACCGGGGCGAAATCCGGGCGCGCTATGACAAGATCCATCTGTTTGATGTGGATTTGGCGACTGGGGAAAGCTGGCGGGAATCCTCCGTCTACGGACCTGGCGAGCAGGTCGTGGCCGTGGATACGCCATGGGCGCGCATGGGCCTTTCCATCTGCTATGACATGCGCTTTCCCGATCTCTATCGGGCGCTGACCAATGCGGGGGCGACCATCTTGCTGATGCCTGCCGCCTTCACCGTGCCGACCGGACAGGCCCACTGGCATATATTGCTACGCGCCCGCGCGATCGAGGCAGGATGCTTCGTCATCGCGCCCGCCCAGACCGGACGCCACGCCGATGGCCGCGAAACCTATGGGCACAGTCTGATCGTGGACCCGTGGGGCGAAGTTCTGCTGGACATGGGTGAAAAGGTCGGTCTCGCTCTTGCCGACATCGACATGGCTCGCATAGAGGAGGTGCGCGGGCGGGTGCCCGCCATCGCCAATCGCCGTGAGATATCCAGGGACGTAGTAATCGCGTGATCGTGTTCGACCTTAAATGCGAAGGCCAGGGCCATATATTCGAGGCCTGGTTCGGCTCCAGCACGGACTATGAGGACCAGAAGGCGCGAGGACTGCTTGCCTGTCCCATGTGTGGCGACGCGCGCGTTACCAAGGCGTTGATGGCGCCAGCCGTTGCATCCAAGGGAAACCGCCGCCCTGCCGCGCCGGCTACCACAGCCGAAGGGCCGTCCATTCCCATGGGCAATGCGGATGAAAGCCGGATGCGCGTGCTGATGCAGGCGATGGCAGACGCGCAGGCCAAGGCGCTCGAAGGATCGACCTGGGTCGGACGCACCTTTGCCGAGCAGGCGCGCGCCATGCATTATGGTGAACGGGACCACGCAAATATTCATGGCGAAGTAGCGCCCGAGGAAGCCCGCGCCCTGATTTCCGAAGGCGTGGAAGTCGCACCCCTGCCATTTCCGATAGTTCCTCCCAAAGCGCAGAATTGATCGCCGCTATGTTTGAGGCAGGACTAATGGCCTTATAGGACAAGAGCATGGGTGCTCGCCGGTGTGTGGCGCAGAATGTGCCGCAGTTTCCGTATCTCCCTGACCTTGTTGACGAGCAGGATCGGCGCAGGTATCGCCGGAGCGCGAAAACTTCAGGCTTTCGCTCGGTGCATCCGTAGCTCAGCAGGATAGAGCATCAGATTCCTAATCTGAGGGCCGTGGGTTCGAATCCCGCCGGGTGCACCATTCTCGAACAAAAGAGAGAACTGCGGGCGTGGTTTTGGCCACGCCCGCTGCAGCACTCCGGGCCAACACGGCTTTCGAGCCGCTTATACGGATTTGCCGGTCGTCGACGCGGACCTCGTTGAGCGTAGATCGGGCGAACCATGATGCAGCTTGTCAAGCTCTTCGTCGGTGAGTTTGACCTGGGGCGTGTCCAGCAAATTCGGAAAGTCCTTCATCGACGCTTCTGCCAAAATCGTGGACTGTACGAACACGAGCGTCTTGAGATCGCTGGACGCTGCCGCAGCGGCGATCTCAAGACGCTCGTGTGGTTGCTTAGATACCAGGCGCCACCCTTCGACGGCCGGTCGAAAGATGGTGTGCTTCGTCGAGAAGAGGTTGCAGCGTGTAGTCGCTTCGATCCTTTGCTGGCCTAGGTTTGCAAGAGGCTGAAAAACCCGAAGGGTTGGGCAACCAATTCGCGTTTCACCGCAGCGCCAATCCCGCCATGCTTTCAGGCTCTTGCATGCCTCGGGCATGGAACAATCGTGGAGAGACACTGCTTGCTAGAGACAGTCATGCCGGTCGGTATCCGAGAATACCGACCGGCATCATCGATCAGAACTTCATCGTAAGTTCTGCGCCGAACGTCTGCGGTTCGCCAGGGATGACCGTGTTGAAACCGCCTGCCGCTCCTTCGACATAACCGGCCTGATAATATTTTTCCTTGAACAGGTTCTTGGCATAAACGCCCAGCGATACGTCGCTGCCCATGATTTCATTCCAGCTCAGCCGAGCCGCGACCGTCGTGTAACCCTTGATCCGGGTTCCGGGCGTGATCGAGAATTCGTTGTTCGAAAAATAGGAATAGGTCTGGGAATAGCTGTCCATCCGGAAATGCACGTCGCCCACATTCGATGGCACCGGTAGCGTCAGGTCGAAATAAAGCGATCCGGACCATTTCGGCGCATCGGGGTAGGAATCGAACGGTACGATGAAACCCGGCGTACCGGTCTGGACCGACAGATCGACGAGATTCTTGGTATATTTCGCGTCGGTATAAGCGCCTGAAAAGCCCAGCTTGAGCCAATCCGTCGGCATGATGTCACCGTCTACCTCCACGCCTTTGACCGTGGCCTGGGGCACATTGACGGTGAAGGCTGATGGCGCGCCTGCGACCACCGCATAAAGCGAGTGCTGGGCCTTCTTCACAATCTGCTTATAGGCCGCGATATTGAAATGCGTGCGCCGACCCATGACCATGCCGTTGAACTTATAACCCAGTTCGAAATCGTGGGTATATTCGTTCCCGAAGAAATTGGTATCGTTATAGGGCACGACCGCGCCATTGAAGTTACCGGCACGGAAGCTACCGCGCTGGGTGAAATAGATCTGGTTCTGTGGATTGAACTGCCATTGAAGGCTGGCATTCCAGCTGGGCGCTTTGAGCGTGCGCTTCTGGCGCGTGAAGCCGACTGCGAAGGCATGGTCATCATAAGCCGTCATGCCGACCGTTTCCCAAGTATAGCGCGCCCCAGCGGTGATTTTTAGCCCCTGGGTGACGGCATCGGACAGATCATAGGTTGCCTGTCCATAGACGGCGCGCGATCGGGTCGTGCCCCGCGTATGATAGAGGACTTCGCCCGCCGGCGTCGCCAGTTCGCCGCCGACGATGACGGGGATAGCCTCTTCCTTGGTGGCATAGTTATAAAAGCCGCCGACGATGAATTCGAGCTTTCCATCCGCAGTCGTGCCTTGCACCTGGGCTTCTTCCGAAATGCTCTTGTTCCGGAAAACTTCGCCGCCTGGAGGGCCGCTGAATGCACCCGTTGAGTTATAGAGATCGAGCGAGGCAAAGGGTGAGCCGCTGAGGATGCCCGGCGTGCGCGCGAAGGTCTTTTGATAGCCGAAGATATTCTTGAAGGTCAGGCTGTCGCTCAGGTCGATCGTGGTCGTGTTCGACAGGAAATAGCTGTGCGCTTTATGGGGAAGATCATAGCTGAGATAGGTCTGGTAGGGATGCGCTTTCTGCCAGGCGAGATAGCCGGCAACCCCGCCCGGGAACGTGCCCGGTCCCGGAGGACCGTCGCCCACGCCCGGGAACAGCCCAAGGCCGTATAAAGTATCCAGCGTCGTCGTCAGGTCATAGGTGATGCCCGTTTGCGTGGATGTATTGGTCGATCCGAAGGGATAGTAGGAATAGAGCTGACCGTTGGCTTCCGTGCCGCCGAACTTGCTGTAGGAAAATACGGTAGTGTTCTCGATTCCCTCTGTTGGGCGCAGCACGACGGTGAGGCGCCCGGATTTCGTATCGACATCGCCCATGGTATTGCCGGTCAGCATATTGCGGACATAACCGTCCTGCTTTTGCAGATCACCCGCGATGCGTATGAGAATCTTGTCGGGAACGAGGGGAATATCGATGGCGGCCTGCGCCTGGATCAGGTCGCGCTCGCCGACCCGGATTGTCGCATATCCTCCAAAATCCTCACCCGGCTTGGTCGATGCATACAGGACGGCGCCCCCGGTGGCATTGCGGCCGAAGAGCGTGCCTTGTGGTCCCTTGAGAACCTGAACCGATGAGAAGTCGTAGAAGGCGGAGGCCGAATTGCCGCCGGTAAACGGCACCTCGTTGAGATAAGTGAGAACGGCGGGACTGGCGCCTGAGAAGGGGTCCAGCGTCTGGCCGCGCATGGTGAAGCTGAGCTGGTTCTGGTTCTGACCGTTCTTGACCACGAGGCCCGGCACCAGTGATGCAAGATCCTGTTCCTTGGTCACGACGCGCGTTTGCAGCGTATCCGCGCTGAGCGCCGCGACAGACAGCGGAACCTTGGACAGCGACTCCTCGCGCCTTTGCGCGGTCACGACGATGTCCGAATTGTCGACGGCCTGAAGGGGGGCCGTGTTTGCCTGTTCTGTGCTCGGTGCGGTCTGCGCGAAAGCGCCTGCGGCGAGCAGGACTGGCATAGCGATCGCTGCGGTTGCAGATGACATCCGTAGCGCAAGTCGGAACTTGGGGCCGAACATCGGCCTAGAGATCGCTTGCTCGCTAATGTTTGGAAAAAACTCGCCGTTCGACATTATCCACTCCTCACCTGTGTTGTGATTGATTCCCGGCAGAGGACCCCCGCGCCTCACCGGCCACTATGGGAAGGTCCGGAATGCGCGTGCTGATATCGGGATATGACATACCTGCATGAATGCGCTTTTCCATCCATCCCTCCTCAACGCCTCATGACATTATTACGACCCTGTCAGAATCGCGCGCCTATTCCTTGGACGTCTCTATTTTGAAGCCTAACCATAATTAGGTTTCAGTGCAAGAGGAATTGCAAGCCAACCATCAATATGCCCTGGAGGTCGGCGATGCTGAGGGAGTGTCTTTTAAAAGAAGATTATTTTATGGATAAAATATTGATATAAAATGGTAAAAATTTTAGATCGAATTTCATTCCGTCGGATGCGTCATGCGCGTCATCGTCGGCTAACGACGCAGATGAGCGCGTAATCCTACGGCAAGACATAAAATCATTGTTAGGCTACAGCCATTTCACATGAGCCATTAGCGACCGTCCCAGCGCGGCGCACGTTTCTCATCCCATGCCTGGACGGCCTCGTTCCTGTCGCGTGTTCGCGCGTAGGATTCGATAAGCGGATATCTTCGCGTCAATGCCGTAGGCAGGCTGTGCTCCAGTCCATCGAGGGCGGCCTGCTTTCCCGCCTGGGATACCAATGGCGAACAGGCAAGAACCTTATTTTCCCACTCTGAAAGGGCATGGGATAAATCCGCGCGCGCAACACATTGATTGACCAGCCCATAACGCGCCGCGGCGATGGCATCGAGCGGTTCGCTGGCGATGATCATGGCCAGGGCGATATGATGGGGCAATTGCCGAATAGCACGGTGAACCACCCCGCAATGGTCGATTACGCCCACATGCGCCTCCGGCAGGCAAAAATGGGCATCATCGCTCGCGATCAGTATGTCCGCGCACAGGGCCAATTCGAAACCCAGTCCAAGGACATAACCATGCACCCCGCAGATCAGCGGCTTTCGAAGAGGTTTCAGGCGTCCGCCTATGCCTGTCATCCCTCCCCCGAAGGAGAGGCCATTGTGCCCGGTGGGCGGGTCAGACATGTCACCGCCCGCGCAAAATGCTTTTTCGCCAGCACCAGTCAGAATGGCGACCCGGATATCAGGGTCGCCATCGATCCGTTCCCAGGCATCGGCAAGAGCGAGATCCATCTCGTCATTGATGGCATTGAGTGACGACGGCCTGTTAAGCCTGACTTCGGCCGTATGGCCGCGGCGGCGATATTCGATCAATGCCATGGCGCCGGGAAGCCTCTGAAATCAATGGGCCAGCATGCCCGCGTCGACCAGATGCTCCGATCCGGTGATGTAGGATGATTCATCGGATGCAAGGAACAGGACCAGATTGGACACCTCGACAGGATCGGCGATACGTCCCAATGGGATCTGGGCGAGAGCCTCACCGCCGACTTCGTCGGTTGCCTCCACCATCATGGGGGTTTGGATGAAGCCGGGATGGACCGAATTGACCCGAATATTATATTTTCCATATTCCATGGCGGTGGCCTTGGTCATGCCGCGAACCGCGAATTTGCTGGCCACATAGGCAAGGCTGGGAAAGCCGTAATTCGCCGCCATGCCCGCAATGGAAGAGATGTTGACGATGGAGCCCTTCGCAGCTTTGACCATCGTTGGAAGAACGGCCTTCATGCCGTAGAATACCGAATGTTGGTTGATCGCGCAGACCAGATCATAACCTTCTTCGGTTAGTTCGACGGTCGGCGCCACAGGCCCCAGGATGCCAGCGTTATTTATGAGGATGTCGATGGTTCCGAATGCATCCAGCGCTTTGGCGACCACATGATCCCAGGCATCGGGCTTGGTCACATCATGTTCCACAAATATCGCCGCTTCACCCAGTTCCCTGGCAAGCGCCTTGCCACCTTCGGCATTCAGATCGGTGAGAACCAGCCTGGCCCCCTCGCGCGCGAAAATGCGGGCGTGAGAAGCCCCCATGCCGCGGGCGGCGCCCGTGATAATGGCGACCTTTCCATTGAGGCGTCCCATATGCTCTCCTTTCAAATCGGCTCTTAACCTAATGATGGTTATACAACCGATAGTCAGATGCAAAGTCAACCACTGCCTTGCCCATAGCCTGCTTGCCGTGGTATGACGGACTGCTATAACAATATATTATCTTATAATATTAGTATGTTATGTTACATATGCCTGATGCGGCAGTGCTATGGCCGTGCAAGATGGTCAAATTCGCAGTTGCAAGACAAGGCTAATTTCAGTTAGATTAAATAAATGGTGGGCAAGCGTCAGCGGCGCCCGATGTAAAAAATGGCATAAGATAATGACACGGAGCTGCTTACGCAGCCAGCATGAGAGGATAGGCAATGCACGGTAAAGCCGCAGTGCTCGTCGAAAAAAACCGTCTCGAAACATGGGATGTGGAGGTATGCGCGCCGGAACCGGGCGGGGCGCTCGTTCGCACCATTTTGGGCGGCGTTTGCGGCAGCGACGTGCATATCCTGACAGGCGAAGCGGGAGAAATGCCATTCCCCATCATCCTGGGCCATGAGGGGGTCGGCGAAATCACCCAATTGGGGGCGGGCGTCAGCACGGATTATGCGGGCGTTCCCGTCAAGCCGGGCGATCTGGTCATTTGGTCGCCCATCGCCTTATGCCATCGTTGCTATTCCTGCACTATCCTCGAACAAACACCATGCGAAAACAGCCAGTATTTCGAAGATGCCTCCAAACCCAATTGGGGCAGCTATTCGGATTATGCCTGGCTGCCCAACAACATGCCTTTTTATCGCCTGCCCGATCATGCAAAGCCGGAAGCTATCGCGGCTCTGGGCTGCGCCCTGCCGACCGTGCTGCGCGGATTCGACCGCTGCGGTCCCGTCCGGTTCGGCGATTCGGTGGTTGTCCAGGGGGCCGGGCCGGTAGGGCTGTCGGCCGTGCTTGTCGCCGCTCAGGCCGGCGCGCGCGAAGTCATCGTCATCGATGGAGCGCCAGCCCGTCTCGAAGCGGCGGTCAAGCTGGGCGCAACCGCCACGGTTTCACTCGACCTGTCCCCGGAAGAACGCAAGCGGATGATTTATGATCGTATCGGCAGGCAAGGCCCGGATATCGTCATAGAAGCCGCCGGGGCACTGCCCGCATTTCCGGAAGGCGTGGATATCAGCGGCATACACAGCCGCTACATCATCCTGGGATTGTGGGGCGCGATCGGCACCCAGCCGATTTCGCCGCGTGATCTGACGCTCAAGAATCTCACCGTGGGCGGCGCATCCTTTCCCGCGCCTAAAAACTATTATCAGGCGATGCAGTTCGCGGCGCGCGTGCAGGGCGATGTGCCGCTGGCGCAGCTTGTCAGCCACCGCTTCGGCATTAGCCAGGCCGCCGAGGCGCTTCAGGTTACGAAGACCGGGGTCGCGACCAAGGCGGTCATCGATCCTACCATCAGCTAAGCAAGGACATTGGGATGAATACGGATAGCTTGTCTCTGCCATCTGCCAAACATCGCGCCCCTGTTCCGGATCATGTTCCGGCGGCTTTGGTGCGCGAGGTGGATGCTTATGCACTGGATGGCATCGAGGAAGGCTTCCACGAAGCCTGGAAGCGCGTGCAGCAACCCGACACGCCGCCGCTGATCTGGACGCCGTTCACCGGCGGACATTGGATCGCCACGCGCGGCGCCCTGATCGATGAAATCTATCGCAGCCCGGATCGCTTCTCCAGCCGGGTCATCTGGGTGCCCCGCGAAGCTGGTGAAGCTTATGAGATGGTCCCGACCAAGATGGACCCGCCCGAACATACGCCCTATCGCAAGGCCATCGACAAGGGGCTGAACCTGGCCCAGATTCGCAAGGTGGAAAGCGACGTCCGTGCCGTGGCGGTCGAACTGATCGAAGGTTTCGCTGAGAAGGGACATTGCGATTTCGCCAAGGATTTTGCGGGCGTCTTCCCCGTGAAAGTGTTCCTGGCGCTTGCCGGCCTTCCCATGGAAGATGCCCCCAAACTCAACCTGCTTGCGAATGAGATGACCCGGCCGTCTGGCAACACGCCTGAAGAACAGGGCAAATCGCTGGAAGCCGCCAACAAAGGCTTTTTCGCCTATGTCGCTCCAATTATCGAGGCGCGGCGCGGTAGCGCCGGAGCCGATCTCATCACCCAGATGGTGAACAGTGAGATCAACGGTCAGCCCATGGCGCAGGACAAGGCGCTGGGCCTTGTCTCGCTGTTGCTGCTGGGCGGGCTGGACACTGTCGTCAATTTCCTCAGCTTCATGATGATCTATCTCGCGCGGCATCCCGAGACGGTCGAGGAATTGCGTTCCGACCCTATGAAGCTCCAGCGCGGCGTCGAGGAGATGTTCCGCCGCTTCGGTGTTGTATCGGATGCCCGCTATGTCGCCAGAGACATGGAATTTCAGGGCACCAAGCTCAAGGCCGGGGATCTGGTCCTGCTACCGACGGTTCTCCATGGTCTGGACGATACGCAGCATGAAGACGCCATGACGGTCGATCTTTCGCGTCGCAATGTCGCTCATTCGACTTTCGCGCAGGGGCCGCATCGCTGCGCTGGAATGCATCTGGCCCGGATGGAGGTGCTCGTCACCTTGCAGGAATGGCTGGCCCGCATCCCGCGCTTCACCCTGGCAGAGGGCGCTTCGCCCATCTACCATGCCGGCATTGTTGCGGCCGTGGAAAATGTCCCCTTGGTCTGGGAGGTCTGACGACATCATGACGGTAGAGGCGGACCCTGAGACCTTCCGACGGATACTGGGTCATTATCCAACAGGTGTATGCGCCATAACAGCCATGCAGGCTGACGGAACAGCTGCCGCCATGATCGTCGGTTCCTTCACATCGGTTTCGCTGGCTCCCCCGCTGGTCGCCTTCTTTCCGGACAAGGCGTCATCGAGCTGGCCGAAGATCGAGGCGTGCGGCGGCTTCTGCGTCAATGTGCTGGCGGATGATCAGGAATCGCTGTGCAGGACGCTCGCCTCCAAGGACCCCGCCAAATTCGACAGCGTGCCGCATCATCTTTCCTCCCGCGGCGCGCCTGTTCTGGATGGAGCGCTGGCATGGATCGACTGTTCGTTGCATGCGGTCCATGAAGCGGGGGATCATTATATCGCCATCGGAGAGGTCCATGGCCTCGACATCCATCATCCGGGCGCGCCGCTGCTCTTTCACAAGGGCAGCTATGTGAAGGTCGCCTCTATGCTCTGAAACCATTAATGGGCGGGTAGGGCGGCGATTGGTGCCGTCCTTTTTCATGCAGCCGAGGGTGTTCCCGCCGCAGCCTGCGTATCCCGCAGAGGCATGCGATTGATAACTGCCAGGCCGAAACCTTCCAGTGCGGCCAGTTTCGCCTTGCTGGACGTCAGCAAGGTCATCTTGCGGACGCCGAGATCGAGCAGGATTTGCGCTCCGATGCCGTAGTCCCGCGTCGCGTTGGTGTCGTGATAGGTTTTACGGCCGCCCAGTATCCGCTTTGAAATGGAATCCGGGCTTGGATCTCGCACGAACACGGCGACGGCCTGACCGTCATGTGCGGCGATCGCCTGAAGCGCCTGGGGAACATATTCGGGATGGGCCTGCGACCAGCCCAGCATGTCGGCGGTCAGATCAACCTGATGCACGCGGACCAGTGTTTCGCGATCCGGGCGCACCTCGCCCTTGACCAGTGCGACATGCTCGCCGGCGTCCACCAGATTACGGTAGACATGAATGGTGAGGTCGCCGCCATAGAAGCTGTGGAAGGGCGCGCTCGCGACCCTCTCGATCAGCTTCTCCGACCGGCGGCGATAGGCGATGAGGTCGGCTATCGTCCCCACCTTCAATCCATGCTCTTTCGCAAAAACGAGCAGTTCGGGCAGCCTGGCCATCGTCCCGTCATCATTCATCACTTCGCAGATGACTCCGGCGGGCGTCAGGCCAGCGAGCCGGGAAATGTCCACCGCCGCTTCCGTATGGCCCGCGCGCACCAGCACACCGCCATCCCGGGCCGTCAAGGGGAACACATGACCCGGCGACACGATGTCCGTGGCGGTTTTTGTCGGGTTTACGGCGACCGCGATCGTGTGGGCGCGGTCCTGCGCGGAAATGCCGGTCGTGACCCCTTCGCGCGCTTCGATCGAAACCGTGAAGGCGGTGCCATGGCCGGATTGGTTGTTGACCGTCATCGGCGGGAGCTTCAACTGTTCCGCCCGCGCCTGCGTCATCGCGAGGCAAATCAGCCCGCGCGCATGTTTGGCCATGAAGTTTATCTGACGCGGTGTGGCGAACTGCGCCGGAATGATGACATCGCCTTCATTTTCACGGTCATCCGCATCAACCAATATATAGGGGATGCCGTCGATCGCGTCCTGGATGATGTCCTCTATGGAGGAGATGCCTTCGCTGCCCATGTTCATGTCTTTCCATTGTCAATCCGGCCGCAATGTCAGCGCGCGCCCTGCAACGCGGCCAAGCGGGCCAATGCCATTTCCTTCAGAATATTTTTCTGAACCTTGCCCGTGCCGGTCTTGGGCAATTCGGTTTCGGCTATAAACCAGATGTCGCGGGGCAGCTTGTATCCGGCCACCTGCGGCGCAAGCCATGCCAGCATATCTTCCGCCGAAAGATCCGATCCTTCGGCCAGCACGACCCATGCACAGCCGCATTCCCCCCATCGATCGTCGGGCATGCCGATAAAAAAAGCCTGTGCGATTGCAGAATGGGTGGTGACAAGCTGCTCCAGTTCTTTTGGCGAAACCAACTCGCCCCGGCTTTTATAGAGTTCCTTGGAGCGGCCCGTAAGGAACAGATTGCCATCGGGGCGAAACTGCCCGAGATCGCCCGTCCTTAGCCATCCGCCTGGAAGGAAAATCTTCGCGGTTTCGTCGGGACGGCGGAAATAGCCCAGACTGTTCATCGGTCCCCGGGTGCAAAGCTCGCCAGCGGCGCCAGATGGCAGATCGGCGCCGGTGACCGGGTCGATCGTCTTGAATTCGCAAATCCGACCATCCTGTTCCGGGATGCCCGCGACGCCCGCCTGGACAATGCAGCCCTGCGTCTCGGCAACGACATCGATCGGGTCGCCCGGTTGCGTGCAGACGATGGTGGCCGTCGCCTCGGTCTGGCCATAGCTGGTGAAGATCTCCTCACACCCGAATGTCTTCTGAATATCCCGCCATACCCAACTGGGCGTAGGCGCGGCTGCACTATGCACGGCTGTCAGGGACGAGAGGTCGTAGCTTTTAATCTTCGCCTGCTCCATCATGGCGATGGTCATGGTCGGGACACCCATCAGATAGGTGGCGCGATGGCGCTCCGTAGCCGTCAGCAGAGCGTCAGCGTTGAACCGCAGCAATGGAATGATCGCGCCACCGACGATCATGCCGGAGAGCAGGCCCACGACCAGCCCGAACCCATGATAGAGCGGAAGCGAGAATACGGCGCGGCGGCCTTCATCAAAAGCCTGATGATAGGCCCCGGCATAGGCAGCGCGAAGCAGATTATCATGGGTTTGCATCACCCCTTTTGGCGCGCCCGTCGTGCCGGACGTGAACATGATAACCGCGGGATCATGGGCCGCCGCCATCCGCAAGGGCGGTTCGCCAGCCGGCAAGGCTGCGAGGAAATCCTCGGGAGCGTTCGCGTCATATACAAGCCCGCCGCGTAATTCTGGCAAGGCGGGGCAGCCGCCGGTTCGCCATCCGGGTATCTGGGCGTCGAGTTCGAGGTCGTATCTGCGCGACCCGAAGCCCACCATGCTGACAATCAGGTTACATCCCGCCTCACGCACAACATATTCCAGCTCTTTGGGGCCATAGAGCGTGTTGATCGCGACAGCGACAGCGCCCGCTCGCCAGATCGCGAAGAGGAGGGGGACCGTAATCGGATAGTTGGCCATGAGCAGGCCGACGCGTTCCCCCTGTTGTATGCCCATCGCGCACAGACCCGCGGCAATGCGCCGTGATTGCGCGTCGACGGTCGCATAATCGAGCGTTTCGGCGTCCGTGATGACAAGCGGCCGATCGGCGAAATGATCCAGCGATCGCGTCAGATAGGCATCAAGGGTCATTTCCTGCCAGGCAGGGTGTCGATCAGCCATGGCCTGTCGGCGCGCTGCAACGGACTCACTCACCGCTATGTGTCTCCTATACCTAATTTATATTAAACTGACCGCTTCCTTAATTTTCGTCAAGACGGTTCGAATATTGTCCTCCATGCTTGCCGCGCGCGTTACTGAGTTCATGCAAAATCCATATTTACATAATATGTTATAAAAAAAGGATAATATTGTAAATATTGACGATCTTCCGCTTTCCGGGACGGCTTCCCGAGCTCGATGGAAAAGATAAAAATATGAGAGAGGGTTGCCAAAGGAACCTAATTTCAATTAGTCTAATTTTCAAGAAGCGGATTTGGAGGTATATATGAAAGTGGGCTTGGGGCTGACGTTCCAGAATTTGAAGGACAGCGTCAGCGATATCGAAGTGTTTCGCCACGAGCTGTCGCTCGCGGCCCGCGCGGAGGACCAGGGGTTCGATTCCGTCTGGACGCCCGAGCATCACTTCACCGGCTATATGATGACGCCCAATGTTCCCCAGTTCCTGTCATGGGTTGCCGGACAGACGAAAAGCATCAAGCTGGGCACGACGGTAACGGTGCTGCCCTGGCAAAATCCCGTCCGGATCGCCGAAAGCTTCCTGCTGCTCGATCAGCTTTCGGAAGGCCGTGCGATTCTGGGCATTGGTCGGGGTCTGGGAAAGGAAGAGTTCGACGGTTTCGGTGTGCCCATGGGCGAGGCCCGAAAGCGCTTTCGCGAATATGCGGAAGCGTTGCTGGATGCCCTTGAAACCGGCGTCATGGAATATGACGGCGATTATCTGAAGCAGCCGCGTGTGGAACTGCGCCCTCGCCCCTATGCTAGCTACCGTGGACGCGTGTTCGCCTCTGCCGTATCCCCGGAATCGGTGAAGCTGATGGCCAATCTTGACGTCGGCTTGATGATCATCGCGCAAAAGCCCTGGGACAGGGTCGAGGAAGATATTGCGAGTTATCGCAAACGCTTCTTCGCGATGCAGGGCCGTCCAGCGCCCAAGCCGGTTGTCGTCGCATTCGTGGCGGTCAACGAAGATGCGGCCAAGGCACAGGAGATGCGCGACAAATATCTTTTCGAATATGCGCGATCGACCTCATCTTTCTATCAGTTCGGGAACAAGGAATTCGCATCGATCGAAGGCTATGAATATTATGGCGCGCTTGCGAACAGCGTCGAGAAGCACGGTATCGAAGAATTCAATAACTTCCTGGCCGATCTCCAAATCTGGGGCCGCCCGGAAGAAGTTGTGGAAAAGCTCAAGTCCATGGTCGAACGTTTCGGCGTCGGCAGTTTCATCATCTACACCCAGTTTGGCGACATGCCGTTCGAAGTCGGGCGGGAGAATTACGAGCTGTTCGCCCGCAAGGTTTTGCCGCATCTCAAGGATATCGATGTTTCGACCCCGCCGGCGGCCCCCTCGGGATTGCAGCCGGTAGATCATTAGGCGGAACGCTGCGATAGACCGGCGCGCAGGAAAGACGAGGAATGAGCATGGCGGAATTGCTTCTCTACGAGGTGCGGGATGGCACTGCCTGGATCACGCTCAATCGCCCGGAAAAGCGCAATGCGCTGAGTGAACCCTTGCAGGAGCAACTCAACGCATTGCTGTGGGAGGCCGATGAAGACAATCATGTTCATGCGGTTGTTCTTAAAGCTGCCGGGCCGGATTTCTGCTCGGGCTATGACCTCCAGAAATATGACCAGCCTATTCCAGGGCAGGTTGATCATCGCAGGGGCCGAGCGAAGTTTGACGACGATAGCTGGCATCAGGAACGAGCGCAGCGGCTCCGCATGGCGTTGTTCGATATGCACAAGCCGGTCATCGCACAGGTCCATGGCCGCTGCCTTGCGGGAGGAACTGATCTGGCGCTGCTATGCGACATGGTGATCTGCGCGGAAGATGCGCTGTTCGGCTTTCCCCCAGCCCGGTCGCAAGGATCGCTGCCCAGCCATATGTGGCTGTATCTGGTCGGCCCGCAATGGGCAAAGCGCCTGCTCCTCACAGGGGATTCGATCCGTGGTGACGATGCGGCGCGGATCGGACTGGCGCTGAAGGCGGTGCCCGCCGATCAACTGGACGCGGAGGTAGCCGCCCTTGCGGCGCGGCTGGCGATGATCGATGCCGATCTGCTCAGTGCCAACAAGCGGATCGTCAATATCGGCCTTGAGATGATGGGCGCCCGCACCTTGCAGCGCATGGCGGCGGAAATGGATGCGCGCGGGCATCTGGCCGCGAGCCGGACCCGCTTCAACGAAACGGTTCGAACCGAAGGACTCAAGGAAGCGGTGCGCCAACGCGACGAACCTTTCGGCGATCCGGTGGTGAAGCTTTGAACCAGCTGAAAATGAGGATGAGGATATGATGGCAGGTGAAGGCTGGCGTTGCCTTTGGAATGCAAAGGCGATCCTGGGGGAAAGCACTATCTGGGACGACCGCGATGGCTGCATCTATTGGGTGGATATCGAGGCGCCCAGCATCCATTGGTATCATCTGGCCAGCGGGGAAAAAGGAACTTGGAAAACGCCGGTCTGGATTAGCGCCATTGCACCGCGCGCCAGCGGAGGTTTCGTGGCCTCCTGCGCCGATGGTTTCGCCCATGTCGATTCCAAACGGCAAATCTATAACCCGTTCATTCAGCCGATCCCCGATCCGAAGATCGCGCGATTGAACGATGGCGTGACGGACCGGAAAGGGCGCTATTGGTCGGGATCATGCGATTCCAGTCAGTGGGATGAGAGCACAACGGCGGAAGACAAGGAAAGCACACTCGGCAATCTCGATGTCCGCAATACGGGCGAGCTTTACCGTCTGGACGCGAACGGGACCGTCAGCACCCAGGAACGCAATATCGTCACTGCCAACGGTCCCGCTTTCAGCCCTGACGGCAAGACGGCTTATGTGAATGATTCCATGCCGCTGGTCAGTTGGGCCTATGATCTCGCGGACGACGGCACCCTCTCCAATCGGCGCGATTTTCTGACCTTCAAACCGGAAGACGGTTACCCCGACGGCATGGCCGTCGATGTGGAAGGATGCATATGGATGGCTTTCTATGAAAGCTGGATGCTGCGGCGGTTTGCGCCGGATGGCGCGCTGCTGGAGGAGCGCCGCTTGCCAGTACGGCGCGGCCTGCGCCCGGCTTTTGGCGGAACGGACTATTCCCGTCTGTTCCTCATCACTGGCTCACAAGGCTTCACACCCGACGTGTTCGCGCGGCAACCTCTTGCCGGCGGCTTGTTCGAAATTCTCGATCCGCCAGCTGCCGGCGTGCCTAATACGCCTTTCGCCGGATAGGGATTGTATCGACCAAGGGCTGTCTTTTAGCCAGAATCCGGTTATGGGGACTCATGGTACAAGTAGAAAATGGCCGAACCCGCATTTTGGATTCGGCAGCCGCGATACTCCGGCACAAAGGGCTGGCTGGCGCCAAGCTAAGTGATATTGCCAGGGGAGCGGGGATGCTTGCCCCGAGCATCTATCATCATTTTCCATCCAAGGATCATCTGGTTGAGGAAGTGATGATGGAGGGCATCTATCACAACAACCGGCACATCATGGCGCGGGTCGAAGGGCTGGGGTCTGGGGCTTCCCCCTTGGTGCGTCTACGCGCGGCGATCGTCGCCCATGTCGACTTCCTGCTGGCTGGCGACGATTATTCATCGGCGGTTGCACGTGTATTCGATGATCTGCCTGATGAAATGCGTAAGCGCGTGCTGGCAGCCTACTCCAGCTTTGACAATTATTGGCGCGATCTCATCGTGGCAGCTCAGAAGGATGGCAGCGCTAGCAAAGCCCTGGATGCCACGGTCGTCCGCAAATTTCTGATCGCGATGCTCGATTCCTGCTCATCCTGGTATCGTCCCGGCAAGTTGGGACCGGCCCAGATATCGGAGCAGGCGGCAGACTTGCTGTTATATGGTTTCGCGACGGAGCGTCCCTGACATTCCCTCGGCATTTTGGGAAAGGAGAATGGCGGGAGATCGATGATCTTCCGCCATTCTCATTCTCCAACGCGCCCCGAAATCAGGCGACGGCAGCCTTGCTTACGGCTTCCCGCGTGCCAGGCAGCTTGACCCGTGGCGCCACTTCCTTGGCGATCAGTTCCAGCGAGTTCCACCAGGGCGAGGGATCGTCATAATAATCATGCGATTCCACTTGTAGCGTTCCCCAGCCGCCACATGCTTCAAACAGGGTGTTGAGCTTGTCGACGACGGTATCGGGCGAACCGACGACAAAGACATTGTTGACGAGAAATTCCAGATCCACATCGGCCGGATCGACGCCACCATCCTTGGCGAAGCCATCCATCATGCCGAACCGCTGCCAGATCGGGATCAGGTAGCGATTGAAGCAATAGCCGATCGGGCCATCCATCACCAGGCGCTTGGCTTCCGCATCGGTGTCGGCGCAAAACACCGTTTGCGACACAGCATGGCGCTGGCGGTCGGGCGTAAAGCCTGCCTTGATGTTGGCTTCGGAATAGATTTCCCAATGGCGTTTGAGCGCATCGAGGCCGGAGAAGATCGATACCGGCTTGAAATTGCGCTCGCCCGCCAGCTTCATCGACGGCGAATTGCTGCTGAAGCCGGTGACCGCGATCTCCGGGAAAGCGCCGTTCCAAGGCGAGAAATCGGCGAGCATGTGCTGCTCATCTTCTTCCGTTTCGGCGGGGGCTTCCTCGGGGAAGCCGGCATCCCAGAACTTGCCTTCATGGAAGAAGGGTTCGCGCTTCCAGATCTTTTCCATGATCATGAAGGATTCGCGAACCATCTCATTTAACATCTGCGGTTCAGCGTCTCTGATGCCATGCATGTAGGACGCTTGAGGATAAGCGCCCGCGCCGATGCCCAGGAAATAACGTCCCTCCAGAATTTGCGACAACCAGCCGACCATGATCGCCAGCTTTGTGGGATGCTGGTGCGGCAGGATATGCGCCATCGGGGCGAAACGGATCTGAGTGGTTTGCAGAGCAGCGGCCGCCATGATCAGTTCGGGATTGGGGATATTCTCCCAAATCTGCGATGCATGTTCGGAGATCATCATCGAGGTGAAGCCCGCCTTGTCGCAGGCTATTGAATTTTGCACACCCCATTCGAATGTTTGCCGGGCCGTGCGCCCCGGTCGCATATAGGGGTGGAAGATGAGGCCGGTTTCCATCGCCATGAATTCTCTCCTTTATCAATGCAAGCGTGGCTGCCGTCTTGATGCGGCGTTCAGACCAGAGATCGGCTAACGACGATTAGGGAATAGGCGAATGGCAGAATTTAAGTCAAGTGTAAAACGTGCTTCACAGCAAACTGATTTGGATTGGCGCCCCCTGTCGTGCAGGATCAAAATATGTTCCCCTTGAATTATGTAGAATATCTTGCAATTTGTCGGCATGCCACAGGTGTCGAGAGGGTGGCCAATGTACCGCCTGCATCATTTTTGCGGCTGCGAGACGAAGAATCTAAAACGATTGTAATAATCAGGATATGCGGCATCGATGGACGATACACTGACCGACGAAGGGCTCTTCGATAATCTTGACGGAAAAACGCGCCTCATACTGGCTGGCGAAAGATTGTTCGCGAAGGGCGGTATTCAAGGCGTTTCGATGCGCGAGATTGCAGCGCAGGCAGGACAGGGCAATCATGCAGCGGTGCAATATCATTTCGGGTCGCGCGAAGGGCTTGTCCGCGCCATTTTCGATTATCGCATGGAACAGATGGAGGACACACGCCGCGCGATGTTACGGAATGCGGAAGCGGACGGGCGGCTGAAGGATGCCCGCACTATTCTGGAGATCATCCTGTTGCCGCAGCTCGATCTGCACGACGACGATGGCAATCATTCCTATGCCAGCTTTCTCAGTCAATATCTGTTGCAGAGCAGATCGCCGGAATTTGGCGATTTTAGCGGATCAGAGCCGCCCTATTTGACCAGGGCTTTGCAATTGCTGCGGGAACGGGTCGATTATCTGCCGCCCTATGTAGCGCAACGTCGCCTGATCAGTATCAGTCTCATGTTCCTTAATATTTTGGTGCGGCATCATGGCGCGGATGAGATGGCGTTTGGCGAGACGTTTGAGGATGCGTTGGAAGACACGATGGAGCAGATAGTCACCGTCATGTGCATGCCGTTGCGATTGTGCCAGCGGTCATCATTGCATGCTATTCACAAGCTTTCCTAAATGGCGGTCTGCCTCCATTCGTCGGCGCAAAGCTGCCGGTTAATGACTGACTCCTCCCCCGACGCCTAAGCGAAACGCTGGGTAAATGGATGGCGGAAAATGGGAAAGCGAAATCCGTCTCAAAACGGCGACAAAGGGTCCAGACTGTGTGAAAATGAAGCGACCCATATGATCCCCAAGCCGATGGCAGCCTGGTCGTCGCGCAAGAGGTAGTCGGCAGCAAGGGAGCTCAGCATCACGCGGCCCTTGGCCTGTCCCTCGCGAACAACGAGGATAGTGGTTCCGATGATGCCGACTTCACTCGGGCCCTCGACTGCGATAGGCGGCAAGAGGTCGCTCCCTCGATCCAGCGTGCACAGCGCTTCGTAATAGTCCACGGCGACAGTGCCGGAACATCGGCAAGATCTTGCTCAGGCGTTCGACGAGAGGTGCAGCAACATCCGTTATGCGCTGGCTGACCTCCTCATCGCCGAAATCCAGGCAGAGGACGCTATAGCCGAAGGACTGGTCTGTATGAGGCACGTCCTGCGGCGCCGAAATCGATTTTCTCGCGTCGGTAGTGTCGATTGGACGGGACGGTAGAGCGTCGCTCACCGCCGTTCTAATGGCATCCCCAAAATACACCATTGTGCGCGTGCCGATGAAATCTACGAGGGGCCGCAATGTCGGAGTATCGGAGGGCAAGGAAAACTGTCCTCGCCTCAGCGGCCTTGTGCAGGTGCAGTGCTCCGCCATGAGAGAGTTCGCCGCCACTGTTTTCAGTTGGCAGCGAATCCTCGAACATTAAGCAGGTCAAAAGCCTTCAATTCAAATGGCTAGAAGCTGTAGCGAACCTGCACGCCATACATTCGCGGTTCACCCGGCAAAATCGAGGTGAAGCCCAGCGCGTTTTGGAATGCGGTTCCCGAGTTCGCATACTCTTTCTTAAAAATGTTCCGCACGAACAGCGCGATATCAGCAGGCGATCCGCCTGCCTTGTTCAGTTCCAACCGAAGAGGCTTTGTCGCGGTGCGGCGTGGCCATATTGTCCCTGTCTGGCAAGAGCGACAGCGAAGTTGGGTGTTGCTGCTGGACCTCGCCGATCTCGCACTGGAGGCGCGTGATGCCGCAGGCTCGATAGAACAGGTTAGGGTGCGGACCCATAAATGGGCTTCCCAGAGCGCCTAGGATGTGATTCATCGGTTTTCGGCGAGGAGGCGTGATGAATGGCCGATTTCTTTTGGTTTTCGGATGCGCAATGGGCTCGGGTCGCACCGCTGCTGCCGAGTGACGTCCGGGGCGTGAAGCGTGTCGATGATCGACGGGTGCTCTCCGGGATCGTCCATGCGCTCAAGAGTGGCGGGCGCTGGGGCGACTGCCCGCAGGAGGTCTA
>Ga0180223_1000795_pt1 | contig 32302 bp, 32 predicted proteins | sample eDN5th30CKraftOP_FD_151337 | JGI IMG/M metagenome (GOLD analysis project Ga0180223, IMG submission 151337) | Enriched Organic Plus compost microbial communities from Emeryville, California, USA - eDNA 5th pass 30_C Kraft OP (version 2) (version 2) ... | reverse complement strand
ACCGCTCCGGCCGGGGTCGCTCGACTTGCCCAGACAATGCGGTTCCATCTTCGCCCATTGGGCGTCCGTCAAAACATAGCGATCCATCCAAAGTGTGAATCACACTTCACACTCATTGGGAATCCCCCACGCGCCTTAGACGGCGTTGTAGGGCACGAAGCCGTGGATGCGCTCGTCGATGGCGAGCGGCTTGCCGATCGGCGGGAAGGCGCGCTGCGGGCATTCCAGCCGCTCGCACACCTTGCAGCCGGCGCCGATCGGCGTCGCCGCGCTGGGATCGCCGAGGTCGAGCCCCTTGGAATAGACCAGCCGGCCGGCATGGCGGATATCGCAGCCGAGCCCGATCGAGAAGCTCTTGCCGATATCGCCATAGCCGCCGACGGCATCGTTCACCGTGCGGGCGATCCAGAGATAGGTGCGCCCGTCCGGCATCTGCGCGGTCTGGGTCACGATGCGCCCCGGCTGGGCGAAGGCCTCGTAGACGTTCCAGAGCGGGCAGGTGCCGCCCACCCGCGAGAAATGGAAATCGGTCGCCGATTGCCGCTTGGAGATGTTGCCGGCGCGGTCGACCCGCACGAAGAAGAACGGGACGCCGGGGGCGCCGGGCCGCTGCAATGACGACAGGCGGTGGCAGACGGATTCGAAGCCGACGCCGAAGCGGCGGCCGAGCCGGTCGATGTCGTAGCGCTCGGCCTCGGCCGCCGCGAGGAAGACGCGGTAGGGCATGAGCAGCGCCGCGGCGAAATAGCTGGCGAGGCCGATCCGGGCGAGCGCATGCGCCTCGGGAGAGCCGGCCGCGGCCTCCTCCGCCAGCCGCCCGATCGCCTCCTCCAGCTCGAGATAGCCGATCTGCGTGGCGATCTGAAAGGCGCGCTGCCCCGGATCGAGCAGCGCCGAGAGATGGAGCCGGCGCTCCTTCGGGTCGTAGCGGCGCTGGGCCTGCCCCAGGCTCTCGTTCGAGAGCAGGATGCGCACGCCGTGCCGGCGATCGAGGCGCCGCGCCAGCCCTTCCGTCACCTGGCCGGGCCTGAGCTGGGCCGCCTCGAAGATGCGTTCGGCCGCCTCGTCGAGCGCGGGGAAATGGTTGTGGTGGGCGTAGAAGAAGTCGCGCACCTGCTCGTGCGGCATCAGCGACCTGAAGCTCGCCTCGCCGCCGCTGCCGAGCCCAAGCTCGCCGGCCATGGCGTCGGCCCGCTCCAGCGCGTTGCGGTAGCGCCGGTGCAGCGCCACCACCGCCCGCCCGAGCGCGGGCATGTTCTCGACGACCTCGCGCAGCTCGCTCACGCTCACGGAATCGCCATTGGCCGGATCGGCGAAGACCTCGCGCAGATCGGCGATCATCCGCGCCTCGTCCCCTTCCGAGAAGAGCTGCACGTCGACGCCGAAGACCGCGTTGATCTTGAGCAGGACCTGCACCGTCAGCGGCCGCAGGTTCTTCTCGATCTGGTTGAGGTAGCTGGGTGAGACCTCGAGCGCCTGCGCCAGCGCGAGCTGGGTCAGGCCGCGCTCCTCCCGCAGGCGCCTGAGGCGGACCCCGGCAAACACCTTCTTCATGCGCCGCCTCCATTCACAAAATTCGCAAACATGGCCTATCGCATTCGCATTATTTTACATTTTCAGTTCTTTTGCAGTGCACCCAGAAGTGAATATTGCGAGTCAGTCAAATCTAGCAAGAGGGCTTTCGCAATGGACGTGATTGGTTTCGACCCGGCTGCCGGACATCGCGGGGCGAGCGCCGCCGTCGCCGCGCCGGAGGCTCCCCGCAAAACCTATTCCGCGCTGCGCGGCGAGCTGCTCGCCCGCCATCCCTCGGGCTTCGCGCCTGGCGGCGTCGCCATCGACGACATCCTGCAATTGCGCCTGCAGAACACCTTCGACACGCATCTCGACATCGCCCGCGCCATGGCGAGCGTCGTGCGCCGCGACATGGCGATCTACGACGCCGACCCGTCGCGCTTCACCCAGTCGCTAGGGTGCTGGTCCGGCTTCCATGCGCAGCAGATGATCAAGTCGGTCAAGCGGCTGCGCGGCACCTCGAAAGGCGCCTATGTCTACCTGTCCGGCTGGATGGTCGCCGGCCTGCGCAACCGCTTCGGCCACCTGCCCGACCAGTCGATGCACGAGAAGACGGCCGTCGCCGACCTGATCGAGGAGATCTACGTCTCGCTGCGCCAGGCCGACGAAGTCGCGCTGAACGACCTGTTCCGCGCCCTGAAGGCAGCGCGCGAAGCCGACGATGCCAAGGCGGAGGCCGAGGCGATCGCGGCGATCGACGGCTTCGAGACCCATGTCGTCCCGATCATCGCCGACATCGACGCCGGCTTCGGCAACGAGCACGCCACCTATCTGCTCGCCAAGGAGCTGATCAAGGCAGGCGCCTCCTGCCTGCAGATCGAGAACCAGGTCTCCGACGCCAAACAGTGCGGCCACCAGGACGGCAAGGTCACGGTGCCGCGCGAGGACTTCATCGAGAAGCTGCGCGCCTGCCGCCTCGCCTTCGAGGAACTCGGCGTCGCCGACGGCGTCGTCGTCGCCCGCACCGACAGCCTCGGCGCCGGCCTGACCCAGAAGATCCCGGTCAGCCAGAAGCCGGGCGATCTCGCGGCCGAATACACCAAATGGCTCAAGACCGAGCCGGTCACCGCGGAAGCGCCGCTGCGCGACGGCGACGTGGCGCTCTGGCAGGACGGCAGGCTGGTGAAGCCGGCGCGGCTGCCCAACGGCCTCTTCCAGTTCAAGGAAGGCTCGGGCCGCGCCCGCGTCGTCGAGGACTGCATCGCCTTCATCAACGACGGCGGCGCCGACCTGCTCTGGATCGAGACCGATACGCCGAACGTCGCCGAGATCGCCGCGATGGTGAGCGAGATCCGCAAGGCGGCGCCGGGCGCCAAGCTCGCCTACAACAACTCGCCCTCGTTCAACTGGACGCTGAACCTGCGCAGGCAGGTCCGGGCCGAATGGCTGAAGGAAGGGCGCATCGCGGCCGGGGACTATCCGGACGGCAACGCGCTGATGGCCGCCGATCTCGACGACAGCGAACTCGGCCGCGAGGCCGATGCCAGGCTCGCCCGCTTCCAGGTCGACATCGCGGCCGAGGCCGGCGTCTTCCACAACCTGATCACGCTGCCGACCTTCCACCTCACCGCCAAGAGCGTCGACGAGCTCTCGCGCGGCTATTTCGGGGCGGACCGGATGAAGGCCTATGTCAACACCGTCCAGCGCGAGGAGATCCGGCGCGGCATCTCGGCGGTGAAGCACCAGCACGAGGTCGGCTCCGACCTCGGCGACAGCTTCAAGGAGATGGTCGCCGGCGAGCGCGCCCTGAAGGCCGGCGGCCACGCCAACACCATGAACCAGTTCGCCGCCGCCTGACCGAGATACGGCCGGCGCATCCCGCGCCGGCCTCCACCCCATTCACCAGAGGGAGGCCATCATGTCCCAGCCGGAATTCAAGATCGTCCCCAAGCCGGAAATGTCCGCGGAGGACCGCGCCATCAACCGCCTCGCCGACGCGGTCCATCGCCTCAACGAGGCGGTGCAGCGCGCCGTCGAGGCCGGCATCTCGATCGAGCTGGTGCGCGTCTCGCGTTTCCATGACGGCAGCGGCAACTGGGGCGACCAGATGGTGCCGCTCGTCCGGGCGCCGGCCGCGGCGAGCGAAGGCTGACGGCGGAATCTGCCAGAATGGCCGACCGAAGGGATCGAGACGATCTCCGGCCGGCCTCGTTCCACGGTGGAGTCGACCGCGCGAATTTGCTATCGGGGCGGGCATGACCGAGTTGCAGCGCCCGAACCTGTCTACGCCCGGCGGCCACAAGCGGGTGCTGCTGCATTCCTGCTGCGCGCCCTGCTCCGGCGAGGTCATGGAGGCGATGCTCGCCTCCGGCATCGACTACACGATTTTCTTCTACAATCCCAACATCCACCCGCTGAAGGAATATCTCCTCCGCAAGGACGAGAATGTCCGTTTCGCGGAGAAGCACGGCGTTCCCTTCGTCGATGCCGATTACGACAAGGACAACTGGTTCGCCCGCGCCAGGGGCATGGAATGGGAACCGGAGCGCGGCGTGCGCTGCACCATGTGCTTCGACATGCGCTTCGAACGAACCGCGCTGTTCGCGCATGAGCACGGCTTTCCGGTGATGACCTCGTCGCTCGGCATCTCGCGCTGGAAGAACATGGCGCAGATCAACGATTGCGGACATCGCGCGGCCGGCCGCTACGACGGCCTGAGCTACTGGGACTTCAACTGGCGCAAGGGCGGCGGCTCCGCCCGCATGATCGAGATCAGCAAGCGCGAGGCGTTCTACCAGCAGGAATATTGCGGCTGCGTCTATTCGCTGCGCGACACGAACCAGCACCGCCGCAGCCAGGGCCGCGAGCCGATCGTCCTCGGAACCCAGTTCTATCGCCAGGACGACGACGAGGCACATTCAAAGACATAAAGATGTCTTTATATCTCTGTTGACGTTTGCTGCGGGATCGGCATACTGGCACGGTCGAGGTTCTCCCGTGCGGCCTGTCGCGCGGGAGCTAAGACGGGAAGCCGGTGAGAAGCCGGCGCTGCCCCCGCAACTGTAAGCGGCGAGCTCTTGCCCACCGACGTCACTGAGGCCTTTGGCCTTGGGAAGACGGGCATGAGCGACGACCCGCGAGCCAGGAGACCTGCCCCGACAACATGAACGTCCTCGGGCGGGGTGTCCCGGTGGTGCGCTTGGCGGCCCCGCCCGGACTTGCGTCCGGCGGTCGTCGCTCCGCGTCCGCTATGGCCTTTGCCCCCATTTATTGGGGTTGAGCCTATGTCAAAATCAGTCTCCGTCGCCGCTCTCGGCACGCCGCGCATCGGTCCGCGCCGCGAACTCAAGACCGCGCTCGAAAGCTTCTGGGCCGGCAAGTCCGACGAGAAATCCCTTCTCGAGACCGCCGCCGGCCTGCGCGCCGCCAACTGGGCCCGGCAGAAGGCGCAAGGGATCACGGTGATCCCGTCCAACGACTTCTCCTTCTACGACCAGGTGCTCGACACCAGCGTGATGGTCGGCGCGATTCCCGCGATCTACGGCTGGAAGGGCGGGCCGGTGCCGCTCGGAACCTATTTCGCCATGGCCCGCGGCTCGCAGGGAGCGGCCGAGCCGCACACCTCCTGCGGCCATGCCCATCACGACCACGACCATCATCACGGCGTTCCGGCGCAGGAGATGACCAAGTGGTTCGACACCAACTACCACTACATGGTGCCGGAATTCGAGGCCGGGCAGCGCTTCGAGCTCGCCTCGCTGAAGCCGGTCGAGGAGTACCGTGAGGCCAAATCCCTCGGCTACGAGACCCGTCCGGTGCTGCTCGGTCCGGTCACCTTCCTCAAGCTCGGCAAGGCCAAGGATCCGAACTTCGACCCGCTCTCGCTGCTGGGCGAGTTGCTCCCGGTCTATGTCGACGTGCTGCGCCGGCTCTCGGCCAACGGCGCCGAATGGGTGCAGATCGACGAGCCCTGCCTCGTGCTCGACCTCGACGAGCCCACCCGCGAGGCGCTGCGCCGGACCTATGCGACGATCGCCCACGCCCTGCCGCAGCTCAAGGTGATGCTGGCGACCTATTTCGGCGCGCTCGGCGACAATCTCGACACGGCCGTCGCCCTGCCCGTCGCCGGCCTGCATCTCGACCTCGTCCGCGCGCCCGAACAGCTCGACGCGGTTCTCGCCAAGGCGCCGCGCGGCCTCGTGCTCTCGCTCGGCGTGGTCGACGGCCGCAACGTCTGGAAGACCGATCTGGAGAAGGTTCTGGCGAAGATCGAGCCGGTCGCGGCTCGGCGCGGCACCGACCACGTCCAGGTCGCGACCTCCTGCTCGATGCTGCACAGCCCGATCGACCTCGAGCTGGAAGCCAATCTCGATGCCGAGGTGAAGGGCTGGCTCGCCTTCGCCGTGCAGAAGATGGACGAGTTGTCGACGCTCGGCCGGGCGCTCGCCGGCGGGCGCGACAGCGTCAAGGACAAGCTCGCCGCCTCGACCGCGGCCGCCGCCGCCCGGAAGGCTTCGCCCAAGGTCAACGACAAGGCCGTCGCCGCACGCATGGCGCAGGTCACGGAAGCCTTCGCCCGCCGCAAGAGCGGCTTCGCCGACCGCGCGAAGCTCCAGCGCGCCCGCTTCAACCTGCCCGCCTTCCCGACCACCACGATCGGCTCCTTTCCGCAGACCCCCGAGGTCCGCAAGGCCCGCGCCGCCCATGACAAGGGCCAGCTCGGCCACGCCGAATACGAGCAGTTCCTGCGCGAGGAGACGGCCCGCACCGTGCGCTGGCAGGAGGAGATCGGCCTCGACGTGCTCGTCCATGGCGAGTTCGAGCGCAACGACATGGTGCAATATTTCGGCGAGCAGCTCGCCGGCTTCGCCTTCACCCGCCATGGCTGGGTGCAGAGCTACGGCTCGCGCTGCGTGCGCCCGCCGATCCTCTTCGGCGACGTCTCCCGGCCGAAGCCGATGACGGTCGAGTGGTGGCGCTATGCCCAGTCCCTGACCAGGAAGCCGATGAAGGCGATGCTGACCGGGCCGGTCACCATCCTGAACTGGTCCTTCGTGCGCGACGACATCCCGCGCAGCCAGGCCTCCCGGCAGATCGCGCTGGCGATCCGCGACGAGGTGCTCGACCTGGAGAAGGCGGGCGCCGCGATGATCCAGATCGACGAGGCGGCCTTGCGCGAGGGCCTGCCGCTGCGCCGGGGCGACTGGAAGCACTATCTCGACTGGGCGGTGGAGAGCTTCCGCATCTGCGCCTCCGGCGTCGCCGACGCGACGCAGGTCCACACCCATATGTGCTATTCGGAATTCAACCAGATCATCGACGCGATCGCGGCGATGGACGCCGACGTCATCTCGATCGAGACCTCGCGCTCGAAGATGGAGCTGCTGGAAGCCTTCCGCAGCTACCAATACCCCAACGAGATCGGCCCGGGCGTCTACGACATCCACTCGCCGCGCGTGCCGGACGTCTCGGAGATGACCGAGCTCCTCAGGCTCGCCCGGCAGCGGCTGAAGGACGAGCAGCTCTGGGTCAATCCGGATTGCGGGCTGAAGACGCGCAAATGGGAAGAGGTCAGGCCCGCTCTGATCAACATGGTGGAAGCGGCGCGGGACCTGCGCGCGGCGTCGCACTGACGAAAAGGGGAGCAGGCACGGCCGGCCGGTCGCGCCTGCCTTCTCGACCGAGATCTCCGGGGGCGCCCGCAGCCCCCCCGGAGCGCCGTCCTCAGCCGAGGCGGCGCGTCACGCCGCCCTTCCCCGGAATTCGGCCATGGGGCGCGAACCGTTCCCGCAGCAGATAGGCACCGCCGCCGGGACCGAGCGCCGGCCAGCCGGGATCGACATAGGCGTTGAGCTCCCAGCAGCGCAGTTGCAGCCGCTCGGCCTCGTTCGTCGCGTCGGAGCAGCGCGAGCCCTGCGAGCGCTGCCAGAAGGCGACTGCGGGCACGGACGCCAATGCAGCGGCGGCCAGAACGGTCGCGGCCAGAATCCTGATCATCGCCGGCCCTTTCGTCTGCCCTGCCGAGCCCCATCCATGCGCTCCCACGCTTGCGGAAAACTTAATCGCGCGGGAACAGCCGGGGCGCTCGCGGGTATTCCCAATACAGCAGCAGCCGGGAGGCGACAGATGCGAGCCAGGGTCGAGCATGGCGCAGCCGCCGGCGATCCCGCCCGCCCGATCCTCGCGATCGAGACGGCCGAGGACTGCGAGCGGGCCCGCCATCGCATTGCCGCCCTGCGGGACTCGACACGCGGCGAGGACGAGGAGCATGAATTGCAGGCCCTGCTCGACGCCGTGCGGGGCTGGGAATCGGATCACGCGGCCCGCAAGGGCGGAGAACGGAGGAGAACACCGTGAAGACGCCGATCGTGGTCCATACCGACGAAGATTATGAGCGGGCCCAGCAGCGCGTGACCGAACTGAACGCCATGCCGGACAGCGCCGAGAAGGACAACGAGCTGCAGGCCATCGCCGATGCGATGCTCGCCTTCGAGCTGAGGCGGGACGAGCCGGAGGATTGACCCGGCCGCCCCCGCGGGCCGATCAGGAATCGTTGCTGGCGTTGAGCTCGTCGGGCCGCAGCCCCTCGTCCGGGGCGGGCGCCTCGCTGGCCGGCTGCGCCTCGGCCCAGCGCATCGCGATCTCCGCCATGACCCGCTCGCGGGAATGGCCCGGGCGGCAGGCCGCGATATAGCGGTCGAGAGCGGCCAGCTCGGCATCCTCCAGCAGGACGGTCACGGCGGTGGGCATGGAATGGCTCCCCGGCATGGGAACAGCGGCGGCTTGCGGGCGTTGTAGCCGGTAGAGCATCCGATCACGTCATCGCGATGCAAGCAAGTCGGCAGATCGAACGCGCCGAACCTGTCGTTCCGCGCGGCGCGATGCGGCTTTCCGCACGCTTTCGACCAGAACCCATCCCTGCCGGCACCGGGCGGAAACGCGTTTCCGCAGCCTGTCTCGACAAGGCGCCGCCCTGGATCGATCTAAGGAGGCACAGATGCTCAGGAGTCAGCTCGTATTCGCTTCCGTCGGCTTTTCCCTGCTGACGGCGGCCGCGATCGCCCAGACGAACGCTCCCACCCCGCCCTCGTCCGCGGCGCCGTCGCCGACGACGCAGTCGGACAAGCTGCCCGACAACCACCTCGCCGGCCAGGGCAAGTGGCGCACCAGCAAGCTCATCGGCGTCGACATCTACGGCCCCGACGACAAGAAGGTCGGCGACGTGACCGAGGTCATCGTCGACAAGACCGGCAAGGTCGAGATGGTGACGGTCGGCGTCGGCGGCTTCCTCGGCATCGGCTCCAAGGATGTCGCCATCCCCTTCGAGCAGGTGAGCTGGAGCGACCAGCCGGTCGCCCCGCCCGCTCCTGCCCCGGCACCCGCCGGCGGCGCCGGCAATGCGGGCGGCGGCATGGCGGCGCCTCCTGCGGCCTCAGCCCCCCGTGCTCCGGCGATGTATCCGGATCACGGCAAGATCTCCCTGACCAAGGAACAGCTCAAGGCGGCTCCCGCCGTGACCTATTCCGGCAGTTGAGCGCCAGCCCGAAACCGCCCCGAAACGGGGCGGTTTCCTTTTGTTGTCAGACTGTTCTCGCCAGAATCTCATGCAACAGCGGCGGCAGTGCCTCCGGCAGGTCGTCCGCGATCAGCCCGAAGCCCAGGCGCTCGCCGGCGCGGCCATGCAGCCACACGGCCGCGCAGGCCGCCTCGAACGCCGGCATGCCCTGCGCCACCAGGCCGGCGACCATGCCGGCCAGCACGTCACCGGCGCCGGCCGTCGCCAGGGCCGGCGAGCCGGTCGCATTGATCGCGGCCCGCCCGTCCGGGCTGGCGATCACCGTATCGGCGCCCTTGTAGACGACCGTCGCCCCGCTGAGCGCCGCCGCCTTGCGGGCTCGCTCGAGCTTGGAGCGCTCCGCCTCGATCGCCGGCTCCCGCCCGAACAGCCGGCGGAACTCGCCCTCATGCGGCGTCAGCACGCAAGCCGCGCGCCGCCTGGACAAGCCGGAGAGCAGGGCCGCGTCGCCGGCGAGCATGGTCAACGCATCGGCGTCGAGCACGAGCGGCTCCTCGCCGGCGACGAGCCTCGCCACCAACTGGCGGGCGCGGGCATCGAGCCCGAGGGCCGGCCCGGCCAGGACGGCCGCCCAGCGCCGGTCGGCCAGCACCTGCCCGAGCGCCGCCTCGTCCGCCAGCGCCCGCTGCATCAGGGCGTCCGGCCTGCGGGCGGCATGGGCGATCAGCGCGGCCGGCGCACAGAAAAGCGTGGCGAGGCCGGCGCCGCTGCGCAGCGCCGCCCGCGCGCTCAATCGCGGCGCCCCCACGCCCGCGACACCGCCCGCCAGGACCGCGACGGCGCCGCGCGCGAATTTATGCGTCTCGCTGCCATGCCGTGGGAGTTCGCCGGACCAGAGGCCGGGGCGATTGGCGAAGGCGGCGGGCGCGATCGCGCCGAGGGCGGCCTCGGCCGGAATGCCGATATCGGCGAGCGTCACCGGACCGCAGAGATCGCGGCCCGGCAACAGCAGATGGCCGGGCTTCAGGCGGAAGAAGGTCACGGTCTCGGCGGCGCGAACCACCGGGCCCTCCGCCAGCCCGGTATCGCCCGAGAGCCCGCTGGGGACGTCGACCGCGATCACCGGCCTGCCGGAGGCGTTCAGCCGCGCCACGGCCTGCGCCGCCTCGCCGACGAGCGGCCGGTCGAGGCCGGCGCCGAACAGGGCGTCGACGAAGACCTCCGCGCCGTCTGAAGCGACGGCGGACAGAGCCTCCACCGCGCTCCCCCACCGCCCGGCGGCCAGGGCCGCATCACCCCGCACCCCCCCGCTCCCGCCGAGCAGCGCGACCGCGACCCGGTAGCCCCGCTCGCGCAGGATCCGCGCCGCGACGAAGCCGTCCCCGCCATTGTTGCCGGGCCCGCAAAGGACGGCGATGCGCGCGCCCGCAGCGGCATGGCGCGCAGCCGCTTCCGCCACGGCGGCCCCTGCCCGCTCCATCAGCGCGATTCCGGGCGTTCCACTCGCGATCGCGATGCGATCGGCCGCGCCCATCTGCCGCGTGGTGAGCAGAGCGAGGTCGCCGGCGGGCGCGGCAGGTGCGGCAGGTGCGGCGGCAAGCGCGGCGGACGGGGGCGAGACGGGCATGGCCCATCATGGCGGCAGGCGGTGCCCGCCGACAACATCGCCGGCAGGAAGCATTGTTCAATAAATAGGCTGATGATGTATTTTTGTGCTGTTTTTTGCCTCATGATCGGGCCAGCGACACGGGGCTGCCGCATGGCGGGGCGCTGGCGCCGATGCTATGAGCAGTCATGATGTTTTGCAGATGCGAGCAGGCCTCCCGGCCCGCTCCGTCACAGCAGGCACGATCCGGCCTCGGCCGGACCCAGGGGCGCAAAGGAGGCCGGTCGGCGCATGAAGAAGATCGAAGCGATCATCAAGCCCTTCAAGCTGGACGAGGTGAAGGAAGCGCTTCAGGACGTCGGCCTGCAGGGCATCACGGTTCTCGAGGCCAAGGGCTTCGGCCGCCAGAAGGGCCATACCGAGCTGTATCGCGGCGCCGAATATGTCGTCGACTTCCTGCCCAAGGTGAAGATCGAGATCGTGCTGGCCGACGACATGGTCGAGCGCGCCATCGAGGCGATCGTCAAGGCCGCCCAGACCGGCCGCATCGGCGATGGCAAGATTTTTGTATCGGCCATCGAGGGTGCGATCCGCATCCGCACGGGCGAGACGGGCGCGGACGCGATCTGACGTTTTCCCGCATTGAGACGGTCGAGAGCTGCCGGGTGGCTTGAACACACCCGCAGTGCGCGAATTTGAGAAGCTGCTGGCAAGAGGAATTGCTGAAATGAAGAGCGCCAAGGATGTCCTCAAGGCGATCAAGGACAACGACGTCAAATATGTCGACTTCCGCTTCACCGACCCGCGCGGCAAGTGGCAGCACTGGACGTTCGACGTCAGCATCATCGACGAGGACATCTTCGCCGAGGGCACGATGTTCGACGGCTCGTCGATCGCCGGCTGGAAGGCGATCAACGAATCCGACATGCTGCTGATGCCGGATCCGACGACCGCGACGCTGGATCCGTTCTTCTCGGCCGCGACCATGGTCATCAACTGCGACGTGCTCGAGCCCGGCACCGGCGAGCCCTATGCCCGCGACCCGCGCAGCATCGCCAAGAAGGCCGAGGCCTATCTCAAGTCGACCGGCATCGGCGACACCGTCTATGTCGGCCCCGAGGCCGAGTTCTTCATCTTCGACGACGTCAAGATCGCCGCCGACCCCTACAACACCAGCTTCCAGCTCGATGCGGTCGAACTGCCGACCAACGGCATGACCGACTATGAGGGCGGCAATTTCGGCCACCGCATCGCCACCAAGGGCGGCTACTTCCCGGTTCCGCCGCAGGATTCCGCGCAGGACATGCGCGGCGAGATGCTGGCGGCCATGGCCGCGATGGGCGTCGCGGTCGAGAAGCACCACCACGAGGTCGCCTCGGCCCAGCACGAGCTCGGCATGAAGTTCGACACGCTGGTGCGCACCGCCGACCAGATGCAGATCTACAAGTACTGCATCCACAACGTCGCCCAGAGCTACGGCAAGACCGCGACCTTCATGCCCAAGCCCGTCTATGGCGACAACGGCTCGGGCATGCATGTCCACCAGTCGATCTGGAAGGGTGGCAAGCCCCTCTTCGCCGGCAACAAATACGCCGACCTGTCGCAGGAGTGCCTCTGGTACATCGGCGGCATCATCAAGCACGCCAAGGCGCTGAACGCCTTCACCAACCCCTCGACCAACTCCTACAAGCGCCTCGTTCCGGGCTATGAGGCTCCGGTTCTGCTCGCCTATTCGGCGCGCAACCGCTCGGCCTCCTGCCGCATTCCGTGGACGACCTCGCCGAAGGCCAAGCGCGTCGAGGTCCGCTTCCCCGATCCGATGGCGAACCCCTATCTCGCCTTCTCGGCCATGCTGATGGCCGGCCTCGACGGCATCGTGAACAAGATCGATCCAGGTCCGGCGATGGACAAGGACCTCTACGACCTGCCGCCGCGCGAGCTGAAGAAGATCCCGACGGTCTGCGGCTCGCTGCGCGAGGCGCTGGAATCGCTCAAGAAAGACAACGCCTTCCTCAAGGTCGGCGGCGTCTTCAGCGACGACTTCCTGGAGAGCTATATCGAGCTCAAGATGCAGGACGTGATGCGTTTCGAGATGACGCCGCATCCGGTCGAGTTCGCGATGTATTACTCTTATTGAGGACGCAAGGCTGGCTCCTGCTGGACCCGGCCCCGACCTTCCTCCCGGCCGCATACCGGCGGCCACGTTTCACCGGGGCGGCGACGCCCCGGCTTTTTGTTGGTTTCAGACGCGCTCAGAGGTAGCGGTTATGGCCGAATGTTACGCTGCCGACTGCGGTGGCGAGGTCATTGCCGTATTCAACGGTGCCGACGCGATCCAGGCCCGCCCCAGTAAAGACCGTCGGCACGACGCCACCGACGCTCGCGCTCCGCACGATATTGCCGGAAACGACCACCGATCGGCCGCTCGACGACACCGCGTGGTTCGATACACTGATGCCCATCTTCGCGCCGCGAACCAGGTTGCGGGTGACGACGAGGTCTCGCGCACCGTCATTGATCCCGGCCTGTACACCGACGCCGGCAACATTCTCGATCAGGTTTCCCGAGACCACGCAGTCCTGCTCGACGATGATGCCGTTGCCGCCGGTCGTCGCGCTGCCGCCATCCAAGCCTGAAACGATATTATCTGTGACGTTCGAAATACGGTTGCCCTCGACGACGACGCTGCGGGAGATGCCGTCGTTGTAGAGGCCTGAATTCGCGACGTTGATCCCGGACCCTGCAGTGTCGATGCTGTTGTTGGAGACGATGCAGCCGGTCAGATCGACCCCGGCCCCGGGAGCTTCGATGAAGATCGCCGTTTCGCGCGCTCCAAAGATATTGCTGTTGCAGACGTTGTGCAGCCCCCCGCCATTGCGCCGAACGGCTGAATACTGCGTATTGAAGATTCTGTTGTCGCTCACCGTGACGCCGACGGCCCGGAAGACACTGACACCGTTGCCATTCTGTCCGGTTCCGCCGTTGACCGTATCGATGCCGTTGATGAGGTTCCCGGAGATCGTCGAGCTGTCGCCGGTGATGGTATCCCGCCAGACGGCGATGCCGTTATTGCTCATCAGGGCCAAGGCACAGGAACGCACGTCGATCCTGCCGTTCTCGCTCCAGATGCCGACGGAATGGCTTTCCAGATAGGTCCCCCGAACGCCGCTTCCGCATCCGTCACATAGACTCCGATTCCAGGCGAATAGAGGATCCTGCAGTCCTCGAACGCGACGTCCTTGGCACCGTTGGCGACGACGATGAAGGCGGGCCTGCCAGAAACATAGTCCGACAAAGCCCGATTCTGGCCGTCGAAGGACAAGCCCTCGAAACGCACCCGGGCTTGCCCGTCGATGACGAGAAAATGATCCATCCCATTGAAGCGGAGGACGACCGAGCCGGGCATCGCCCTTGCCTGCAGCGGCTTTCCGCCGCCGTTGCTGGGGAGAATCGTGACCGTACCCGAGTCATATATGCCGGGCCGGAAGAAAAGCGGCCGATCCTGGCTGTGCGCGAAATCAAAAACGGCTTGCAAATCCGTGAAGTTGATCCACCCCGAAGTCGCCGCGTCCGTGCGGGCAACCACGAGGTCGTCGAACAAAGCGTATGACGGCATGAAATCTCTCCGTCAGAAACAAAACAAGAACATTCCTGTTGTAAGAAATTAATCCTGCCAATGGATTTCTACCCTCTACGGCTCAACTCCCCTGATACCGGCTTCCTGCGACGCCTCGGCACGTCATATCCTCGCGCTCATGCGATCGGCTGCAAAGACAATCGCGAAGGCCTGGATCAGGTCGGCTCAGCGCCGCGTATCGGCCCACGTCCCATTGATGAGGCGGCGATAGCTTTCGACCGTGCGCTCGACATGCCGTGCTATCGTCAGCGGAGCGGCCCAGTAGCCGCGATAGGCTGCGGCCCCCATCGCTCCGGCGCGCTCGTCATCCTTCAGCCGGGACAGCGCGGCCGCGAGTCCCGCGACATCTCCGCGATCGACAAGGATGCCGTCTTCCCCATCGGCGACCCAGCCTGCCGCTCCGGTGGTTCGGGTCACGATCGCCGGCACTCCGACGGAGCGCGCTTCGGCGACGACCAAGGGGCCCGGCTCGTACCAGAGCGAAGGTGACACCAGGCAGCGCGCTTGCGCGATCTCGTCGAACACGCGCTCGGGAGGCACCCAGCCACGGATTTCGGCCTTGGGATTGATCCGGGCGATATCGCCGGCGAGCGGCCCTTCGCCAACGAAGCGGATAGGCATATCCGCCGCATGGGCCGCCCTCGCCAGCTCGTCTACGGCCTTCTCCTGGGTGAAGCGTCCGAGAAACAGGGCATGGCGGTTGCGTGCCGTATCTGCGGGAGGACGCCGGGGCGCCTCGATCATGTTCTCGATCACTGCATGTCTGGCGCGCGCGGGAAGAAAGGGCCTCGCGAACCGGCCCGAGAAGTCGCTGACATGAATGAAAAGCGGGGCCTTCAGCTCGCCCATCGCCCTGTCCGACCTGAACTGTCGCGCGACCCGGACGAGCTTGTGCAGATAGGAAGACCGGTCGCAGTTGCAGGCGACACAGCCGACCGACATCGGCCTGCGATGACAAAGCGTATTCGCCTTGAAGTCGAAATAGCCGCCGGCCGGACAGAACGAGAAATAATCGTGAACCGTGAGAGCGACGGGCAGCCCGCTTTCGCCGGCCGCAGCGATCGCAGCCGGGCTAAAGGCCTTGGTCCATTGATGGAGATGCACCAAAGTCCCGTCGCGCGGCTGGCGTGTGAACAGATCGCTCAGAAAGCTGTGCGCCCGGGCATTCCAGATCCCTTGCCTGGCGGCTGCGAGCTTGCTCCCGACCTGCCAGATTTCCTCGCCGGCGAAGCGTTCCACGCGGATCCGCGGATGGTAGAGCCGCTCTGAGATCGGGCCGATGGCATAGGCGAAGACGATGTCGACGCCCGCCTCGGCCAGGCCGCGAGCGCTCTCGATGGCGACCTTGGCGGCCCCACCATTGACCGAACCGAAATCGCTGATGATCACAGCGCGCACGAACATCTCCCGGCGGAATTCTGGCCGTCAATGATTGAAGAAGCGCTGATGCTTCCTACTCCAGCATCAGTATGCGCTGCGGCGCGAGCCGCCCGCGCAGCAGATCGCGAAAGGCGAGGCAATTGCCCTTCAGCCGCCCGCGCCGGTCGATGGGGTTGTTCGGCTTGAGGCTGCCGGCGATGTTCGCGACGACATTGCCCGCCGCCATGCGCAGGGCCCGGCGCGGCCTGAGCGTGCCCTTGCGCACCAGGTAAAACGGGTTGGCGATCTGCGAATAGCCGAAGCGCAGGCCGGAGGTCCGGCCGCGCTTGCTGCCGCGATGCACGCCGCGCAGCGCCGTGCTGTGCACGACCCGCCCCTGGCCGGCGAGCTGCGCGCAGAAATCGGTGTCCTCCTGCCAGCCATAGAGCGGCAGGTTCTCGTCGAATCGGGCCCCCGCGGCCCGGATCGCCGCCATGCGGAACGCCATGTTGCAGCCATAGGCGTTCTCGACCGGGATCAGCCGCGCCGTCGCGGGCGGCCGGTCGCGCGCCAGGATCGCCCGGGCTTCCTCGGCGCCGAGCCCCGGCCCGTGGATGCCGTCGGCCAGGACCTCGCCCGTCGCCACGACGACATCGCCTTGCCCGTAAAACAGCGCCTCCGCCGCGGCGATGAAATCATCAGCCGGCAAGAAATCATCGTCGAAGAACAGCAGCAGGTCGGTATCGGCGATCGCGTCGAGGATCGCGTTGCGCTGCAGGCACAGGCCCCGGCGCGGCGCGACGCGCCTGACCGGCACGGCGAGCTCGGCGGCAAAGGCCCAGTCGACATCCTCCTCCTGCGCCGGGCAGACCAGAATCTCGTCCGGCCGGCGCCGCTGCCCGGCGAGAGCCGCGAGCGTGTCGCACAGCACCTCTCGCCGCCCTGCGGTGGCGATCCCGACGACGATCCTCATGGCGGGTGTTTCCTCGTGCATGACGTCTCTCACTGCGCCAGCCAGCGCAACATCCGCGGCAGCGCCGGCAGGCTGGCGAGCAGCGTCGCGGCGAGCCCGGCCGCGGCGGCCAGAACGGGGCTTTCGGAGAACCATGTCGCGACGGCCCAGGCGGAGGCCAGCGCGCCGAAGCCGAGGACGGGCGGCAGGCGTTGCGGCTCGAAGGGCAGCAGGCGCAGGAGCAGCAGCCCGCCCGCGCAGGCGATCAGCGCTCCCGCCGCGGCCCCGCCGGAGATGGCCACGTCGGAGCCGCCGAACAGCCCCGCGGCGACCAGGGCTCCGAGGCACATCAGCGCGGAATCGATCACGGCCAGCAGGGCGATGGCGCCGAGCCGGCGCTGGAGATGCGCGGCTGTCGGCAGCAGCGTCTGCACCAGCGCGCGGGCGAGCGCGGTCAGCGTGATCAGCGGAGCCACCCGCAGGAAGGCCTCGCGCAGCTCCGGCGCGATCAGGAAGGCGCTCGCCAGAGCGAGCAGGCTCAGCACGGCCGCCGCCCCCATCGAGCAGAAGCCGGCCAGCAAGGCATAGTAGCGCCCGAGCTCGCAGCGAAACGCCATGCCGTCGCCGTCGCGGTCGAAGAGCTGCACCAGCGACGGGTAGCGGATGGCATGGATCGCCGAGACGATCAGGACGAAGGGGCGCTGCAGCAGGTCGAGCGCCAGCAACGGAGCGGCCGCGCCGGGGCCACCCAGCATGGCGGTGAAGATCGCCTTCAGGCCGAGCGGCGCCAGCATCGCGGCGATCGCCGCGCCGGCCGAGACGCCGCCATAGGCAAGGTGCCGGCGCGTGGCTTGCCGACTCCAGCGCATCGGCGCGCCGAAGCTCGCGCGATCGGCCAGCCCCGCCACCACCGCATAGGCGAGATAGCCCCCCGTCATGCCCGCGAGGACATGGCCGAAATCCGTCCCCGCCCAGGCGCCGGCGAGCGTGCCCGCCGCCAAGAGCGAGGCCCGCAGTGCCTGCATCCGGGAAAACAGGCGGAAGGCGTGGCGGAAGCGCAGCATGGCGAGATGGATCTCGCTGCCGCCCTGCACGATCGCCGCGAATGCGCCGAGCCCCGCCAAAAATGCGGGCATTCCGCAGAGCCAGGCGACCAGCCCGCCGAGTGCGCAGAATGCGCAGCAGGCAAGAAATTCGACGACGAGGGTTCCGCGCTCGGCGATTTCGCTCGTGGCGTCCGGGCCGGGGTAGAAGCGGCTGCAGGCGAAGCGGATCCATTCGAAGCACGCGATCGCGGCGAACTGCACGATCGAGACGAACAGCGAATAGGCGGTGAACTCCGCCGAGGGCAGCCGGTTCGAGACGATCAGAAGCAGCCCCAGCGCCAGGACAGCCTGATAGAAATAAGCGCCGAGCGCGACGATCTTCGCCATCGCTTCGGCTCAGCCGGCGACGGGCGCGGCGAAAGCGCTCGCCGGGGCGGTATGGCCGATGATGACGCTGTTCACGCTGCGAACCCCTCCGCCGCCAGGGCTAAGGCAGAAAGGTTGATATTTGGCACCGGCCCGGAGCGCCCCCCGATCGGGCCGGATACGCCCGCGGAATCGGGGGCGATGGCGTCTCAGGAAAAATGCAGGAAGGCGAGCCCGGCGCCAGCGGCCGTGGCGACGAGCCACCAGAGGCCGCGCGAGAAGAGCCAATCGATGCGCGGCGCTTCGGCCGCCAGCCTCGCATCCTCGTAGCCGAAGGATTCCCCGGCCATGCGCGCGGCCCGCTGGAGCCCGGCCATTCTCGTCACAGGAACCGACTGACGCGACACCACGACGCCCTCCCCCTCAGGCCGACCGTAGCATGTTGCGAATCGCCGCACAGGCCCGGTCACGCACACCATCCTCGATCTTGGCGCTTAACGCAGCCTGAACGGGCCGGTTCCGCGCCCCGGTGTCGCGGCCCCCGATGACCGGCGGATGACGCCGCGCTCCTGACAGATGTGGAAGCCGAGGTTTTTATAGCGGGCCGGGCCGTCTATAAGCGGCGGCGAGCGCGGGACGGACCGGAATGCGCTAGAGTTTTGCGTTGCGAATCAGGAAGCATTGGACGCGATGGCGGAGAACGGCGATCTTTTCGGCGGCGAGATGGAGCGGCCCGTGACGGCCGGCCCGGGGCCGGAAGCGCGCGCTCCCGTCGAGACGCCGAAACCGGCGCGCGGCACCCCTGCCCCGGCGCGCAACGGAACGCTCTCGGAAGCCGGCTACGACGCCTCCGCCATCGAGGTGCTGGAAGGGCTGGAGCCCGTCCGCCGCCGCCCCGGCATGTATATCGGCGGCACCGACGAGCGGGCGCTGCACCATCTCTTCGCCGAGGTGATCGACAACGCCATGGACGAGGCCGTGGCCGGCCACGCCACCTTCATCGAGGTCGAGTTGTTCGAGGACGGCTCGCTCGCCGTCACCGACAACGGTCGCGGCATCCCGGTCGATCCGCATCCGAAGTTCCCCGGCAAGTCGGCGCTCGAAGTCATCATGACGACGCTGCATGCCGGCGGAAAGTTCGATTCCAAGGCCTACGAGACTTCCGGCGGCCTGCACGGCGTCGGCGTCTCGGTGGTCAATGCGCTGTCCGACCGGCTCGAGGTCGAGGTCGCGCGCGGCAGGACGCTCTACCGCCAGATCTTCTCGCGCGGCCTGCCGCAAGGACCGCTGGAGACGGTGGGCGCCGTCGCCAACCGGCGCGGCACCAAGGTCCGTTTTCATCCGGATGCGCAGATCTTCGGCGAGGGCGCGCATTTCTCGCCGGCGCGCCTGTTCCGCATGGCCCGTTCCAAGGCCTATCTCTTCGGCGGCGTCGAGATCCGCTGGAGCTGCGCGCCGTCCCTGCTGAAGCCCGAGGGCGACGTCGCGGCCGAGGCCGTGTTCCGCTTCCCCGGGGGCCTGCGCGACTATCTCGCCCAGGAGATCGAGGGCAAGGATCTCGTCGCCGAGCCGATCTTCTCCGGCAAGATCGCCCGGGACGGCGGCCACGGCTCGCTCGAATGGGCGGTCGCATGGCTCGCCACCGGCGAGGATGGCTTCTCCTCCTCCTATTGCAACACGATCCCGACACCCGAGGGAGGCACCCACGAGCAGGGCCTGCGCATCGCGCTGCTGCGCGGCCTGCGCGACCATGCCGAGCGCATCGGCCAGTCGAAGCGCATGGCGCAGGTCACCTCCGACGACGTGATGGCGACCTGCGCGGCGATGCTCTCGGTCTTCATCCGCGAGCCGGAATTCCAGGGCCAGACCAAGGACAAGCTCGCGACGCAGGAGGCGCATCGCATCGTCGAGGGCGCGGTGCGCGACGCCTTCGACCACTGGCTCGCCGCCGCCCCGCAGCAGGCGCTGCGCCTGCTCGACTGGTCGGTGGACCGGGCCGAGGAGCGCCTGCGCCGGCGCCTCGAAAAGGAGGTCTCGCGCAAGACCGCGACGCGCAAGCTGCGCCTGCCCGGCAAGCTCGCCGACTGCTCCAATGCCGGCGCCGCCGGCTCCGAGCTCTTCATCGTCGAGGGCGACTCGGCCGGCGGCTCCGCCAAGCAGGCGAGGAACCGCGCGACCCAGGCGATCCTGCCCCTGCGCGGCAAGATCCTCAACGTCGCCAATGCGACGCGCGAGAAGCTGAACCAGAACCAGCAGCTCGCCGACCTGATCCTGGCGCTCGGCTGCGGCATCGGCACCCAGTTCCGCGAGGACGATCTGCGCTACGAGAAGGTCATCGTGATGACCGACGCCGATGTCGACGGCGCCCATATCGCCTCGCTGCTCGTCACCTTCTTCTGGCGCCAGACGCCGAAGCTGATCGAGAAGGGCCATCTCTACCTCGCCGTGCCGCCGCTCTACCGGCTCCAGCACGGGGGCAAGAGCATCTATGCCCGCAACGACGCCCATAAGGACGAATTGCTGGAGACGGTGTTCAAGGGCAAGAAACCGGAGATCTCGCGCTTCAAGGGCCTGGGCGAGATGATGCCGCAGCAGCTCAAGGAAACCACCATGGACCCGAGCAAGCGCATCCTGCTCAAGGTCATGGTCGATCACGAGAACAAGGAGGCGACCTCCGAGACGGTCGAGCGGCTGATGGGCAACAAGCCCGAGGCGCGCTTCACCTTCATCCAGGAGCGGGCGGCCTTCGCCGGCGAGCTGATCGACCTGTGATCCATGGCGAGCCCCGCATTTCTGCAGGGCTGGACCACAATGCCGCCGGGCTGCCGGGGCGCTTCCGCGCTGGCAGGGTTCTTCCATGTCGAACCCCTTCCGCCTCCCGGGCCAGCATGACCGCAGACCTCGCGCTCCGCATGGCGACTGGCCTCTGACCTCATGGCTGGGCCTCCTTCACCTGCCTCTCGATCCGATGACGCCCCCGCGCCCGCCGGAAACGCCTCCTGGGAGGACATTCGGATCTTCAACGCCATCGCCGCCGGCGGGTCGATGGCCGTGGCGGCGGCACGGCTCCGACTGAGCGAAGCCACCATCGCGCGCCGGCTCAAGGCGCTGGAAAAGGATCTCGGCCTCCAGCTCTTCATCCGCGAGGCCAACCGGCTCATTCCGACAGCCATCGGCCGCGAGCTCGCGATCGAAGCCGGCGAGGTCGAGGCGGCGGCCCGGCGCTTCACGCTGCGCGCGGAGGCCGCACGACCGTCCGCCGATGCGCCGGTGCGCGTCACCGCGACGACCTCGATCAGCCTGTTCCTGACGATGCATGCCACCACCGTCTCCAGGGACGCCGACGGCATCGAGATCGTCATCATCAGCACGCGCGACCGGCTGAATCTCGCCCGCGGAGAAGCCGATATCGCGCTCAGGATGAGCAAGCCACCGGACGAGCCCGGCTACTACGCCCAGAAGATCGGCCGGCTGATGCAGGCGCTGTATTGCCGCCACGACGTCGACCCCGCTACGGCTCCGATCATCTCGGTCAACCGCGAAACCTCCTCGCGCATCGACGACCATATCCTGCGCTACGCCGCCGGGCGCCCGATCGCCGCCCGCGTCGGCGATTCCGCGGCCCGCTACGAGAGCATCCGCTCGGCGGGCGCCTTGTCGATGGCGCCCTGCTTCATGGCCGATGCCGATCCTGCGCTGCTGCGTCTCGCTCCGCCGCCCGAGGCGACAGGTGACGACATCTTCCTGCTCTCGCACGACGTCTCGCGGCAGCGCCCCGGCGTCGGCGCGGTGCTGGCAGCGCTGCGCAAGCTGTTTCGCGCGCATCGCGCAGGGCTGGAAGGCCGGCTGCCGGAGAGCGGCCCCTCATCCTGACGATTGCAGGCATTCCGGAAAGCTCCGGCTAACCAAGCTTTTACCGCTCTCGGCGCATGCTGGCGCCCGTACCCGTGCCGAAACGGGCCCTGGAGAGCGCGATGCGCCTGATCGAACTGTTCTGGAAGAACAACCGCGGCACCGTGGCGACCGACATCGCCAAGGCCGCCGCCGCCATCGCCTTTCTCTCGGTCATCGCCGCCAATTTCGTCTCGAGCCAGACCGCAGGTCTCGACAAGGGCAGGCTGGCGCAGGCGAGCCTCGCCGCCTCGCAGCGCCAGCCGGTCGATCCGATGATCACCGGCTCGATCGGCCGCATCGCCAATGAGAGCAAGCTCGACCCCTGCGCCCTGCCGCGCTGACCCCGGCCCCGCACCTACCCGGCTTTCGACAAAGACGCGGGCCATCCCGGACGGAGCGAAGCGAAAATCCGCGACCCATGCCGGAACCGTTCAGTCATGGATCCCGGGTCTCCCTGCGGTCGCCCGGGATGCCCCGCGCGATTCCGCTGCCGAACCGTAAAAAGCCCGTTCAGCCCGAATGGCCCGCCTCGAGCCAGCGCGCCAGCTCGGCCGTCACCCGCTCCGGCTCCTCCAGCGTCGACAGATGGCCGCAGCCCGGCAAGGTGGCGAGCCGGGCCTTCTCCCCGACGATCCCGGCCATCTCCCGCGCTTCCTCGACCGGGGTGATCACGTCCTCCTCCCCGACGAGGACGAGCGTCGGCAAAGCGAGTCCGGCGAGTGCCGGCCGCGAATCCGGCCGCTGCATGATCGCCTTCTGCTGACGCACGAAGCCGTCGGCGCCGATATCGTCGGCCATCCGCCGCACCGTCAGCCGCAGCGGCTCGTCCGTCAGCCGCGCCGGCGCCACCAGCCGCTGCCAGAGCAGGGTGGTGACGTTGTCATAGGCGCCCTTCTCCGCCAGATCGATCATCTGGGCGCGCGGCTCGTTGCTCTCGGGCGTCGCCGGCTTGGCGCTGGTGTCGAGCAGTGCGAGCCGCGTCATCCGGCCGGGCGCGCGGCGCAGGATCTCGAAGGCGACATAGCCTCCCATCGACAGGCCGCAGAGCGCGAAACGCGGCGGCGCGGCGGCGAGAAGCCGTTCGGCGATGGCGCCGAGGCTGTCGTCCCGGCTGTGTTCGGCGACCAGAACGAGGCGGCCATCGGCGAGCGCGGACCATTGCGGAGCGTAGAGCGCGGCGTTGCAACTGAGGCCGGGAACGAGAACGAGAGGGTCCTTCATCAGGCAAAAAGCGTCCTTTTCAGGCTACGTGATTGACTTTGCCGCATTTTCTTTGCATTCCACAGCGGTCCGAAGGCGCGCAGGTCCAGTTGTCGCGCCAGCGTGGCGGTTGATGAGGTCTTCCCGCCATGTGCCACCGACTCTGAAGAAGCGCGAAACGCGATGTCATTTGCCGAACTCGGCCTGAGTGAAAAGGTTCTGACGGCTGTCACGGCCGCCGGCTATAGCACACCGACTCCCATCCAGGCCCAAGCCATTCCGCACGTATTGGCCCGCAAGGACGTTCTGGGCATCGCCCAGACCGGCACGGGCAAGACGGCGGCCTTCACCCTGCCGATGCTGACGATCCTGGAAGCGGGCCGCGCCCGCGCCCGGATGCCGCGCACCCTCATCCTGGAGCCGACGCGCGAGCTCGCGGCGCAGGTCGAGGAGAACTTCACCCGCTACGGCGTCAACCAGAAGCTCTCCGTCGCGCTCTTGATCGGCGGCGTCTCCTTCGGCGACCAGGACGCCAAGATCACCCGCGGCGTCGACGTGCTGATCGCGACGCCCGGCCGCCTGCTCGACCATGTCGAGCGCGGCAAGCTGCTGCTCACCGGCGTCGAGCTGCTCGTCATCGACGAGGCCGACCGCATGCTCGACATGGGCTTCATCCCGGACATCGAGCGCATCTGCAAGCTCGTCCCCTTCACCCGGCAGACGCTGTTCTTCACCGCGACCATGCCGCCGGAGATCACCCGCATCTCCGAGCAGTTCCTGCACAATCCCGTCCGCGTCGAGGTCTCCCGGCCCGCCACGGCTGCCACGACGATCACCCAGCGGCTGATCGCCTCGAACCCGCAGGATTTCGAGAAGCGCGAGACGCTGCGCAAGCTCATCAAGGGCGCGACCGATCTGCAGAACGCCATCGTCTTCTGCAACCGCAAGCGCGACGTCGCGACGTTGCACAAATCGCTGCTGCGGCACGGCTTCCCGGCCGTCGCTTTGCATGGCGACATGGACCAGTACGCCCGCATGGCGGCGCTGGACTCCTTCCGCACCGGCGAGAACCCGATCCTGGTCGCCTCCGACGTCGCGGCCCGCGGCCTCGATATCCCGGCGGTGAGCCACGTCTTCAATTTCGACGTTCCGACCCATGCCGAGGACTATGTCCACCGCATCGGCCGCACCGGCCGCGCCGGGCGCCTCGGCGCCGCCTTCACCATCGTCACCCGCCATGACGACAAGCTCGTCGCCGCGGTCGAGAAGCTGACCGGCCAGACCATCGCCTTCGAGGGCCCCGGCCTCGACGCCCTGCCGCCGGGCGAGGCGCGCGAGGAGCGCCGCGGCAAGCGCGACGACAAACGTTCCTCCTCCTCCTCCTCGCGCGGCCGCGGCCGCAGCGAGCGCGACGGCAAGCGTCGCGACCATGGCGAAGCCGAGGCCGCCCCCGCCGTCGAGGCCGCGGAGGAGCGCCGCGAGGCGCGCCGCCAGCGTCCGCGCGACGAGGCCGAGCCGATCCGCCCCGGCACCCCGGAGCGCAAGGAACGCGGCGAGCGCCGCCGCAATCGCGACGAGGATGACGGGCCGCAGGTCAAGGGCCTCGGCGACCATGTGCCGGCCTTCCTGCTGCGCCCCGTCCGCATCGGCTGACACGGCTTCGTAAACCCGATCTTAACGGCTTTCGCGCGATGTTTTCGCCGCCGCGGTACGGCTCGTGCCGCGGTGGACGGGCGCATGCCGCCGTAGATACGGACAGGATGTCCCGCTTCGATTGAACGATCGAAGCTGACGTGGCCGAAAGCCGCGACCCGCTTCGCACGGGAATGGCATGTCATGGACGAAGCCCCGGTTTCCGCCCATCACGATCTGGCCGAGCGCGTCGTCATGGCCATGCGCCAGCACGGCTCGCCGGGCTATCCCCGCGCCTTCGAGGTCTGGTACGCCCATCTGAGCGGCGAGATGCCGGCGATGAGCATCGCGCTGAACGCGATCCTGGCCGGCGGCGGCAAGGTCACCGCCGCCGACATCGACAGCCTCTATGAGCGCTTCATCAACACCGAGCGCTTCTCGCGCCAGGCCGAGCGCACCAGCCTGCAGGTGCTGGGCGAGATCGACGCGATGATGGCGCTGGTCGACAAGGCGCTCGGCTCCAGCGAGCTCTATCACGGCCGGCTGACGGCGATGTCGGAAGACGTGCCGCCGGTGAGCGACCGCCAGAAATTGCGCGAATGGGTCGAGGCGCTGGTGCTGTCGACCCGCGAGGAAGTGACGCGCAAGGCTCAGCTCGAAGCCGAATTGCGCAACAGTTCCAACGAGATCCGCAATCTGCGCGAAGCGCTGGAATCGACCCGCGCCGAAGCCCTGACCGATCCGCTGACCGGCCTCGCCAACCGCCGCCATTTCGAGGAGATGCTGCAGAAATCGATCGACGAGGCGACGCTGCGGCGCGAGCCCTTCGCGCTGGTGATGGCCGATATCGACTTCTTCAAGCGCTTCAACGACGCCCATGGCCACCTCACCGGCGACCAGGTGCTGCGCCTCGTCGCGCGTACGATGAAGGACAAGTTCAAGGACAAGGCGATCATCAGCCGCTTCGGCGGCGAGGAGTTCGCGATCATCCTGCCCGAGGCCGACCTCATCGCCGGCAAGTTCGGCGCCGAGACGGTGCGGCAGGCCCTGCTCACGCGCGAGCTTGTCAAGCGCTCGACCAACGAGAATCTCGGCCGCATCACCATCTCGCTCGGCGTCGCCATGTACCGGCGCGGCGATACGGCGGGCTCGCTGGTCGACCGGGCCGATCAGGCGATGATGCGGGCCAAGCGCGACGGCCGCAACCGCACCGTCACCGAGGAGGCCGTGGAGCTGGCGAGCCGCGTCGCCTGAAGGCTTTCGTCCCGCCCTCCCGATACCTCGCCGCCATTGCGAGCGCAGGGAAGCGATCCAGGAGCAGCCGTCCTTACGGCGCCTGGATTGCTTCGGTCCGCAGCTCGCTGTTGCAGACGGCGGTCGCGGCTCAGGAGGCCGCCAGCGCGCCTTCGCTGCGCGGCTTGATCTCGACGGATTCGCCGCAGCCGCAGGCGGATACCTGGTTCGGGTTGTTGAAGACGAAGGTCGATGAGAAACGGTCGCTCTTGAAATCCAGCTCGGTGCCGAGCAGGAACAGCACCGCCTTGGCGTCGACGATCACCGTCGCATCCTTCTCGGTGACGACCTCGTCGCCCTTGTTGGCCTCGCGGGCGATCTCGAAGGTGTATTCCATCCCGGCGCAACCGCCCTTCTTCACGCCGACCCGGAGGCCGAGCGCGGGCGTCGCATCCCCTGCGGTCTGCGCCATGATCTCGCGGATGCGGGCGGCGGCCGCATCGGTCAGGGAGATGACCTTCAGGCCGGGAATCGAAAACATCGTCTGTCCTCCTCGACCGGGTTCAAGGCCCGGTGAAGCAAGATTGCGTCCCTAAGATAGGGATTGCGGAGGCTGCCGTCGAGATGCCGCGCGCCCGCCATGCATCCGCGAGACGGCGTTGCCCCGCCCGGCGCATTGCGGTTCGCCCGTCATCATGCACTCTGGACCGTCATCGATCCCCAGCATCTGCGAAGCCATGTCCCACAAGCTGCACCGCCCGGAAGCCCTCCGCTCCCTGATCCGCGACATGGTCACCAAGGCCGGCTGGAGCGAGCCGGAAGCACAGGAGACCGCCGACCATCTCGTCCTCGCCAATCTCAGCGGGCACGACAGCCATGGCGTCGGCATGATCCCGCTGTATTTCCAGTCGCTTGCCGATGGAAACCTCAAGCCCGAATCGAAGGGCGCCGCCCGCGTCGAGGCGGCGCCCTTCCTGATCGTCGACGGCAACATCGCGCTCGGCCAGCCGAATGCGCGCAACGCCGTCGACCGCGCCGCCGCCATGGCCAGCCAGAACGGCGTCGCGATCGTGAACCTGCTCGATTCGCACCATATCGGCCGCATCGGCCACTATGCCGAGGTCGCCGCGGCGGCCGGGCTGATCTCGTTCTTCTGGGTCAACGTCGCCGGCCGCCCGCCGATCGTCGCGCCCTTCGCCGCCAGAGAGGCGCGCTTCGGCACGAATCCGCACGCCATCGGCATCCCCGTCCCCGGCGGCGAGCCGCTGATCCTCGATTTCGCCACGAGCCGCATGGCTCATGGCAAGGCCCGCGTCGCGCTGAACAAGGGCGAGCAGGTGCCGCCTGGTTACATCATCGACGGCGAGGGCCGCCCGACCACCGACCCGGCCCATGTCTTCGCCAGCCCGGACCATCCGCTCGGCGCGCTGCTGCCCTTCGGCGATCACAAGGGCGCGGGTCTGTCGCTGATCGCCGAATTGCTTTCGGCCGGGCTGATGGGCGCGGCGCGCATCGACCAGAAGCCGCAGAAGAGCTGGATCATCAACTCGCTCTTCGGTGTGCTGATCGACCCGGCCCGGCTCGAGCCCGACGCCGATCTGCGCCGCAGCCGCATCGACAGCTATCTCGCCTTCGTGCGCGCCGCCAGGCCGCAGGATCCGGCCAACCCCGTGCTCGCCCCGGGCGACAAGGAGCGCCGGGTCCGGATCGAGCGCGGCGCCGCCGGCATCCCGCTCGACGACGAGACCTGGTCGCAGATCAAGGCGGCCGCGGCGCGCCACGGCATCGACGCCGACAGCTACTGAGCCGATGACGCCCGCCGCCTGCAACGCCTTCTGCGCCTCGCTGCCGGCGGCGCGCCATGTCGTGCAATGGGGCGGCGCCGATGTCTGGAAGCTCGGCGACAAGGTCTTCGCCATCGCCCGGGCTCAGGACGATGGCGCGGTGGCGGTGAGTTTCAAATGCTCGCCGCTGGCCTATGACATCCTGAAGGACCAGCCGGGTCTCAGGCCCGCGCCCTATCTCGCCTCGCGCGGGATGAAATGGATCCAGTGGCTCTCCGGCGAGAGCATGCCGGACGATGCCCTGCAGGACTATCTGCGCGAGAGCCACCGCCTCGTCGCCGCCGGTTTGACCAAGCGGGCGCGGGCGGAACTGGGCCTGATGGCCTGAGAACACCAGCGTCATCGGACAAGCGACGAAGTCGCGCCGATCCGGGATCCAAGCCGGCCCCTGTCCGATGAAGGTTCAGGTATGGAGCTCGGGTCTCCCTTCGGTCTCGCCCACGATGACCCGCGTCCTGTTCTCTCAGAGCTCCGCCTCGCCGCGGAACATCGGCGCACAGGCGCCGCCGACGCGTGAGCGATAGCCGTCCTCGGCCCGGCGCGAGGCGACGTTCAGCAGGCTCGGCCGGCCCATCTCGACGCCTTGGGTGATGGTGTAGGAGGCCGCCTCGCCGCCATCGAGGGAGAGCAGCAGGGCGCCGAGCGTGGCGCTGGCGCTGCCGGTGGCGGGGTCCTCCCAGGTGCCGGCGAGCGGCGCGAACATCCGCGCCCGGATGCGGTTGCCGTCGCGCGCATAAAGGAAGAGCGAGAGCCGCCCCTGGAGCTTGGCATGCTGGCGTTCCAGCTTGCGGAAGGCGGCGAGGTCGGGCGCGGCGCCGGCCAGGGCTTCGGACGCGGCCTGCGCCAGCACGAATTTGACGCCGAGCGAAGCCTGGACCGGGCGATGCGCCGCCGTCAGGATCGCCTCGGCCTGCAACCCGGCGCAGGCGGCGATGCCGTCCGCCGGCAATTCGATCCCGAGCGAGAGCGGCTGCGGCGCGGCGATGACGGCGCCGGTCACGGCCCCGGCCGGATTGCGTTCGATGGCGATCTCGACCAGCCCAGCCATCTGCTCGAAGCGCAGCACGCCGTTGCGGTCGCGGCCGTGGCGGGCCAGCACGCAGGCCGTGCCGACATTGGGATGGCCCGCAAAGGGCATCTCGGCCGTGCGGTGGAAGATGCGCACGCGCGCATCGTTGGCCGGATCGTCCGGCGGCAGGACGAAGGTGGTCTCGCTGTAATTCATCTCCGCCGCCAGCGCCTGCATCTGCGCGTCGGAGAGGCCGCGGGCGTCGGTGAAGACGGCGAGCGGATTGCCGCCGAAAGGCTTGTCGGTGAAGACGTCGACGGTCTCGTAGGGAAAGCTCGGCATGACGGATCCCGCTGGCGTGCCTGATGGGGCCTTCACCGCGCGGCGCAGGCGCGCGGCGGCCCTGCCATTCCTGTCAGCGAAGCCGGCTCGGCGCCAATCAAGCGATGAGATGCATTCCATCACGGCAGCGACGGAAACGGGCCTGCCGAAGCTCCGGTTGGGTTGGGATCGGCCGGAGCCGGCAGCCGCAGCGCCGATCAGCGTTGCATCGCCGGCGAGCCGCTGCCGGCGAGCTGCTGGCGCTCGAGCAGCGCCGTCGCCGCCTGGCGGTCCGCGACGGAAGCCGCCGCGAAGGCCGCGTCATGGCGCTCGATGATCCAGCTCTCGCGCACCGGATCGGCGCCGTCGCGGGCCATGGCGAGCCACATCAGCCCGAGGACGGGCTGGCGCGGCACGCCCTCGCCGCCGCGCAGCAGCATCTCGCCGAAGGCCGCGCGGGCCGGCGCATGGCCCTTCTCGGCCGCGAGCTTCATCCAGCGCGCCGCCTGGCGGGGATCGCGGGCCGTGCCCTGCCCCTTCATGTAGAGCCGCGCGAGGTTGTACTGCCCGTCCGGGTCGCCGAAATAGGAGGCAGCGTAGTTGAACATGTCGAAGGCACGGTCGGGATTGGGCTTCACATAGCTGCCCCGGATCCCGTCGGCGAAATAGCTCCCGAGCGCCACGAAGGCGCTGCCGACCATGCGGCCGGCGGCCGTGCCGGGAGCGGCGTCGGCATTCTCGTCCGCGATCTTCGAGAAATACTCGAAGGCCTTGAGATCATTGGCGGGAACGCCCTCGCCGCCAGCATACATCCGGCCGAGCTTGTACTGCGCGGTCAGGTGCCCCTGCGCGGCAGCGTATTCGAGCGCGCGCACGGCGCCGACCTGGTCGCCGGCCGAGGAATCGCGCATCCAGGCGCGCAGCGCCTCGCGGGCGTTGCTGAACGGCACGAAGGGCAGCGCGCTATGCGCCGTCGGCGTGTTCGGCGCCGGGGCGATCACGGCCTCGTCGGAAACGGCAGGGCGCGACGACCCCGGCTCGGGCAGAGCGATGCCGGGAATCGGACGCGGCGGCAGCGGCGGCTGCCCATTGGCAAAGTCCTGCGCCCGGGCGCCCTGGGGGGCGCCGACGAACAGCAGCAGGCATGCGATGGTGAGGTCAGATATCCGCATAGCAGTGAGCTTCGCCCGCCCTTCCTGGGTGAGTCGGGGCACGGCCTCCGGCAGAGCCGGTAATCTCCGCGCCTTTCCGCAGCACTCCGGATTCGTTGCTGGCGTCCCCTGGCATCCGGCTGCCAGAACGCACTCCAAGTTCGGCATCACGAAGGCGCTTTGCGAGCATTCCTGTGATCGCGCGCTGGAAGAGCCTTCCCCCCTCGCGGGACGGGGCACCGGCGGCAGCCGCGGGACCCATGCCCGCAGAATGGCCCGGCCTGCCCCACTCGTCGAACACACGCGCCTTCATCGCCACTCGTCCTGTCCCCCCAGACTGGCACGGCCGAAAACTGCCATGTCGATCGGGCCGGCTGCAACGTCGACCCTGAACCTCCGTTCCCGCAGGAAAAACCGCGCCTGCCGCGGCTCGAAAGTTCAATTTGTCTATATCTCAAAGACTTAATCCGCCCTTTTGCTGGGCGTCTTTTGTGGCGGCTTCACGGCGGCCGGGCGCGGCGACGGGCTCCCCGAAGGGTTCCCGCCACACTGTTGCAACGATGTCACGAAAATACGGGTGCCGAGGGCGCGCAGGCCGGCTCAGAGCACCATCGGCAGGACGAAGAACCCGCCGACCACGACCGCCAGCAGAGCCAGCGCCGCCATCGGCAGGTGCTTCTCGATGAAGATGCGGATGTCGTCGCCGTAGAAGCGCAGCGCCAGCGCGATCATCACGAAGAAGCTCGCCCGCGAGACGACCATGCCGACCGTGAACTTCCACAGGTCGAAATGCAGGAAGCCCGACATGATCGTGACGATCTTGAACGGGATCGGCGTCAACCCCTTGGTGACGAGCACCCAGAACCAGTAGTCCTGCGAGGTCGCGATGAGATGGGCCGCCTTCTCCTGCAGGCCGTAGATGCCGATCAGCCAGGCGCCGAGCGAATCGTAGAGCAGGAAGCCGATGCCATAGCCGACATAGCCGCCGAGCACGGCGCCGAGCGAGCAGACGCCGGCATAGAACAGCGCGCGGTCAGGCCGGGCGATGCACATCGGCAGCAGCAGCGGAATCGGCGGCAGCGGGCTGATCGAGCTCTCGACGAAGGTCAGAGCAAACAGCAGCCAGGGCGCAGCCGGATGCGAGGCGTAGGAAACACACCAGTCATAAGCCCGCTTGAGCATGGGTTCCTGCTCTGCCGATCCTGTCTGCCGCCAGCTTGCGCATGGCGGAACTGCGCCGCGCGCATCTAAGCGATCTCCGGGGAGGAGCGCCAGTCTTCTCTCCCCGCAGCGTCAATTTAACGACGGAGCCGTGGCCGCAATGCGGTCAAGGCGTCGTTTCAGGCCAGCCGCGCCAGCGCCTCGGCGATCTTGAGCTTGCGCGCTTGCGCCGCCGCCTTGCGCTCGCGGTTCTCCTCGACGATCTCCTCCGGCGCGCGCGCCATGAAGTCGGGATTGCCGAGCTTCTTCTCGACGACCGCGATGTCCTGGTCGAGCTTGGCGAGCTCCTTGGTCAGGCGCGAGCGCTCGGCGTCGAGGTCGATCAGCCCGGCGAGCGGCAGCGCCGCGACCTCGCCGCGCACGATGATCTGCGCCGATTGCGCCGGGGCGGCAGCCTCGAAGGCGATGTCGGAGACGCGCGCCAGCCGCTCGATCATCGGCCGCCAGCTCTCGATCGTCGCCCGCGTCGCCGCCGAGGCGTTGACGAGGACGAGCGGCGCCTGCGTGCCGGCCGGCACGTTGACCTCGGAGCGCACCGAGCGGATGTCCGAGATCAGGTCCACGACGAAGCCGATCTCGGCCTCCGCCGCCGCGTCCTTCAGCGCCGACAGGTCCGGCCAGCGAGTCAGGCAGACGAGCGAGGCATCGCCCTCCGCGAGCTTGCGCGGCGCGCCGGCCTCGGCCTTCTGCGCCCAGAGCTCCTCGGTCAGGAACGGCATGAACGGGTGCAGGAGCTGGCAGATCAGGTCGATGACATAGGCCACCGTCGCCTGCGTCTCGGCCTTCTCGGCGGCGTCGAC
>Ga0180223_1000794_pt1 | contig 32367 bp, 34 predicted proteins | sample eDN5th30CKraftOP_FD_151337 | JGI IMG/M metagenome (GOLD analysis project Ga0180223, IMG submission 151337) | Enriched Organic Plus compost microbial communities from Emeryville, California, USA - eDNA 5th pass 30_C Kraft OP (version 2) (version 2) ... | reverse complement strand
CCGTAGTCGATCGACGACGTGCGGTGATTACGCGGCGCAACGCCCGGCGCAAAGCTGACGATGCGGAACACGCTGCCGTTCTCGATCGCGGTGCCGATCTTCTTGTTGGCCGGATCTTCGTTGCCGTCATTGTCGACCGGAAAGCCTTCGGTCGACCAGATGACGCTGAACTCCGCGCCGGCGCGATGGGAGAAGGTGTTCTTGACCTGCTCGTCGATCAGAACCTTGGCGCGGCCTTGGTCGTCATGCCCGGTCACGACGCGTCGAAGCTTGATGGTCATCGGTCAACTCTCCCTTTAACGACGCGCTTGCGGCGCACTTTCGTGGATTTGCGTTTGGCCGCCTTGCAGGCGTCGCACAGGCAGCCTGCGGGGCCGAAATACAGCTCCATGTGTTCCTCGCCGTAGTCCAGCGTGATCTCCTCGCCTTGCGCGATCTTGCGCACGGTGCGGAACATCATGCGGCCGCGGTTCGATTCCGCCTCGGTGTTCGGATCGCAGGAATGATTGACGTAGCGCGCGGTGTTAGAGCGCGGCGAGCCGTCGATGGTCCAGCGGTTGTCGATTTCGAACAAATATTTGTTGGCGCGGCGCTTGTCTATTTCGCGCGCCTCCCGGGTGGGGATGCGGGTGCCGGTGTATTCGATCAGCAGCTTGCCGGACGGGATATCGGCGGCGGCGAACAACCCCAGCCCGGTGCGGGCGCGGCCGACGCGATAGAGCTTCGGCTTGTCCTCCCGCGCGCGGGCCTTCGCCTTCGCCATCGGCCCTAGCGCTTCGTCTTGCGCGTCTTGACGGTCTTCTTGGACTTCTTGACCGCGACCTTCTTCACGCCCTTGGCGGCAAGGCGTTTCTTCTTGCGCAGGTTGCGCTCACGGGCCTCGGCGCGCTGCTTGGCGCGGCGCTTGCGGCAACGCGAGCACTGGCAGTTTTCCAGGCCGATGACGTTCTTGAGATAATCGCGGCCGTAGTCGTAGGTGATCTCGTCGCCCGGCTCGATGTTCTTGATGGTGCGCACGAACACCCGCTTGCCGCGGATGAAGGTATCGGCGTTCGGGTTGCAGGAATGGTTGAAGTAGCGGGCGATGTTGCCGCGCTTGGCCCCGTCGATGGTCCACTTGGAGTTGACCTCGTACAGGTAGCGGTTGCCGCTCTTCTCGGCCTTCAGCGCGGCGTCGACGCCGAGCAGCTTGCCGCGATATTCGGCGATGGTCTGGCGCTTCTTGATGGGGCGCGTGGCGAAGATGCCCAGACCCGTGCGGGCGCGGCCAAGGCGGAACGGACGGGGAGCCATATGCTTGCTGACGATTCCAGAGGATTGACGGCGTAGGCGGAGATTGCAGATGGGGGAGGCCGCGTCAATGGTGGGCGGCCATTCATGGCCCGTTGCCGCCAGCCTGTGGAAGGCGTGCGCGGCCTGGCTATGAGAAGCCCGGCGACAAGAAGGGCCTCCGCCGGCCTTGTCGGGCCGGCGGAGGCTTGAGGTCCCGGCTGCTTCTACGCGCCGCCTAGTGGGACATGGACTGCGCCGAGCGCTCCGGGTCGTGGTCCTTGAACACATCGGGGTTATCCGGGCCGGTGACTTCGAGAACGCCGGCCAGCCCGCGCTCGACGCGGCTCAGGGCATGATCGACCAGCATGTACTTGCCCGGCACCTGCAGCTTGAACTCCACCGCGGTGGCGCCGCCGGGCGGCACCGTGATCGTCTGCACATGGGTCGCGGGCGCGCTGGTCAGCGAGCCGAGATTATAGGCCCGATCGAAGATCTCGCCGATGACATGGAAGGACGAGGTGTAGTTCGGGCCGCCGACGCCAAAGTAGATGCGCACGGTTTCGCCGACCTTGGCCTTGAGCGGCTCCTTCGCCAGCGCCATCGACGCGCCGTTGAACACGAAGTACTCCGGCCGCTCGGCCAGCAGCTTGTCGTAGCTCTCGGTAAGCTCGCCTTTGGCGCCGAGCGCCTGCTCGGTGTAGATCTCGCCCTGCATCACGTAATACTCGCGATCGACCTTCGGCAGGCCGCCTTCCGGCTCGACCAGGATCAGGCCGTACATGCCGTTGGCGATGTGCTGGGCCGCCATCGGCACCGCGCAGTGATAGACGTACAGCCCGGGATTGATGGCGGTGAAGGTGAAGCCGCGCGATTCGCCGGGCGCCGCGTCGGTCGCCTTGGCGCCGCCGCCCGGTCCGGTGACGGCGTGGAAGTCGACATTGTGCATCAGCAGGCTGTCGTCGTGATTGCGCAGATTGACGTCCACCGTGTCGCCGACGCGAACGCGGATGAAGGGGCCGGGAACCTTCTGGTTGAAGGTCCAGTAGCGATAGGTCGCGCCGTCGGCGAGCTGGCCGGTGACTTCGACGGTTTCGAGATCGACCTTGACGCGGCGCGGGCCGCGCGCCGTGAGCGGCGGCGGCAGATCGGTGGCGCCGCGCACGATGGAGATCGGGTTGTCGGTCTTGACGATGCGGTGCGCCGTGTGCGCGAGCGGAACCGGACCCGACGCCGGAACCGCGCGGTATTCCACCGGCTTGGCTTCCTGCGCTGCGAGGGCGGTCGAGGCATTGAGCGCTCCGAACGGTGTGTTGAAGAGCGCGACGACGAGCCCGAGACCGAACAGGGCGGCGCCGCTACCGAGCAGCACCCTGTCGTTTTTGTCTTTGGGCATATGCATGATGTCTTCTCCTGAAGATTTGTAAGTTCGCGTCAGCAAACCTACGCATCGCGCCGCTGCATTCTTTGCGCTGGGACAAACAGCGACGCGATGTCGCTCCGGATTTGTACGTAAGGTGAAGCTCTCATCGCGCTTCGCGACTGTTTGTTAACGCTGCAAGGTTGTTTGTTCGGAAGAGTTCCAGACTGCGCGGTATCGGGCATGCGATTGAGCGCGAAAGTTCCGGATGAAGAATGGTGTTCAGCGCAAAGGCGACGTCATCGTCCGCATTCTTTGTCGAGGCGCCGGGTTCGCCTGTCGTGCCCTTTGAATTCCTGAACCTCTCGATGCGAGAGGGTGTGGCGCGCCGCTCGGCGCTGCCATGCCTTGTGGTGCGCATCCTTTTGACGGGATGCGCCGCGCCGAACGGCGCGCCACGAAGCGGCGTTCTCACCTATAAGTCCGCGGGGCCGTGCTTCCGGGCGCCCGTTACGACCGCCCTCCGTTGGTCGGGGGAACGGCCTCCGGCAGGCTTTCGCCCGCCTTCACCGGCGCCGCGTCCAGCCCATTGAAGGGCAGAGGCCCGTATTAGCCCCGGACGGCGACCCGCGGACTCCCGGGAGCAAGGTTACGAGCCTTGCGCGCGGGCGCCGCACCGCCGCTTTGAGGTTGCCCTCATCGCAGCCCTCCCTTTTAGGGGAGGCGGCTCCATCATCGGAACGTCTCGCGACGACGCCCTCTCATGAGCCTGGCGACAGGGATAAAAGCATAGGAGGAAAAGCGGGTTAAGGGGCGAGTGAAAGAAAACCTAGCGGCCGGCCATCCACGGTCTTGATGGGGCATAAGCAGTCCGAACTACGCATGGGTTGATAATGTCTCCGCTGTCATGGCCGGGCTTGACCCGGCCATCCCGCTTAGGGTTGGCATTGTGCGTCCCTAAGCGGGATCACCGGGACGCAGCCGCTCGAAGAACGGCGTTCTTCGAACGGCTTTGCCCGGTGATGACGGAGAGAAGGGTGCCTATGAGAGCAAAAACGAAGAAACAAAACGTCTTCGCTGATCTCGACCTGCCCAATCCGGAGCAGGAACTGCTCAAGGCGTAACTGACCTTGCAGATCTACCGGATCGTCAAGGCGCGCAAGCTGACGCAAGCGCAGGCCGCTGCCGCGCTCGGCATCAGGCAGCCGAATGTCTCGGCGCTGCTGCGCAATCGCGGCGGCCCGTTCTCGGTGGGGCGCCTCATGGAATTCCTCACCGCGCTCGGGCAGGACGTCACGGTGACGATGAAGCCGACGAAGAAGGCAGTAGGGGAGTTGGAGGTCGTGGAGGGGTGAGGCGTCGAGACGTAGGGCGCGTTAGCGAAGCGTAACGCGCCGTTACGGGATTGACGGATTACGCTGCGCTAATCCGCCCTGCGGGCTGATTCGTTTGAACCGGACGTCAAGCCCATGAGTCAGGATATTGATATCAAAAAATCAGAATTTTGGTGGTAATAAAATCAATGGTTTAGCCTGTGGATGGCCGAGCCTTCTGTGAATAACGGGGCTTTACCTTGAAAGCTCTTGCGAACTTTTCGCCGGAGTGCGCCTTTTAAGGGTAGATATTTGGCGTCAAAGAGGCTTGCGATGTCGCCGTCCAATTTGCCCAGGCACTCGGTATTTATTCGTTGGGGTGCGTTCCGACTAGATTTGGTCGGGCGAATCCAGATTATTACTGCGGTATCTTTTGTTGCGGCACTATTTGGGCTTCGCCTCCTTTTGTGATCTGGAGGGCCTGTGACTGCCACCGGCCTCTTAATCTAATAAAATTTTGAAACAGCTTCACTCTTTTTTGGGCGGTTTCGGACATGCGTTTCTTGCCAGTTACGATCGAAATCGGCGACGATGAGGGATTCGCTAGCGAGAAAGATATTTTTGGCCGCCGCGACTTTGCGAATGGTCTAACGACGCTTGTGCAAAAATCTGAAGATCCTTTGGTTCTGCTCCTGGATTCTCCGTGGGGCACGGGGAAAAGCACATTCATAAAAATGTGGATCGGCGAGCTAAAGAAGAGGAAATTTCCGGTTATTTATTTTGATGCTTTCGAGAATGATCATGTCGAGAGTGCTTTCGTCGCAATTGCCGCTGAGGTCATTAGGCTAGCTGAGGAAAAGAGAAAAACGAAAACTGGTGCCTATAAAAAATTCCTGAAACGAGCTGGCCGGGTGGGTGGCGTAATGCTGCGAACCGGCGCGCGCGTCGGAGTTAAGGCGGCGACGCTTGGGGCGATTGATGCTACAGAAATGGATGCGTTGAAATCAGTTGCGGCTGACATTGCTGCGGATACAAGCACGAAAGCGGATGAGTATGTCCAGTCGTTACTGAAGATGCAAAGTCAGGAGAAAAAATCTCTCGAAGAGTTACGAAAATCGCTAGCTGAATTGGCAGGGGAGTTTTCAGAGTCGGAAGTCAAATTGCCGCTCGTATTTGTAATTGATGAATTGGATCGCTGTCGGCCGAACTTTGCTCTAGAGATACTTGAACATGTAAAGCATATTTTCTCCATCGACAATGTGCATTTCTTGCTGGCGGCTCAAATAGGCCAACTGGAGAATTCAGTGCGCTTCAGCTACGGAAGCGGAATCGATGCTCTTACATACTTACAAAAATTTTATAATGTCTTATTGCATTTTCCGGCTGCAGGGGCGTATCGCCATGAGCGCCTGATACCTAAATTTGTCGCGCAACTTTGTCGATCCTTGAGTCTTCCGAAAGATGCAATGGACGTGGTGTCATTTTGTGCAGAGGGTAGGAGTCTTTCCTTTAGAACAATTGAGCGTATTGCTACTTGTGTCAGTCTGGCTCGGGCGTTTGTTCCGAGTAATCATCTTTGGATAGCGCCGATCATTGGGGTTTTGTGTGTAATGAAAATCGTAGATCCTGCGTTGTTCCACCGTGCGCGGGAGCAAAATGTGACGTTGGGTGAAATAGACGATTTTATGCGCAGGCCGATTGCAAAAGCAGATCGCGTTTCTTTTAATATCGAGTGGGTTCTGGCGTGGTGGGAGTACTGTCTTTCCGAGTCTGAGCCGGATCGAAAAAGGAATGATATTTCGGCGGTGCACACTTATCTATTTAGATATAGTGTTGATAGGGATCGTCTCATTCCCTTGATGGCGGGTTATATTGATACGTTTGAGTTCGCCGAGTCTTGACGGCGGCCGTGGTCGTTTGGAGGGGTATCCCGTAGGCGGCTCGTATCTGCGCTTCGTGATTTAGGATCATAATCCAAATTCCGCGGTGTCCAACTCTAATGACGCCCCAATTCAGACCGTCTAAAAGGTGCCCGAACTAGCATTCGGAGCCACCTCAGATGAACGCCCCCGTCACACCCCCGCTGCCCGCCTACCACCATTCGCCCCTGTTCCCGCTCGGTCCGGACACCACCAAGTATCGCAAGATCACGTCCGAGGGCGTGCGGGTCGAGAAGGTGATGGGCAAGGACATGCTGGTGGTGGAGCCGTCCGCCATCAAGGCGCTGTCCGAGGCCGCGTTCGAGGACATCAACCACCTGCTGCGCCCCGCGCACCTCAAGCAGCTGCGCGCCGTGCTGGACGATCCGGAATCGACCGCGAACGACAAGTTCGTCGCCTATGACCTTCTCAAGAACGCCAACATCGCCGCCGGCGGCGTGCTGCCGATGTGCCAGGACACCGGCACCGCCATCATCATGGGCAAGAAGGGCCGGCTGGTGTTCACCGACGGCTCCGACGAGGCGGCGCTCGCCGAGGGCGCGCGCGACGCGTATCTCAAGAAGAACCTGCGCTATTCGCAACTGGCGCCGATCTCCATGTTCGAGGAGAAGAACACCAAGTCGAACATGCCAGCGCAGGTCGAGATCTATGCCGAGGGTGAGGACGCCTACAAGTTCCTATTCGTCGCCAAGGGCGGCGGCTCGGCCAACAAGACGTTCCTGTTTCAGGCGACGCCGTCGATCCTGACGCATGACCGCATGGTGGCGTTTCTCAAGGAGAAGATCCTGACGCTCGGCACCGCGGCGTGCCCGCCTTATCATCTGGCGATTGTCATCGGCGGCACCTCGGCCGAGCTGACGCTGAAGACGGTCAAGCTCGCCTCGACCAAGTATCTCGACAATTTGCCGACTTCCGGCAGCGAGGACGGCCACGCCTTCCGCGACCTCGAGATGGAAAAAGAGATTTTCAAGCTGACGCAGAGCCTCGGCGTCGGCGCGCAATTCGGCGGCAAGTATTTCTGCCACGACGTGCGCGTCATTCGTCTGCCGCGCCACGGCGCGTCATTGCCCATTGGTCTTGGCGTGTCGTGCTCGGCCGACCGCCAGGCGCTCGGCAAGATCACCAAGGACGGCGTGTTCCTCGAGGAGCTCGAGGCGCATCCGGCGCAGTATCTGCCCGACGTCGATCAGGAGAAGCTCGGCGGCGAGGTCGTGAAGGTCGACCTGGGCAAGCCGATGAAGGAGATCCTCGCGCAGCTGTCGAAGTATCCGGTGAAGACGCGGCTCTCGCTCACCGGCACCATGATCGTCGCGCGCGATCTGGCGCATGCCAAGCTGCGCGAGCGGCTGGAAGCCGGGCAGGGCCTGCCGGACTACTTCAAGAACCATCCGGTTTATTACGCCGGCCCCGCCAAGACGCCGGACGGCTATGCCTCGGGCGCCTTCGGTCCGACCACGGCGGGGCGCATGGACTCCTATGTCGATGCCTTCCAGGCGGCCGGCGGCTCGATGATCTCGGTCGCCAAGGGCAACCGTTCCTCGCAGGTGCGCGACGCCTGCAAGAAGCATGGCGGCTTCTATCTCGCCTCGATCGGCGGCGCTGCGGCCAACCTCGCCGAGCACTGCATCAAGAAGGTGGAAGTGCAGGAATTTCCCGAGCTCGGCATGGAAGCGATCTGGAAGATCGAGGTGGTCGATTTCCCAGCCTTCATCGTCATCGACGACAAGGGCAACGACTTCTTCAAGGAGCTCAATCTCGGCTGACGCTCGCCTTATACTTTCGCGTGAGACGCGGCGCCGGGTGCGATCCATCCGGCGCCGTTTTTATATTCGTCATGGCGTGAGCGAAGCCGGCGGGTTCGGCGGTGTCCAATAATGGCACAACGCGCATGGCGCGAGACGATGACGCATTGAAACAAATGCGCGTCGTCGATTCACATCAAGCACTCATCAAAAGCACATCAAGTCTTGTCGACTCGAATTCGGCATGCGAGGCTTTCTGGTGGTATGTTACCGTATAGTTCGCACACATAAGAAACGCGCCTGACAAACTTCGGGACCAAAGGAGACCGCGCCCATGGCGGACGCTATCGATTTCGACGCGCCGGATATCGCCGTGCGGGTCGAGGCGCTGAGCCAGCATGAACTCGACCAGCTGCCGTTCGGCGTCATCCTGCTCGACCGCCATTTCGTCGTGCGTTTCTATTCCGCAACCGAAGCGCGAGAGAGCGGTTACGGCATGGCGCCGCTCGGCCACGACCTGTTCGATGCCTCGCACTGCGCCGACAAGAAGGGTCTGCGCGAGCGACTGATGCGGGCGCTGGAAGAGCCGCCGGCCGATTTCGACCTGGCGCTCAAGGGCGATGCCGCCGATCCCAATCGCGAACTGCGCATGCGCATCGTGACGGCGCGTAACGGCGGGCTGTGGCTGTTCGTCGACCGCGACAAGCGGTGACGCGCGTCAGACGCTGGAGCGTTCAGACTTAAGCGCTCACACTTAAGCGCTTACACTTGCGTGGCGCGCGCCAGGTAATGCGGATCGGCCTTGGCGGCCGCGGCGCGGTGATGCTCGAGCACATAGACGCGGATCGCCGACGACAGATTGGCGTAACCGCGCTGCGCGTCGATGGTCTGCAGCAGCATCGGCAGCGGCGTGCGGGTGCGCTCGGCGATGTCGCGCAGCCCGTCCCAGAACTGGTCTTCCAGCGACACGCTGGTCTTGTGGCCATGCAGCTCGATCGAGCGCTTGACGATCGCCGATTTGCGGCCGAGCGGTCCTTCGGTTCTGCTGCGTTTGTTGCCGGCCGTAACATCCGGCCTGGTCATGGTGTCGTCCATCATCGCTCCTTGCCCTCCGCATCTCGCCGGCCTCACGCGCGTCGCGCGAGTCCTGCGAGTAGGGAACTATTAGGCGCGGGTGCGGTGTGGATATTGAGCGATGTCAAATCCGCGACACATTTTGTGGTGGCGCTTTCAGGAGTCCTCGCCGGGCGGCGTCCGGCTCGGCCGCAGCGGCGATGCGTTGATGGTGGTGTGGCAGTTCTGACATTCGAAGCGATCGAAATAATCGAGATGATCGCGCGTCTTCGTCGCCTGCATGGCGACGCCACAGACCGGACAATGACGCAAGGGAGGACGAGGCGGTGGACGGTGGGCCATTCGATGCGACGAGGCGAGAGCGAGGGTCGCGCATCTTCAGGCGGTATGCCGCTCTTGGTTTGATAAATGTCAAAGAATCGCGATTGCGATCCCGGTCCGGCGCGGTACGCCCGGCTATTTGGCGATACCGACCACCGGGCTCGTCGGAACATATGCGCTGGCGCGTCCGGCGAACTGATAGAGCGCAACCGATACGAGTGCGATGAGAATGATTGCAAATGCAAGACGGACGCACTGGTCCATGACGCTGGCCTGCATGAGAAGTCCCCTGTTCCGCATGAGCCGCTTTCCAGACGCCAAACTAGTCCCCGAGCGTCCGGGCGGGCTATTGCCGGTTCCGATTAAGGTCAACGGCTATCGTTAAAACCGGGCCGTCGTTCGACGGCCATGCGGCAATAGAGGGGCAGGGAGTGAAGGCCGCGTTAATGTCGGCCGCATGAGATACCGCGGCCCAGAATCGCGCGGCTGATGTAGGATGACGCCGGCGCCAGGCCCGGGCGGCGTTTCTGTCTGGACCTCCCATGACCGAAGGGTCTTTTGCGATCACGGCGCTCGGCCTGGCCGCCGCCTTCTGCACCACCGCGGCCTATGCGCCGCAGGCATTGAAGGCGTGGCGCTCGCGCTCCACCGCCGACATATCGCTGAGCATGTTCCTGCTGATGGTGACGGGAATCGCGCTGTGGCTCGCCTATGGCGTGCTGATTGCCAACGTGCCGCTCATCGTCGCCAATGGCGTGACCTTGTGCCTGGCCGGCACCATTCTGGCGCTGAAGCTCAGGCACGGGTGAGCGCGCATTCGATGCGCTAATCGACAACGCCGTCGCGGCCCACAATGGCCATCAGCGTCCCGGTCAGATGCGCGACCAGTTTTTCCTCACCGCCTTTGACGGCGAAGACGTCGGCTTGCGACAGGGTCAATGTGCGGCCGGCCTTGATGACGCGGCCGCGCGCGACGATGCGATCGCCGGCGGCAGGCGCCAGCAGGTTGATCTTGAACTCGGCGGTGAGCACGCCGGTGCCTTCCGGCATCACGCTGAGCGCGGCATAGCCCGCGGCGCTGTCGGCGATCGCGGCGACCGCGCCGGCATGGACGAAGCCATGCTGCTGCGACACCGCCGGCGTCGGCGTCAGCGCGATTTCGACAAAACCGGGCTCGACCTTCTCGAGCCTGGCGCCGAGCGTCGTCATCAGGCCCTGCTTGTCAAAACTTTGCTGGATGCGGGCGAGGGGCATGGAAAAGGTCTCTCTGGACGAGAATGCGTCGTCGGCCGGCGCCCGTCTAAGGCCCGGCGTCGTCCCGCGTGATGGCGACCGTGAGGGCGCGGATGCCCGGTGCGGCGAGTATGACGACCGGCAGCATGGCGATCCAGGCGATGAGCCAGGAGACCAGCCAATGGATGAAGTACTGGGCGAGCGATGAGTCCGGGAAGCTGGCAATGCCGGTGGCAATGACCGTGGTGAGCCCGGACTGGATGACACCGAAGACGAAGTGACTGTAACGACGAGGAATTCCGAACATCGTTGAATCCGGGGCGGGTTAGCGAACTCGGCGGCTGTGCTTACACGCCTTCAAGAAATGCGCCAATCGGCCGCCAAAGGGAGCGGAGGCGCAGCGACCGTCACGCAATCTATTGCGCGGGATCGGTGGGGTCACTTTCCCGTTCTGACGGTGGACAGGGCACCAATTTTCTCTGTTACCCCGGTACTGGCCCCATTTGAAATATTATTGCGCGGCCGTTTTCCGGGCCGGGCAAAAGGGGCCACTAAGCTGGATTATCGGGATCGAAGCCCTTCTTCGTCCAGCCGTCTTCAAGGTATTTCTTTTCGACGAAGATGCGCGGCCCCACCTCTTCCGCACGTATCCTTCTGATCTTTCCCATGGTCGCGTAGCGCGTGCCGTAAATCCAATCGTCGTTCGCGGCATCGAAGGTTCGATACCGGGCGCAAGCTTCGTGCGTATCGTAGATGTATGGTTCTTTGCTCACAGCGTTGGCCACAGAGCGGCGATAAATCGGCAGGGGTTCTCTAGATCGTTCATGCGCCTGGTATTCGAGTCCGGCGCTTGAAAGACTTCGCCATGCTGAACGTCGATGGACATGCAGAGCCTGTTGGCAACGCTGCGGGACGATCCCGGCGCGATATTTTGATCGACATGCAGCCTCGCAAGCGTGGCGACGTATAACCCCATATCTCTACGGCGAGTGCGCGCGTTTTCCGTTTCGGTGTCGTCCTGCGTCATTCTCAGCACAGCCGCGTCAAGCGTGTTAACGCCCCGTGATACACCGTGAACTAATAGATCGGCCCGCACGGAGACTTCGACGCTTGCCAAGAGCAACCTACCTTGCTCAGTAGGGGCCGCAACGAAATCAAATTGGGCTAACTGGTTTCGCATCCGCTGAATTGCATGCAAAACCTCAATGGACTGCCGCGCATCATCTTGCCGCAAGGTGGACTCCGCAGAGTCTTCGGCACGCTGCTGGAGCATAGCTTCCGCGTCGACTAGGGGATTCACGCGGCGGTTTGCGTCTGCTAAATACGCACAGATCGGGGCGCGTGCGTCCCGGTAACGAATTATTGGCGGAACCTGCGGAGTCTTGGCCCGGCGCACGATGCTGATTCGGGCGGTGTGCAATGACTTGGATGATGCAGTTGGCATCGCAAAAGCAATTCACGAGAACGCCGGGACTCAATGCACCGTCGATCAGCTCGCTGCTTACTTGAAGGTGTCTATTACGAGCGGTGCTTTTCGCGTCCGCATGGCTAACGCTTCAACGTTCGGCCTAACCGAAAATGAACGCGGTGAAATCCGACTAACGGATTTGGGTCGTCGAATTGCCGATGTATCCCAAGAAGCAACGGCTCGGGCAGAGGCTTTCTTGCATGTGCCGCTGTATGGCCGTGTTTATGAGCATTTCAAAGGCTACACGTTGCCGGGTGCTGCTGCGCTCGAAAAATATATGGCCGACGTCGGCGTTTCTTCTAAACAAACTGACAAGGCGCGACAGGCATTTATGCGTTCGGCGAAGCAGGCCGGTTTTTTTGCGCATGGCGAGGATCGTTTGGTTCGTCCCGCTGGACCGGGTACAAAACCAATTGATAAACCCAAAGAGCAAAAGAGCGACGATCGAGAAAAGTCACGCAACGGAGGCGGCAATGGTGGAGATTCGGGTGGCCTTCACCCCTTTATTGAAGGCCTATTGAAGTCCTTACCTCCTCCCGATTCTGAGTGGTCGGTCGCAGACCGGGTGAAATGGTTGCAGGCCGCAAGTCTAATCTTTGACCTGATTTATAAAGGCAGTGATGGCCGGGTGAAGATCGAACAGGACGGCTAATGTCAAAGCGTCGTTCTAAACAGCCCGACTTGTTGCTCGGACCAATGCCAGTCGAGCAAATCAATAAGACAATCGGGACAGAATTGGAGCCAGGAGAGGTTGTACTAAGCCGTGCTGCCCAGGCGCATGCGGCGCGCCGTCACCCGACTGATTACCCGACACTCTTGCCGCATCTAAATGAAATTATTGCTGACCCAATGTACGTCGGCGACGATCACAAGAACGATGGGATTGAACTCGTAGGGCGTCCTGTTGGGACCAGTACTTGGACACTCATTGCAGTGACGGTCGAAAAGGACAAGCAGGGCCGCTACAACGTAGCGAGCTTCTATCCGGTGTCTGAAAGCAAAATTCAAAACCGGCGTCAGCGTGGCTTTCTGCAAGTTGCCAAAAAATAAGGGCCCCGATTTCTCGGGGCCCTGCATTAATTTCGGAACGATAGTCGCCGGACGCCCAATCCCGGATCTCTTCGCTGGTTTCCCAACTACTTTGCCTAAATGAACGTTCGATCATCTAGGCGCGTGAGGAGGCCGTTCTCACCTCGAAACCGTTCCTACGGGGACTTAACTAGCACTGGACGGTGAAGGTTTCAAGAATCCCTCCGTTTTTTGGAGCGCTCAGAAGCCAATAATTCTTTTAAAATCAATACTTTAAAATTTTTGTGAGCGTCCAAAATGGGTACCGTAAGGGGTCTTTTTAGTTAAAAATTCTAAAATAACGCATGCACGGGCTTCCTAGAGGCTCCGTTAGCACGGCTTGACCGTGTGATACACACAAGCAAAAGTTCCATCTGCCTCATTTGCATATCAAAAATCCCCCGAGTCTGCGTAAATCACACAGGCCCCAGATCGAGCCTGACCTGGGCCCCAAAAGCTTGGGCGAATCCCTCGGCGTTCGCCTGGTCGGGAAAACAGAACCTAGCCACCCCATGACCGCCGCTGCCGTGTCTGATGGCCATACCGTTTAGGCGGTGCCAGTCGTGCATCTCATTAAGCCGTAGGCCAAGACCGCCCTCTGGAATCGGTACGTCCACCCAATAGGGGTGCGCCCGCTCGTTATCGCGGGCGGTTGTTTGGCCTTTGTAGCGCTTGGACAAAAGGGACCACTCCTGTTCTCAAAAGGGGCCAATGGCGTTCCTGGGGATGGAAAGGGACCAGCACCAGTTACCCCAAGAAGAACATATTGCGAACGGAGAACAAATAGTGTACGGTGGCCCGACAATCAGCAAGACCGCCGGGGAGGGCCCGCCCCTCGCGTTGTCGGGGTCCGAATCTGAGGCCATATAGGAGCGCCATCATGAGTCAGCCTGCCCTGCGTGTCGTCGAAGGATCGTCCATGGACAAGTCGAAAGCCCTCTCTGCCGCGCTCAGCCAGATCGAGCGCCAGTTCGGCAAGGGCTCGATCATGAAGCTCGGCAAGAACGACAAGACCATGGATATCGAGTCGATCTCGACCGGGTCGCTGGGCCTCGACGTGGCGCTCGGCATTGGCGGCCTGCCGCGTGGCCGCATCGTCGAAATCTACGGGCCGGAATCGTCGGGCAAGACCACCTTGGCGCTGCACACCATTGCCGAGGCCCAGAAGAAGGGCGGCATCTGCGCCTTCGTCGATGCCGAGCACGCGCTCGACGTGGTCTATGCCCGCAAGCTCGGCGTCTCGACCGATGATCTTCTCATCTCGCAGCCGGACGCCGGCGAGCAGGCGCTCGAGATCGCCGACACTTTGGTGCGCTCCGGTGCCATCGACGTGCTGGTGGTCGATTCGGTCGCCGCTCTGGTGCCGCGCTCCGAACTCGAAGGCGAAATGGGCGACGTGCAGCCGGGCTCGCAGGCGCGTCTGATGAGCCAGGCGCTGCGCAAGCTCACCGCTTCGATCAGCAAGTCGAAGACCATGGTGATCTTTATCAATCAAATTCGTATGAAGATCGGCGTCATGTACGGTTCGCCGGAGACGACCTCGGGCGGCAACGCGCTCAAGTTCTATGCCTCGGTGCGCCTCGACATCCGCCGCATCGGCGCCATCAAAGACCGCGACGAGGTCATCGGCAACCAGACCCGCGTCAAGGTGGTCAAGAACAAGCTGGCGCCGCCGTTCAAGCAGGTCGAATTCGACATCATGTACGGCGAGGGCGTGTCCAAGACCGGCGAGCTCATCGACCTCGGCGTCAAGGCCAATGTCGTGGAGAAGTCCGGCGCCTGGTATTCGTTCGATAGCCAGCGCATCGGCCAGGGCCGCGAGAACGCCAAGGTGTTTCTGCGCGAGAACCCGGACGTCGCCGCCAGGATCGAAGCCGCGGTGCGCGCCAATTCCGGCGTCATTGCCGACGTCATCGATGCCGGCGAGGTCGGCGACAAGGACGACGCGCTGGAGGCTTGAAAAGCTCCGGGCACGCCGGATGATCGTGGCATTGCGCCACGCTCCGGCGCCGGCACCGGCGGTGAAAGTCTCTCCGTAGCGGGAGGGATGGCAGCCGCCGCGAATCCGGCACAGGCGAAGACACTATCTTCGCTTGCAGCGCCCAAGTCGACCAATTTGCCGACCAACAAATTGTCTGATCAAGAGCCTTCCGACGCAGTGATCGCGGCCGACGAAACGTCCGCCACGATCGAGATGATCGAACCGTCCACTGGCGAGATCATCGTGCTGGCGCAGCACAAGCCCGCGACCCCGGCGAAAGCCGAGGAGCAGGTGACGCCGCTGGCAAAGCCCGAGAAGCGAACAAAGGGTCGTGCGAAACTGAAGACCAAGCCCGCCGAGGACGGGACCACGCCGGATACGACGGCAACGGCAAAGTCCGAGGCGGGTGCCAGAACAGGCGCCAAATCGGCCGAGGTGCTGGCCGCCAACGCAGCGCGCAAGGAGCGCAAGGCGGCGGAGAAGGCCAAGGCTGCCGCGAAGGCCAAGCCCGCGCGCGGCGAGGCCAAAGCGGGCAAGGGCGGGTCGAAGGCAAAGAAGGCCCGCTAAACACGGACTGAGTTGCGGGCCTTGCGGCCCGTGGAAGTCAGGTTGTGCGTAAACGTTTGTCGCCCCCGTCGGCACCCGGCTGCGTAAAGTGGCCGCCACCGAGGACGGGGGCGTCGGCGTATGCAGCGGTGCGGAGCCCGGCGGTGTGGCACGCTGCGGGTACCGTCCCGGCCGGCCCTGCGGCATCCTGTCATTGCGCCGCGGCAGCGCGCGCTCTTGCACTAAAGCCCCGTCATCACGACATTTTTCTCCGACATGGGGCCAGAGCCGCGCCGAGGCGTGGGCCGACGCGGCCTTGACGAGGGAACGATGAACTATTTCCGGACTGCGCTTCTGCTGGCAGGGCTGACCGCGCTGTTCATGGGCGTGGGCTATCTGATCGGCGGCTCGGGCGGCGCCATGATCGCGCTGCTGGTGGCGGGCGGCATGAACCTGTTCGCCTACTGGAATTCCGACAAGATGGTCTTGTCGATGCACGGCGCGCAGGAAGTCGATCCGAACGCCGCGCCGGATCTCTACCGCATGGTCGCGGAGCTGGCGCAGCGCGCCCAGCTGCCGATGCCGCGCGTCTACATCATGGACAACCCGCAGCCGAATGCGTTTGCCACCGGACGCAATCCGCAGAATGCTGCGGTCGCGGTGACGACCGGCCTGCTGCGCTCGCTGAACCGCGACGAGGTCGCCGGCGTGGTGGCGCATGAGCTCGCCCATATCGCCAATCGCGACACCTTGATCATGACCATTACTGCGACGATTGCCGGCGCCATCTCGATGCTCGGCAATTTCGCGATGTTCTCCGGCATGGGCGGCAACCGCGACAACAATAACGGCCTCGGCCTCATCGGCACCATGGCCATGGTGATCCTGGCGCCGCTCGCCGCCATGCTGGTGCAGATGGCGATCAGCCGCACGCGCGAATACGCCGCCGACAATCTCGGCGCGCAGATCGCCGGCGATCCCTTGTCGCTCGCGTCGGCGCTCGGCAAGATCGCCGATATCGCGCACATGGTGCCGAACGAGAGCGCTGAGCATTCGCCGGCCACCGCGCACATGTTCATCATCAATCCGCTGTCGGGTCAGCGCATGGACAACCTGTTCTCGACCCACCCGGCGACCGAGAACCGCATCGCGGCGCTGCATCAGCTCGCCGCCGCTTTCGGCCAGCGGCCGGGCGCCGCTGCGCCGGTCGGCCAAGGTCCGTGGGGCGGCAGCGTCCCGCGGACCGGTTCTGCCCGGGGGCCGTCCGGCAACAGTCCCTGGGGCCAGCGCCGCAGTCCCTGGGGGTAGCGACGCTTCACCTCTCCCCGCGTTGCGGGGAGAGGTCGGTCCGCCTGTGGGCGGACCGGGTGAGGGGCGCTTTGCGAAGGCATCGAGTTGCCCCTAATCCGGCTCGGCCCATGGGCCCTCGCCACCTTCTCCCCGTAAGAACGGGGAGAAGGTCAAGGAAGCCCCTCCCTCGACTCTCCCGCCCCCTCTCGCTAAATAGAACCCCGGAAAAATCAAAGCCGGACGGGCCTTTACGCCCCCGGCCGGGCACGCGGCCGGGGGGCCTTTCGCGTGCCCGTTCACCAAACGGGATCAGCGGCGTTCGGACATGAGTGGCGTCAACGACATCAGAAAGACCTTCCTCGACTACTTCGCCAAGCACGAGCACCGCGTGGTGCCGTCCTCGGCGCTGGTGCCGCGCAATGACCCGACCTTGATGTTCACCAATGCCGGCATGGTGCAGTTCAAGAACGTCTTCACCGGCATCGAGAAGCGCGATTACGTGCGCGCCACCACGTCGCAGAAATGCGTGCGCGCCGGCGGCAAGCACAACGACCTCGACAATGTCGGCTACACCGCCCGCCATCACACCTTCTTCGAGATGCTCGGCAACTTCTCGTTCGGCGACTACTTCAAGGAACGCGCCATCGAGCTCGCCTGGAACCTGATCACCAAGGACTTCGGACTGCCCAAGGACAAGCTGCTCGTCACGGTCTATGCCGACGACGACGAGGCGCATGGCCTGTGGAAGAAGATCGCTGGCTTCTCCGACGATCGCATCATCCGCATCGGCACCTCGGATAATTTCTGGCAGATGGGCGACACTGGCCCCTGCGGCCCGTGCTCGGAGATCTTCATCGATCAGGGCGACAAGCTGCAGGGTGGCCCGCCGGGTTCGCCCGACGAGGATGGCGACCGCTTCCTCGAATTCTGGAATCTCGTCTTCATGCAGTTCGAGCAGATCGAGCCGGGCAAGCGCGTGCCGCTGCCGCGGCCGTCGATCGACACCGGCATGGGACTGGAGCGCATCGCCGCCATCATGCAGGGCGTGCACTCCAACTACGACACCGACCTGTTCCGCGCGCTGATCGACGCCGTGGCGCACGGCCTCTCGCGCGGGCCGACCGACGAGACCCGCGCCTCGTATCGCGTCATCGCCGATCACCTGCGCGCTGCCTCGTTCCTCGTTGCCGACGGCGTGCTGCCGTCCAACGAAGGCCGCGGCTATGTGCTTCGCCGCATCATGCGCCGCGCCATGCGCCACGCCGAACTGCTGGGCGCGCGCGAGCCGCTGATGTGGAAGCTGGTGCCGGCGCTGACCCGCGAAATGGGCCAGGCTTATCCGGAACTGACGCGCGCCGAGGCGCTGATCACCGAGACGCTCAAGCTCGAGGAGACGCGCTTCCGCAATACGCTCGCCAAGGGCCTGACCATTCTCGACGACGCCTCCAAGTCGCTGAAGAAGGGCGACATGTTCGATGGCGAAACCGCGTTCACCTTGTACGACACCTACGGCTTCCCGCTCGATCTGACGCAGGACGCGCTGAAGTCGCGCGGCATCTCGGTCGATCTGGCCTCGTTCACCGACGCGATGGAGCGCCAGCGCGCCAAGGCGCGCGAGTCGCGTTTCTCGTCCGGCGAGACCGCGACCGAGGCGATCTGGTTCGCACTGCGCGAGAAGCTCGGCTCCACCGAATTTCTCGGCTACGAGACCGAGAGCGCCGAAGGCGTCGTGTCGGCTTTGGTCAAGGACGGCAAGGAAGTCTCTGAATTGAAAGCCGGCGATGTCGGCCAGATCGTGCTCAACCAGACGCCGTTCTATGGCGAGTCCGGCGGCCAGGTCGGCGATACCGGCGAGATGCGCGCCACCGGCGTCAAGGTCGCCGTCACCGACACGCAGAAGAAGCAGGGCGATCTGTTCACTCATGCGGTCAAGGTGATCGAAGGCACGGTCAAGATCGGCGATCCGCTGCTGCTGGAGGTCGATCACGCGCGCCGCGCCGCCATTCGCCAGAACCATTCGGCGACGCATCTGCTGCACGAGGCGCTGCGCCTCGTGCTGGGCGATCACGTCGCGCAGAAGGGCTCGATGGTCGCATCCGATCGCCTGCGCTTCGACTTCTCGCATCCCAAGCCGGTGACGGCGGAGGAACTGGCGCGTGTCGAAGACATTGCCAACGACATCGTGCTGCAGAACGCGCCGGTGACGACGCGGCTGATGGCGCTCGACGACGCGCGCGCCTCTGGCGCGCGCGCTTTGTTCGGCGAAAAGTATGGCGACGAAGTGCGCGTCGTGGCGATGGGCGAAGGGAGTGGCAACACGCTCGGCTGGTCGGTCGAGCTGTGCGGCGGCACGCATGTGAAGCGCACCGGCGATATCGGCTTCATCACCGGGCTGACCGACTCAGGCGTCGCCGCCGGCGTGCGCCGGCTCGAGGCCATGACCGGCAATGTCGCGCGCCATTACGTCAACAAGGAGCTCCACACCGCGCGCGCCGCGGCCGCCGAGCTGAAGGCGCCGTTCGAGGAATTGCCGGCGCGTATCGCGGCGCTCCTCGACGAGCGCAAGAAGCTGGAGCGCGAGCTGACCGATGCGCGCAAGAAGCTGGCCATGGGCGGCGGCGGTGGCGCCGCGAGCGGCGCGCCGAGCGATATCCGCACCGTCGGCGACATCAAGCTGATGGCGCGCGCCGTGACCGGCATCGACATCAAGGATCTCAAGTCGCTCGCCGACGAAGGCAAGAAGCAGATCGGCTCCGGCGTCGTGGCGCTGGTCGCGACCAGCGAGGATGGCAAGGCCGGCCTCGTCGTCGGCGTCACCGCCGATCTGACGTCGCGCTTCAACGCCGTCGATCTCGTCAAGAAGGGCGCCGAGGCGCTCGGCGGCAAGGGCGGCGGCGGCCGGCCCGACATGGCGCAGGCCGGCGGTCCCGACGGCGCCAAGGCCGACGCGGCCTTGAAAGCGGTCGAGGCGGCGCTGGGCGGCTGAGGTTGTAACTCCGTTCATCCCCGCGAAAGCGGGGATCCGGATGCTCGACGAAAGATTCCTGAGTCCCCGCTTTCGCGGGGACGAACGGTGAATAGACGGAATCGGTCTCAGCCCATGGTCGGTCACATCCACCTTTCGCTCATCCTGCTGGCGGCGCTGATCGCGGTCGCGAGCCCAGGCCCCGCGGTGCTGGCGATCGCCGGCACGTCGATGAATGCCGGCCGCCGCGCCGGGCTGATCTTCGCCTCCGGCGTCACCACCGGCTCCCTGACTTGGTCGATCGGCGCCGCCGCGGGTCTCTCCGCCGTGATGCTGGCCAATGCCTGGCTGATCGAGGCGATCCGCTATGGCGGCGCGGCCTATCTCCTGTTTCTTGCTTTCAAGTCGGCGCGCTCAGCGCTGACGCCTGGCGCCGCGGTGCCGCAAGGGCTGGCCGTGCCGCCACCGCGCCGCGCCTTCGCGCGCGGGCTGGCGCTGCATCTGACCAACCCGAAAGCCATCCTGTTCTTCGGCTCGCTTTATTCCTTCGGCGTGCCGGCCGACGCCACTTTGGCCGATCTTGCGCTCATCGTCTTCGCCGTCGGGGTACAGAGCGCGGTGGTGCTGCACGGCTACGCGCTGTTGTTCTCGAACGGGGCGGTTGTCGCCGGCTATCTCAAGCTGCGCCGCTGGTTCGACGGCCTGTTCGCCGCGGCCTTCGGCTATGCCGGCTTCAAGATCCTGACGGCCCGGCTCTGAGGCGATCGCTCGTCTCCCGAACCGGCACCGGTGCCGTGGTGTATCGTTAGCCGGCCGATTCGACGGCCGTTCCATGACCGCAGCCGCGTCGGCCGTGCATGATGAAACTGCGGTTCGGACGAGCCGCATCAGAGGACGATCGAATTGCTGCATGCCGAAGGTTTCAAAGGGCTGATCATCTTTCTGATCGCGGCCGGCGTGATCGTGCCGCTGTTTCACCGTGCCCGCATCAGCACCGTGCTCGGCTTTCTGCTGGTCGGCGTGATCCTCGGCCCCTTCGGCTTTGGCCGGCTGGCGGCGGAGGCGCCGTGGGTCAGTTACGTCACTTTCGACAATCCGCGCAACGCCGAGCCGCTCGCCGAACTCGGCATCATCTTCCTGTTGTTCATTCTCGGGCTCGAATTGTCGGTGCAGCGGCTGTGGCAATTGCGGCGCTACGTGCTCGGCGTCGGCCTGTTCCAGGTGGCGGTGTCGTCTCTGGCGATCGGCTTCGCGCTGCGTCTGGCGGGGGCGCCGCCGCCGTCCGGCATCGTGCTCGGCATGTGCATCGCATTATCGTCGACGGCAATCGTGATGCAGCTTCTCGTCGAGCAGCACCGGTCGGCTTCGCCTGTCGGCCGCATCGCGCTCTCCGTCCTGCTGTTTCAGGATCTGATGGTCGTGCCGATCCTGTTCATCGTCGGCATGCTCGGCGGCGATGGCGCGGACCGGTGGTGGACGCTGTTTCTGGCCTTCGCGCAGGCCATTGCCGCGATTGCCGTGATCATGGTGCTCGGCCGCTACCTGGTGCGGCCGCTGCTGCGTTCGGCCGCGCATACCGGCAGCCGCGACCTGATCATGGCGATCACGCTGCTGATCGTGGTCGGCATCGCGGCGGCCACCGGCGCGGCCGGCCTGTCGGTCGCGCTCGGCGCCTTTCTCGCCGGCCTGCTATTGAGCGAAAGCGAGTATCGCCACCACATCGAAGTCGATCTCGAGCCGTTCAAGGGCCTGCTGCTCGGCCTCTTCTTTGTCACGGTCGGAACGACCATCGACCCGGCGGTCGTCATGGCCCATGCCGGGCCGATCGTCCTCGCGCTGGCCGGCCTGATCGCCGTCAAGGCCGTCGTGGTCTATGCCGGCGCGCGCCTGTTCGGGGTGCCGCGGTCGCAGGCCGTCGAGGTCGGCTTGCTGCTCTCGCAAGCCGGCGAGTTTTCGTTCGTTGTGATCGCCCTGGCGCGGCAGGGCAACCTGCTGCCGTCGGAAATGTCGACCGCCACCGTGGCGGTCGTCGGCCTGAGCATGATGCTTACGCCGGTGCTCGCGCATGTGGCGCGGATGGCGGGCCGCCGGCTGGCGCCCTTCGATCATGAGCGGCACGCGCCCGATGAGGAAGCGACGGAATTGCAGGATCATGTGGTGATCGGCGGCTTCGGCCGCGTCGGCCGCATGATCGCCGATCTGCTCGACAGGGAGCAGGTGCCCTATGTCGCGCTGGATATGGACGAAATGACTGTGGAAGAGGAGCGTCGCCGCGGGCGCATGGTATTCTTCGGCGACGCCAGCCGCACGCAGATGCTGGAACACGCGGGCGCCCGGCGCGCGCGGGCCTTCGTGGTTACGCTCGATGCGCCGCGCGCGGCGGAACGCATGGTGCAGGCCATTGCCCATCTGCAACCGAAAGCGCGCATCTTCGCGCGCGCCAAGGATGTCAACCACGCCAGCAAGCTGACGCGCATGGGTGCCGTCGGCGTCATTCCGGAGGCCGTGGAAGCGAGTCTCCAGCTTGGCGCGCGCGTGCTGGAAGGGCTCGACATTCCGGACGACGCGGTCGCGATGCGGCTCACGGAGGCGCGCGACAAGATGACGGCGGACTTGAAGTAGCGGCCAAGAAAGGCGGGCAGTACGGGAAGACTTCAGCCTCAGACGGCCATGGCCTTCTTCAGGTTGTCGTCGATCTTGTCGAGGAAGCCGGTGGTGGACAGCCACTTCTGGTCGGGACCGACGAGCAAGGCGAGGTCCTTGGTCATGAAGCCGCTCTCGACGGTGTCGATGCAGACCTTCTCCAGCGTCAGCGAGAACTTCATCAGCGCGTCGTTGCCGTCGAGCTTGGCGCGATGCGCGAGGCCGCGCGTCCAGGCGAAGATCGAGGCGATGGAGTTGGTCGAGGTCTCCTGGCCCTGCTGATGCTGACGATAGTGGCGCGTGACGGTGCCGTGCGCGGCTTCCGCCTCGACCACCTTACCGTCCGGCGTCAGCAGCACAGAGGTCATCAGGCCGAGCGAGCCGAACCCCTGCGCCACCGTGTCGGACTGAACGTCGCCGTCGTAGTTCTTGCAGGCCCAAACATAGCCGCCCGACCATTTCAGCGCCGAGGCGACCATGTCGTCGATCAGGCGATGTTCGTACCAGATCTTCTTCTCGGCAAAGCTGGTCTTGAACTCGGCATCGAACACGCCCTGGAAGATATCCTTGAAGCGGCCGTCATACTGCTTGAGGATGGTGTTCTTGGTCGAAAGATACAGCGGATAGCCGCGGTCGAGCGCGTAGTTCATCGAGGCGCGGGCGAAGTCGCGGATCGAGTCGTCGAGATTATACATCGCCATGGCGACGCCGGCGTCCGGCGCCTTGAACACTTCCTTCTCGATCACCTTGCCGTCATTGCCGACGAACTTGATCGAGAGCGTGCCCGCCGACGGGAACTTGAAATCGGTGGCGCGATACTGGTCGCCGTAAGCGTGGCGGCCGATGATGATCGGTTGCGTCCAGCCGGGCACGAGGCGCGGCACGTTCTTGCAGATGATTGGTTCGCGGAAGATGGTGCCGCCGAGAATGTTGCGGATGGTGCCGTTCGGGCTCTTCCACATTTCCTTGAGGTTGAACTCCTTCACGCGCGCTTCGTCGGGCGTGATGGTGGCGCACTTGACCGCAACGCCGACTTCCATGGTCTTGTTGGCGGCGTCGATGGTGATCTGGTCGGCCGTCTCGTCGCGCTTCTCGACGCTCAGATCGTAATAGAGCAGGTCGATATCGAGATAAGGATGAATCAGCTTGTCCTTGATGAGCTGCCAGATGATCCGGGTCATCTCGTCGCCGTCCATCTCGACGACGGGGTTCGCTACCTTGATCTTGGCCATATCGGACATCCACCTCTAGAGCACCGGCATCGGCAATGTGGCGGCTCTATAACATCGACTTTTGCGCCACGAAAGCCGCAGCGGCGCATGGACTTAAGTCGAATGGGCACGACGGTGGCATTCACGAAACTGTCAGCGTGCCATGGCGCGCCGGGGCTTCCGCCAACTGGAAAATGGCCGCAATCGCGGTACATTGAAGGAGAAATCGGAAGGAGGCGTTGCCATGACCAGCATCGTATTCAACCGCCGTAACCTCCTCGCCGCCGGCGGGTCCGTTCTGGCGTCCGGCTTGCTGTTACCGGCACGGGCGCAAGGTGTCGCACCGACGCAATCGATGCCGGGCGGCGCCAACAACTACCAAAAGGGCGCGCCGATCGTGAACCGGATCGGGAAGGGCGGCTTCGTCATGTCCGGCACCGTGCGCCGCGCCGGTGACGGCGCCCCGCTGGCGGGGCAACGTATTCAGATCTGGGCGCACACAATCGAAGGCCGTGAGGAAGACGAGCGCAGCCATGGTGCGACGCTGACCGACAAGAATGGCGCGTTCCGTCTCGACATGCCGCAGATCATTCCGATCTTTGGCCAGCCGCACGGTCATCTCGCCTACGACAGCGGCGAGTTCAAGACCGTTTTTCTGCGCCCCGTGATGCGCAGCGCGAAGGACACCAGCCTCGAGGCGCATTTCGTGTTGCAGCCGGCCTGACATTGGGAACAGGAGAATGAGACGGGCCCGGGTGACCCTGATCTGGGCCGCTCTGATCACCGCCATTGGCGTGCCGATCGCTTTGGCCGCTGCAAGCCCTTATCTGCAATGGCGCGACGCGGTCTATATCGCCGCCGGATTTGCCGGGATTCTCGCGCTGGGCCTCTTGCTCGTTCAGCCTTTGCTCATTGCCGGATACCTGCCTAGGCTGTTGGCCTATCGAGCGCGACGGGTACATCACTGGATCGGCGGCGCGCTGGTCTTGGCGCTGCTGGTTCACGTCGCCGGGCTTTGGATCACCAGTCCGCCGGACATGGCGGACGCGCTGCTGTTCCGCTCGCCGACGCCGTTCTCGCCCTTCGGCGTGGTGGCGATGTGGGGTGTGTTCGCCGTCGCGCTGCTGGCGCTGTTCCGCCGCCGGCTGGGACCGAGGACATGGCGAGTCGCTCACCTGTCCCTTGCCGTAGTCATCGTTGCCTGCAGCGTTGTGCACGCCGTGCTGATCGAGGGGACGATGGAGACGATGTCGAAGGCGGCGCTGTGCGCGCTGGTGGTTATTGCGGCCGGGAAGGTGATTTTTGATGTGTGGGCCCGCAACAAGAAACCCGCCCGATGAGGTCCTCATCAAGCGGGTTCAAGTGAGTTCGTATTGTCTCAGAGCGCTGCGAGCGCGTCGTTCAGCGTCTTGCTCGGCCGCATCGCCGCCGAGGTCTTCTGGGTGTCGGGCAGATAGTAGCCGCCGGTATCGACCGGCTTGCCCTGAGCGGCAATCAACTCGGCGTCGATCTTGGCTTCGTTGGCCGCCAGCGTCTCCGCCAGCGGCTTGAACCGCGCGGCGAGGGGCGTGCTGTTGTCGCGCCGGGCCAGCGCCTTGGCCCAATAGAGCGCCAGATAGAAATGGCTGCCGCGATTGTCCAGTTCGCCCACTTTGCGCGCCGGCGAGCGATTGTGCTCGAGAATCTCGCTGTTGGCCTCGTCGAGCGTTTCGGCCAGGACTTTCACGTCCTCGTTGCCGCTGACTTGGGCCAGATGCTCCAGCGAGGCGCCCAGCGCCAGGAACTCGCCGAGCGAGTCCCAACGCAGATAGCCTTCGCCCTTGAACTGTTCGACGTGCTTGGGCGCCGAGCCGCCGGCGCCGGTCTCGAACAGGCCGCCGCCCTGCAGCAGCGGAACGATCGATAGCATCTTGGCCGAGGTGCCGAGCTCCATGATCGGGAACAGGTCGGTGAGGTAGTCGCGCAGCACGTTGCCGGTGACGGAGATGGTGTCCTGGCCCTTGCGGATGCGCTCAAGCGAGAACTTCGTCGCGTCGACGGGTGCCATGATGCGGATGTCGAGGCCCGATGTGTCCTCGTTCTTGAGGTACTTCTCGACCTTGGCGATGAGCTGCACGTCGTGCGCGCGGTTCTTGTCGAGCCAGAACACCGCCGGGGTGTTCGACAGGCGGGCGCGGCGTACCGCGAGCTTGACCCAATCCTGAATCGGCGCGTCCTTGACCTGACACATGCGGAAGATGTCGCCGGTCTCGACCTTCTGAGTCATCAGGACCTTGCCGTCCTCGGCGACCACGTTGACGATGCCGTTCGCGGGGATGCGGAAGGTCTTGTCGTGCGAGCCGTATTCTTCGGCCGCTTGCGCCATCAGGCCGACATTCGGCACCGAGCCCATGGTCTTGGGATCGAAGGCGCCGTTGGCCTTGCAGTCGTCGATGACGGCCTGGAAGAGCGTCGCGTAGCAGCGGTCCGGGATCGTGGCGATGCAGTCATGCAGCTTGCCATCGGCGCCCCACATCTTGCCGGACTCGCGGATCATCGCCGGCATCGAGGCGTCGACGATCACGTCGCTCGGCACATGCAGGTTGGTGATGCCCTTGTCGGAATTGACCATGGCGAGGCCGGGGCGCTTGGCGTATTCGGCCTGGATGTCCGCCTTGATCGCCGACTTCTCGGCCTCGGGCAGCGTCTCGATCCTGGTCATCATGTCGCCGACACCCAGGTCGGGGTTGACGCCGAGCTTGGCGAGGGTTGCGCCATGCTTCTTGAAAACGTCGGCGAAGAACACCGAGATACAGTGACCGAACAGGATGGGATCGGAGATCTTCATCATCGTCGTCTTGACGTGCAGCGAGAACAGGATGCCGTCCTTCTTCGCAGCCTCGATCGCGCCGGCGTAGAACGCGTCGAGCGCCTTGACGTTCATCACCGAGCAATCGATGACCTCGCCGGCCTGCAGCGGCACCTTCTCCTTCAGCACCGTCGTCTTGCCGCTGGCATCCACCAGCTCGATGCGGGCGTTTGTCGCGGCAGCCGTGGTGGTGGCGACTTCCGAACCGTAGAAATCGCCCCCCGTCATGTGCGCCACGCGGGTTTTCGAATCCTTAGCCCAGGCGCCCATCTTGTGCGGGTGGCTGCGCGCATAGGCCTTCACGGCACCGGCGGCGCGGCGGTCGGAGTTGCCTTCGCGCAGCACCGGATTGACGGCGCTGCCCAGCACCTTGCTGTAGCGGGCGCGGATTTCCTTGTCGGCCGGAGTCGCGTCGCTGTCGGGATAGTTGGGGACGTCGTAGCCCTTGCTCTGCAGTTCCTTGATCGCGGCCTTGAGCTGCGGGATCGAGGCGGAGATGTTGGGCAGCTTGATGATGTTGGCTTCCGGCCTCAGCGTCAGTTTGCCGAGCTCGGAAAGTTCGTCGTTGATCCGCTGCTCGGGTTTCAGCTTCTCCGGGAAGTTGGCGATGATGCGGCCCGCCAGCGAGATGTCCTTGAGCTTCACCGACACGCCGGCCGCGCCGACGAAAGCCTGGACGATCGGCAGCAGGGAATAGGTCGCGAGCGCCGGGGCTTCATCGACTTTTGTCCACATGATTTCGAGATTCGGCATGCATAACCCCAAGTTGGACGCTGAGTGGCGGTGCTGGTTTCGGGCCCTATAGCACCCCGTTTTCGGGGGCGAAAGCCGCGCTTTCGCAGGGTGGGGCGGGGCGTTATAGAGCCCTTCCATGGAGCGCTTTTGAATGCCCGGAGCCGGTACCGACAAGACCAAACGCTGGATCGAACGGCCGGGACCGGTGGTGGTGCTGGTCGAGCCGCAGATGGGCGAGAACATCGGCGCGGCGGCGCGCGCCATGGCCAATTTCGGCCTCGGGCGGCTGCGCCTCGTCAAGCCGAAGCAGGGCTGGCCGAACGAGAAGGCGGTCGTCATGGCCGCCGGCGCCGACCGCGTGCTCGACGGCGCGCAGCTTTACGAGAGGCTGGAGGAGGCGGTCGCCGACTGCTCCTTCGTGCTGGCGACCACGGCGCGCCACCATGACCAGCTCAAGCCCATCATCGACGCCCAGCAGGCCGCGGCCCAGATGGCGCCGCGCGTCGCCGCCGGCGATACCGTGGCGCTGGTGTTCGGTCGCGAGCGCAACGGGCTGGAGAACCACGAGGTCGGCCTTGCCGACCGCATCGTGACCCTGCCGGTCAACCCGGCTTTCGCCTCCCTGAACCTGGCGCAGGCGGTGATCGTCGTCGCCTATGAATGGTTCAAGCTCGCCGGCAGCGACGCCGTGCGCGAGGACGAGCCGCGCCGATCGCCGCCGGTCGGCAAGCAGCAACTGAGCGCCTTCTTTCGCGACCTCGAGCGGGAACTGGAGAAGGTCGAGTTTTTCCGCCCGGCGGAAAAGCGCGAGACCATGGTCATCAACCTGCGCAACATCTTCACGCGCATGGAACTGACGCAGCAGGACGTGCGCACGCTGTATGGCGTGGTGATGGCGATCGCCAATGGACGCAAGGGTCCGGCGCGCGGCGGCACACTCGATCCGGCCGCCGCCGAGGAACTGCGCGGCCTGATCGCCGATCACAGCGCTGGCCAGATCGCGCAGGAGAGGGCGCCGATCAAGGGCCTGGCGCGGCTGCTGCGGCGTAACCCCACCGAGGCGGAGCGCGCGTTCTGGAAAGCGCTGACAGCCGACCGGCGCTTTGCGGGGCTCGGCTTCAAGCGACAAGTGCCGCTCGGCCCGCATATGGGCGATCTGGTCTCGATCCCGCTGCGCTGTGTGATCGAGATTATCCCGGCGAACGAGCCGGACCTCACGCGGGAGCAACGGCCGGCGCGGCATGCCTGGCTGGCCGAGCGCAATTACCGCGTCATCACCATCGCGGCGGCGGATGTGCTGAACGACGTCGGCAAGGTGCTGGACGACCTGGCGCCGCGCGTGACCGCGCCGGCGTCCTAGAACGCATCTTTCGCGCCGGAGGCTTTCACCGGCAACTGCTTCAGCGCGCCGGACGCGCCTTCGCGCACCAGGGAAAAATCGCTGCCCACGGTCATGAACCGGAAGCCGCGCTTGGCCATGTCGAGCGCGCGCTGCGCGTCGCGGCAATAGATGCCGGGAATCTTGCCGGCCGCAATGGCGGCGGCGCAAATCCGGTCGATGGCGGCATTCACTTCCGGCGCCTCGATGTTCTGCGCCTTGCCGGCCGACAGCGAGGTCGACAGGTCGTAGGGGCCGATGAACAGCGCGTCGATGCCGGGCGTGCCGGCGATGGCCTCGACATTCGCCAGCGCCTCCGGCGTCTCGATCATTGCGAAGGTGAGGGTGCCGGCATTGGCAGCGGCAAGGTAGTCGGTCGCCGCCATCTGGCCCTGCAGCATCATCGCGCGCGGTGGGCCGAAGGAGCGCTCGCCGAGCGGCGGATACTTCGCCGCGGCGGCGAAGCGGAGCGCGTCATCGGCATTGTTGATCATCGGTGCCACGATGCCTTCGGCGCCGAAATCGAGCGCGCGGCTCACCAGGCCGACGTCTTCCAGCGGCACCCGCACATAGGGCGCGGCGCCGGCATGGTGCACGGCGCCGATCCCCTCGCGAAGCGTGTCGGTATTCCAGAGGCCGTGCTGGGCGTCGAGCACCACGGCGGGAAAGCCCTCGCGCGCGATCGTCTCGGCGACGATGGGCGAGCCCATCATGCACCAGCCGGAGAAGATGGTTTCTCCAGCACGGAGACGCTGGGCGAGGGAAAAGGCCGGCATGGCGGCGGCTGGCGCCTCAACCGGCCTGGATCTGGGCGATGGCGGTGGTGAGCAGCTCGTTCATTTTCGCGCGAACCTGCTGCTCGGTGACGCCTTTGCCTTCCAGGTCCTTGACGACTTTCTTCAAAACGTCGTTGTCGCCGGCTTCCTCGAAATCCGCCAGCACCACTTCCTTGGCATAGGCGTTGGCGTCGTCGCCGGACTTGCCGAGCATCTCCGCCGCCCACAGGCCGAGCAGCTTGTTGCGCCGGGCCATCGCCTTGAACTGCAATTCCTCGTCATGCGCGAATTTCTTTTCGAAGCCTTCTTCGCGCTTGTCGAAAGTGGTCATGCCGCCCTCATGATTGACAGGATTTTACCGCGTTTGCATATCGCCCGACCCGGGTCAAGGCAACCTATCAGCCCCCTATTACGGCAAAATTGCGAGGTGGAAAACGCCCCGTCCCGTCGATTGTGTCGCGGGGGGCATTGGGCTAGGTTGACCCGGTGGCCGAGACGTTTTAGCGCATGCCCACATGAGTTTGCGCTCGATCGAAAAGAACCACAGCCGAGGGTCTTTAGGCGCTTAACAAGGAACCACGGCACCCCATGGACATTCACAAACCACGGTACATCCCGATGAGCCGACGCCGCCGCATTTACGAAGGCAAGGCGAAGGTCCTCTATGAGGGCCCGGAGCCAGGGACGCTGATCCAGCATTTCAAGGACGACGCGACCGCCTTCAACGCCAAGAAACACGAGGTGATCGAAGGCAAGGGCGTGCTCAACAACCGCATCTCCGAGTACGTCTTCCAGCACCTCAACGATATCGGCGTGCCGACGCATTTCATCCGCCGGCTCAACATGCGCGAGCAGCTGATCCGCGAAGTGGAAATCATTCCGCTCGAGGTGGTGGTGCGCAACGTCGCCGCCGGCTCGCTGTCGACCCGCCTCGGCATCGAGGAAGGTACGCAGCTGCCGCGCTCGATCATCGAGTTCTATTACAAGAACGACAAGCTCAACGACCCGATGGTGTCGGAAGAGCACATCACCGCGTTCGGCTGGGCCTCGCCCCAGGAGATCGACGACATCATGGCGCTCGCCATCCGCGTCAACGACTTCCTGTCCGGGCTCTTCCTCGGCGTCGGCATCCGTCTCGTCGACTTCAAGATGGAGACCGGCCGGCTCTGGGAAAACGACGTGATGCGCATCGTCGTGGCCGACGAGATCTCGCCGGATTCGTGCCGGCTGTGGGACATCAAGACCAACGACAAGATGGACAAGGACCGTTTCCGCCGCGACATGGGCGGGCTGGTCGAGGCCTATACCGAGGTCGCCAAGCGCCTCGGCATCGTCGCCGAAGGCGAGCCGCCGCGCGGCGCCGGCCCGGTGCTGGTGAAAGGCTGAGGACGGCGATTCGCCGTCATTGAGCCGAATCCGCAAGGGTGCTAACCGGGGGCCTTGATGGCCCCCGTTTTGCTTCCAGATCTGCGTTGGAAACACCGATGAAAGCTCGCGTCACCGTTACCCTGAAATCCGGCGTTCTCGACCCGCAGGGCAAGGCGATCGAGGGCGCGCTGCGCTCGCTCGGCGTCGACGGCGTCGCCTCGGTGCGCCAGGGCAAGGTGTTCGACATCGAGGTGGAAGGCGGCGATCGCGCCAAGACCGAGGCGCTGCTCAAGCAGGCCGCCGACAAGCTGCTGGCGAATACGGTGATTGAGAATTATCATGTCGAGGTGCTTGGCTAAGGGGACGACCATGGCCGAAGTGACCAACGAATTGATCTACGAGGTTCTGAAGGCGGTTCAGGCGCGGCTCTCGCAAGTCGACGGGAAGGTCGATGAGGTGAAGCAGGAAGTTCAGGCCGTCAGAACCCAGCTTCAAGCCGGGCGCCAGGAAATGGTTGGCGTTCATCAGGAACTCACCAGCATACACGCAACTCTGGTGCGCCATGAGCAGCGCCTCGACCGAATCGAACATCGCCTCGAACTGAGTGATGCCCCACCGCTATGAAAGCCGCCGTCCTCGTCTTCCCAGGCATCAATCGCGAGCGCGACATGGCGCGCACGCTGCGCCTCGTGTCGGGCCAGCAGCCCGCCATGGTCTGGCACACCGAGCACGAACTGCCGGCGGGCACCGATCTGGTCGTCGTGCCGGGCGGCTTCTCCTACGGCGATTACCTGCGCTGCGGCGCTATTGCCGCGCGCTCGCCGGTCATGGACGCGGTGCGCAAGTTCGCCGCCAAGGGCGGGCTCGTGCTGGGCGTCTGCAACGGCTTCCAGATCCTGTGTGAAACCGGCCTCTTGCCGGGCGTCCTGATGCGCAACGAGAACCTGCGCTTCATCTGCCGTGACGTGTTCCTGAAGGTCGAGCGCTCCGACACGCCGTTCACCCGCGGCTACAATGCGGGGCAGGTGATCCGCGTCCCGGTCGCCCACGGTGAAGGCAACTACATCGCCGACGGCGAGACCATCGCCCGGCTGGAAGGCGAGGGCCGGGTGGTTTTCCGTTATTCGGGGCCGGACGGCATGATCGACCCGAACTGGAATCACAACGGCGCCATCAACGCCATCGCCGGCATCGTGAACGAGGGCGGCAACGTGCTCGGCATGATGCCGCATCCGGAAAATCACGTCGAAGCGGAGATCGGCTCGACCGACGGCCGCGGCCTGTTCGCCGGCCTCGCCGAGGCGCTGAAAAAAGCCGCCTGACGCCGTCCCGACAGGGCAGACGCGAAAAACCGCGGTTCTGGGGGCCAGATCGCGCCTGAGCCCGAATTTCCTCTGGAAGCCTCGCACAAGGGTGTCTAAGTCCCGGGGTGTCCGTGCTAGGCAAAATTGCGCCGCCGCTCCCAGGAATCCTATGCTCGCCAACGACGTCAAAATCACGCCTGAACTGGTCGCCGAACACGGCCTCAAGCCGGACGAGTACCAGCGGATTCTCGATCTGATCGGCCGCGAACCGACCCTGACCGAACTCGGCATATTCTCGGCGATGTGGAACGAGCACTGCTCGTACAAGTCCTCCAAGGTCCATCTGCGCGGGCTGCCGACCAAGGCGCCGTGGGTGATCCAGGGGCCGGGCGAGAATGCCGGCGTCATCGACATCGGCGACGGGCTCGCCTGCGTTTTCAAGATGGAGAGCCATAACCACCCGAGCTACATCGAGCCCTATCAGGGCGCGGCGACCGGGGTCGGCGGCATTCTGCGCGACGTGTTCACCATGGG
>Ga0180223_1000790_pt1 | contig 32468 bp, 23 predicted proteins | sample eDN5th30CKraftOP_FD_151337 | JGI IMG/M metagenome (GOLD analysis project Ga0180223, IMG submission 151337) | Enriched Organic Plus compost microbial communities from Emeryville, California, USA - eDNA 5th pass 30_C Kraft OP (version 2) (version 2) ... | reverse complement strand
CCGACCTTCTTCTGCTGGTCGGCGCCCTTGAAGTTGAACGCCGAGCAATAGCCGCGCGAGTTCACTTCCTTCTTGCCGAGCAGAATCTGGTCGTTGCCGCCGGAGATTTCCTCCCACACGGTCTTCTTGCCGTCGAGCGCGTCGCGCGACTGATCAACATAACCGAGATGAACCGATTCACCGATGGTGATGGTGCCGGCGTCCGGCTTCTCCTGCCCGGTGATCATCCTGAACAGTGTGGACTTGCCCGCGCCGTTGGCGCCGATCACGCCGACGATGCCGCCCGGCGGCAGCTTGAAGGTGAGGTTGTCGATCAGCAGGCGATCGCCGAAGCCCTTGGTGAGGCCCTCGAAATCGACGACGTTGTTGCCGAGACGCTCGGCCACCGGAATGATGATCTGCGCGGTCTGGCTCTGCTTCTCGCTCGCCTGCTTGAGCAACTCCTCGTAGCGCTGGTAACGCGCCTTGGATTTGGCCTGGCGTGCCTTGGGCGATGACGCGATCCATTCCTGCTCGCGCGCCAGTGTCTTCTGGTGCGCGGCGTCTTCGCGACCCTCCTGCTCGAGGCGCTTCTGCTTCTGCACCAGCCACGACGAGTAATTGCCCTCGTAGGGAATGCCCTTGCCGCGATCGAGTTCGAGAATCCAGCTCGTCACGTTGTCGAGGAAGTAGCGGTCGTGGGTCACGATCAGGATCGCGCCCGGATAATTGCGCAGATGGCCTTCCAGCCACGACACGCTTTCGGCGTCGAGATGGTTGGTCGGCTCGTCCAGCAGCAACAGCTCCGGCGCATCGAGCAACAGGCGGCACAGCGCGACGCGGCGGCGTTCGCCGCCCGAGAGCTTCGTCACGTCCGCATCGTCCGGCGGACAGCGCAGCGCGTCCATCGCCTGATCGACCTTGCTGTCGAGATCCCACAGGCCCTGCGCCTCGATCTCGTCCTGCAGCTTGGTCATTTCGTCGGCGGTTTCTTCCGAATAATTCACCGCAAGCTCGTTGTAGCGGTCGAGGATCGCCTTCTGCTTGGCGACGCCCTCCATCACGTTCTCGCGGACGGTTTTGTTCGGATCGAGCTGCGGCTCCTGCTCGAGATAACCGACGCGCGCGCCCTCGGCGACCCAGGCTTCGCCGTTATAGTCCTTGTCGATGCCGGCCATGATCTTGAGCAGCGTCGATTTACCCGCACCGTTGACGCCCAGCACACCGATCTTGGCGTCCGGATAGAACGACAGATGAATGTTATCGAGCACCTTGCGAGTGGGGTAAGCCTTGGTCAGGCCCTGCATGAAATAGACGAACTGGCGCGCCATCGTGATCCTTCAAAGCCTCTCGGGAAGCCAACCTGTGCGGGAATTTTGCTTGCTGCTGATGTAATGGGACGCGCCGGAAAGGGCAACCATCCCACCGCCTTCGCGGGCCTTCGGGAGGGCTCAAACGTCAGGTTTTTCCGCACTTTCCCCCGGCAAATGCGTTTTCAGCCGATCCCGGAGCACGGCTTGCCGCCTGCACGCGAAGGGCGAAGTTCCACGTTCGATCCGAAGCGGCCAACTCTCTTTGCGATTCCGGCGAGAAGGCGTGCACGCACAGAATGTCGCACCTGCCTTTTCATGAATTGACGCTGCGGAAAGCGCCACCTACCACAATTTTGCGCGCCGGGCGCAAACGCCAGCATCCAGCCATCACAAGGCCTGCCTCGCGAGGGGCTGCGTGTTGCCGTGTCTGATAACTCACAGGTGAAGGATTAAATGCTCGACGAAAAACTCCAGCCGATTTTTACCGATGTCCTGCGCCGCAATCCCGGCGAAGAAGAATTCCATCAGGCGGTCCGCGAGGTGCTCGACAGTCTCGGCGCCGTGATCGCCAAACATCCGCATTACGCCGAGGACGCGCTGATCGAGCGCATCTGCGAACCCGAACGGCAGATCATTTTCCGCGTGCCGTGGACGGATGACAAAGGCAAGATTCACATCAATCGCGGTTTCCGCGTTCAGTTCAATTCGGCGCTGGGTCCATACAAGGGCGGCATCCGCTTTCATCCGACGGTCTATCTCGGCACCATCAAGTTTCTCGGCTTCGAGCAGACGTTCAAGAACGCACTGACGGGCCTGCCGATCGGCGGCGGCAAGGGCGGCTCCGATTTCGACCCGAAGGGACGCTCGGATCGCGAGATCATGCGCTTCTGCCAATCCTTCGTCACGGAACTGTATCGCCATCTCGGCGAATACACCGACGTGCCCGCGGGCGACATCGGCGTGGGCCAGCGCGAGATCGGCTACATGTTCGGCCACTACAAGCGCATCACCAATCGCTATGAGTCCGGCGTGTTCACCGGCAAGGGCATGACCTGGGGCGGCTCGCAGGTGCGCACCGAGGCGACCGGCTACGGCGCGACCTATTTCGTCGAGCGCATGCTGCAAACCCGCAAGCAGAGCTTCGACGGCAAGAAGGTGATCGTCTCGGGTGCCGGCAACGTCGCCATCTACACCATCGAGAAGGTGACCGAGCTTGGCGGCCGTGTCATCGCCTGTTCGGATTCCGGCGGCTACGTCGTCGACGAGGCGGGCATCGATCTCGCGCTCCTGAAGGAGATCAAGGAAGCCAAGCGCGGCCGCGTCTCCGACTATGCCAAAGCGCGCGGACGTGGCGCGACGTTCGTGCCTGAAGGGCGGATCTGGGATGTTCCGGCGGATGTCGCGATGCCGTCGGCGACGCAGAACGAACTCAACGGGCAGGATGCGCGCAAGCTTCTCAAGAACGGCCTGATCGCGGTGGGCGAAGGCGCCAACATGCCGTCCACGCCGGAAGCGGTGCGGGCGTTCCTCGATGCCGGAATCCTGTTTGCACCCGGCAAGGCCGCCAACGCCGGCGGCGTTGCGACCAGCGCGCTCGAGATGCAGCAGAACGCCTCGCGCGATTCATGGACCTTCGAGGCCACCGAGACCCGGCTCGCCACCATCATGCACAACATTCACGACCGTTGTGCGGAGATGGCCGACACCTACGGCGCGCCCGGCAACTATGTGCTCGGCGCCAATGTGGCGGGCTTCATTCGCGTGGCGGAGGCGATGCGCGCGCTCGGCATCGTCTGATCGCCGCACGACACGATACAAAAGAAAAGGGGCTGGCTCGATGTCGAACCAGCCCCTTTTGATTTCAGAAGACTGCGTTAGCGCACCGTCACCGGGCTTGGCAGCGGCGGCACCACTGTCGGGCCCTGATTGGGAACGCCGAGGTTGGCACTCGCCTGATTACCGGCTGCAGAGCCCTGCGGCGCTGCATTGGCGGAAGGACCGTATCCGGCCGTATCGGCGGCGGGCTGCGCCGATGCAGCCACCGACGGCGGCGGGCTGCCCGGCAGCACCACGACGCGAGTGCCGACCTTGACGCGGTCGAACAGATCCTCGACGTCCTCGTTCAGCATTCCGATGCAGCCCGACGAAACGAACTTGCCGATCGTCGACGGCTGGTTGGTGCCGTGAATACGGTACACCGTGTTGCCGAGATACATGGCGCGCGCGCCGAGCGGATTGCCGTCGCCGCCCGCCATGAAGCGCGGCAGATAAGGCTGGCGCTCGATCATCTCTGGCGGCGGATGCCAATCGGGCCACTCGGCCTTGCGGGTGATCTTCTGCACGCCGGTCCAGGTGAAGCCGTCACGTCCCACGCGCACGCCGTAGCGGATCGCCCGGCCATGGCCGAGGATGTAATAGAGCTGCGTGTTCGCGGTATCGACGATGATGGTGCCTGCCGGCTCCTTGGTCTGGTAGTTGACCTCCTGCCGGCGCAGGCGCGGCGGCAATTCCTGACGCGGGCCGGTTTCCGGCTGATCTTCCGCCGGCAGTGCGGCAACCTTCAGCGGCTGGCCATTGGCGTCCACCGCGGGCCTCGGCGCACCGGAGGCATCGACGCTGCCGGGGGGGCGCGGACTATCGTAACCCGAGGCATTCTGCGGCTGGGGGGCCTGCCCGTTGTTGGAATAATTCAGCGGCGGCGCACCCGGCGGGCGGCCATAGCGCGGATCGTCCGGCGACAGGATCGGGCCCTGCGGATAGGCCGGCTGCTGCGCGGAGGAAGACTGATAGCCCGGCTGCGGCGGGCCCGCCTGCTGGAAGCCGGGCGGCGACAGCGAACCATCGCCACGGTCGCCGACGCGGTCGAAATCCGGCGCGCGGCCCTGCTGGTCCGAATAGGGCGCCGGCTGCTGCCCGTAATAGCCCGGCTGCTGATAGGTCTGGGCCTGCACGGCCGGAACTCCGGCCATGCTTGCTGCGAGCACCAAAAGGCTCGTCGAAAAGCGGTTGGACATCATGCCCCTATGATAGTGCGAAGCGGAAACCGTATCGTTAATGGCAATCGCCTACGATAGCGGCACATTCAAGACATGAACCAAAAAAGCCCTCCTGTGCTGACTTTTTTGCGACAGTCGGGAACACAAAATCGCTATCCACCGTGAATTCGGGCCGCAAACGGGTTTTCGGCGGCGCTGCCCGGCGCCCCGGGCTATCCTTGGATCATCCTGATTCGACGGTAGTTTTCAGGCCATAGACCGCATGGCCGGTGATCTGCCGCTCGGGAAAGGATTTTTAGCTCCGTATTTTGCGTTTTCCAGGCAGGACACGATTGCATCATGCTTCCCGGGTTCCGGCTTTTGGCGATGATAGTGGCCTTCGCGGCATCCATGCTGATTTTCGGCTTGGGAGCCGTCGCGCTGCTGCGCACGACCCACGAAGAGTTCGCCGCCGTCCCGCTGCGTAACCTGCAGACGCCTGCTTCCAGCTTCGTTGCCGAGACCCCGACGCTTGCCGTTCTGCAGGTTGAGCCGGTGGTTGAGGAGCAGGTTCAGCCCGCTCCGGCTGTTGCTCCGCCTGCGGCCCCTGCGCCTGTTCCCACCCCGCTCGCGGAGGCGGAGATCACATTTCCCGAGAGCGAAGTGACGGTCCCGCGCCTCGTCATTCCAGACCCACCGCCAATTCCTGTGACCGATGCCACTGTCACGGCCAGCGTCGAAGCTCAACCGCAACCGGCGGCCAACCCCGCGGCGGCTCCTGCGGCCGCCATCAAGACCAAGCCTGTTGCCCGGAAGCGCACCGCGACCCGCGCAAAAGCGTGGGCCCGCCACCGCATCCATCACCACTATCGCCGCCGCATCGTCCGGCCGGCACCGCCGCCGCCCGTGGAGCCAAGCTTCTTTCCGCTGTTCGGCCCGGCACCCACAGCCACGCCCGCGCCAACCGTCGCAAGCACCATTCCCCCGCGCCGCTAGGATCGCTGCGCAAGGCGGCTACTCAATCGAGTGTTTGAAGGGTTGTTTTTAAGGCTTGCCGGTTGCGACTGGCGGGCCGTCGGGCAATCCCCACTCCGCCCATGAGCCGTCATAAAGCGCACTGTCCACGCCGAGACGTGCCAGCGCAAGCGACAGCACGCCGGCCGTCACGCCCGAGCCGCAAGAGGTGACGATGGGGCGAGCGAGATCGGCGTGAGCCGCGACAAAAATCTTTTGCAGTTCGCTGACGCGACGCATCTCTCCCGTCGCCGGATCGATCAGGTCGGTGAACGGCACATTGAGACTGCCGGGAATGCGGCCCGAGCGCCGGCCCGGCCATGGCTCGGGCGCGGTGCCTTCATAGCGTTCGCGCGAGCGCGCATCGATCACTTGCTCGATGCGAACCTCGACATTCTTCCGCACCTCTTCAAGACCACGCACGCGCTTGTCATTGAACCGCGCCTGAAAGGTTTTCGGTACAGGCGTCACCGACGCATTCTCGACCGCGCCGCTTTCGGCGATCCATTTCTTCAACCCGCCGTCCAGCACCTTGACGCGGTCATGGCCGAACACGCCGAACATCCACCACGCGCGCGGCGCGCCCATGTAGTCGCCGCGATCGTAGATCACCACGAGATCGTCATTGCCGATGCCGAGCCCGCCGACGTCGCGCGCGAACTGTTCGGCTTTCGGCAGCATGTGCGGCAACGAACTGTTGCGGTCCGCGATCGCATCCACATCGAAGAATACCGCGCCCGGAATATGCCGCGCGGCGTATTCCTCGGTTGCCGTCGGCGGCCGCATCGCCGGCATCCGGTAAGCCGCATCGACGATCCGGACATCGGGATCGATGAGATGCTCGCGCAGCCATGGGGTCGAAACCAGCGGATCGCTCATGATCAATCCTCACGCCTTGGGTTTGTGCGGCTCGACGCGCTCGATGGGACCGCCCGCCTCGCGCCAGGCCGTGAAGCCGCCATCGAGATGCGCGACGGGCTTCAATCCCATGTCCTGCGCGGTCTTGGCCGCCAGCGCCGAGCGCCAGCCCGACGCGCAATGGAAAACGAACTTCTTATCCTGCTGAAAGGCCGGCTTCGCATAGGGACTTTCAGGATCGAGCCAGAACTCCAGCATGCCGCGCGGGCAATGAAACGCACCGGGGATGCGGCCCTCGCGCTCGATTTCGCGCGGATCGCGCAAATCGACGATGAGAATGCTCTCATCCTTCGCCGCAGCGATCAGGTCGGGCGCCTTGATCGCCTCGACTTCGCGATTGGCTTCATCGAGCAGCGTCTTGATGCCACGGTGAATCGTCTGAGCCATAAAACCTCTCCTGATGATGCGTTGTTATCGCGCCAGTTCGCGGATGGCCTCTTCGAGGCCTTCCAGCGTCAGCGGATACATCCGGTTCTCGAACAACTTGCGGATCATCGCCGTGGATTCCGAATAATCCCAATAACGCCGCTGCTCGGGATTGAGCCAGACGACGTTCGGATAGGTCTGCAACACCCGCTGCAGCCACACCGATCCCGGCTCGGCGTTGACGTGCTCGACGGAGCCGCCCGGCACGGCGATCTCGTAAGGACTCATCGCCGCGTCGCCGACGAAGATCACCTTATAGTCCGACGGATATTTATGCAGAACGTCCCAGGTCGGAATCCGTTCATTGAAGCGGCGGCGATTGTTCTTCCACACGCTCTCATAAAGGCAGTTGTGGAAGTAAAAATATTCCAGATGCTTGAATTCGGTGCGCGCCGCCGAGAACAATTCCTCGGCCCGCTCGATATAGGCATCCATCGACCCGCCGATGTCGAAAAAGATCAGCACCTTGACCGCGTTGTGCCGCTCGGGGCGCAAATGCACATCGAGATAGCCACGATTGGCCGATTGCTTGATGGTGGTGTCGAGATCGAGTTCGTCGGCAGCCCCGGTGCGGGCGAATTTCCGCAACCGCCGCAGCGCGACCTTGATGTTGCGCACGCCGAGTTCGACATTGCCATCGAGATCCTTGAACTCGCGGCGGTCCCAGACCTTCACGGCACGAAAATTCCGGTTTCCGTCCTGCCCGATGCGGATGCCCGCAGGATTGACGCCATAAGCACCAAAGGGAGACGTGCCGCCGGTGCCGATCCATTTGGTGCCGCCCTGATGGCGCTTCTTCTGCTCCTCCAGCCGCTTGCGCAGCGTCTCCATCAGTTTGTTCCAGTCGAGCGCCTCGAGCTTTTTCTTCTCTTCCTCGCTCAGATATTTCTCGGTGAGCTTCTTCAGCCATTCCGCCGGAATCGCAGTTTCCTCAACCGCCTCCGACAGCGATTCCAGTCCCTTGAAGGTCTCGCCGAACACCCGATCGAACTTGTCGAGGTTGCGCTCGTCCTTCACCAGCGCCGCGCGTGCCAGATAGTAGAAATGCTCGACGTTATAATCGGCCAGATCCGCGTCGAGCGCCTCCATCAGGGTGAGGTACTCGCGTAGCGTGACCGGTACATGCGCCTGGCGCAACGATGTGAAGAATTGCAGAAACATCGTGCAACGTTCGCGCACGGGTGCCTGGGCGTCAAGCGCACGGGCATGCAGGTTTGCGCTTTACCGGAGCGGCTTTTTGCCTACATTGAGGGTGCCTTGCGGGGCTTTTTCGGAAAGCGTCTTCATAAGCGGCCCGCGATCCTCGCACCTCCTCTCAATCCAAGAACGGCCTCATGAAATTCACCGGCACCGAGAACTACGTCGTAACCGACGACCTCAAGATCGCGGTCAACGCGGCAATCTACCTGCAACGCCCATTGCTGGTGAAGGGCGAGCCGGGCACCGGCAAGACCGTGCTCGCAGAGGAGATCGCGCAAGGGCTCAAGGCGCCGCTGATCACCTGGCACGTCAAATCCACCACCAAGGCGCAGCAGGGCCTTTACGAATACGATGCGGTGTCGCGCCTGCGCGACAGCCAGCTCGGCGATCCGCGTGTGTCGGACATCGCCAACTACATCAAGCGCGGCAAATTGTGGGAGGCGTTCATCCATCCGGTCCGCCCCGTGCTCCTGATCGACGAGATCGACAAGGCGGACATCGAATTCCCGAACGACCTTTTGCTCGAACTCGACCGGATGGAATTCCACGTCTACGAGACCGGCGAGACCATCAAGGCCGCGCAGCGGCCGATCATCGTCATCACGTCGAATAACGAGAAGGAGCTGCCGGACGCTTTCCTGCGCCGCTGCTTCTTCCACTACATCAAGTTTCCCGATGTCGAGACGATGAAGGCCATCGTCGAGGTGCATTTCCCCGGCATCAAGCAGCGGCTGGTCGATGAAGCGTTGCGGCTGTTCTTCGACATGCGCGACATGCCGGGCCTTAAGAAGAAGCCCTCGACCTCCGAACTGCTGGACTGGCTAAAGCTTCTTCTCAACGAGGACGTTACGCCCGACGTGCTGCGCGAGAGCGATCCGCGCAAGATGATCCCGCCGCTGCACGGCGCGCTGTTGAAGAACGAGCAGGACGTGCATCTGTTCGAGCGCGTCGCGTTCCTGAACCGGCGCGAGAAGTAACCCGCCTCAGCCGAACGCGATCGTTTGCACCAGCCGCTTGCGGAATGCGCGATCGCGCTTGAGGTGCCACTCGCGGCTCATCGCCTCGTTACGAGTCGCGAACGTTTCCACATGCAATAATGTCCACGCGCGCCCGCGCGTCGAGCGCGCGCCGGTGCCGGAATTGTGCTGCGCCAGCCGCCGCTCGACATCGTTGGTCCAGCCGACATAGGTAGTGGTGCGGCCCTTGTGCACACAGCCGAGCACATAGACGAAACAGCTGTCCGGCGCAGTCTCGTTCATTATTTCGCGGCCGGCTCTTTCGGTTTGTCGTGTGGCTTGGCCGGATGCGGCGAAGCCTTCGCCGTCTGCAATTCATGGACCTTCGCCTGAAGGGACACGACGGATGCCTTCAGCGCATCGATCTGCCGGTTGGCGGCATCCATCTTGTGCTGGCTGTCCTGCGTCAGCTTAGCGATGCTGCGCATCAGGAAATTGACGTTGCTCTGCAGGCAGCTTGTGCGCCGCTCCATGGTTTTCTCGGCGGTGCAGATTTCGATGCCTGGCACGTCCTGTGCGACGGCCTGCCCCACCAGCATCAGCGTCACCGCCACAACGGCGCTCGATTTCCACATGCGGCTTCTCCCGGTCTGGTGGGCGCGCGGTGCCCCATTTTGCGACGGACACCTCAACACGCCTTAACCTTCGGAACACGCGCGGAACGAAACGCGCCCGAATCAGCGATTCATACCACGGCCGGTTTCGTTCGCGACAAGATGTGGTGTCGCGCGTTTCCCGCACACCTATTCCGGCCCTCGTGTTTCGCTCTTTCTGGCCCGCATTCCGGTGAAAGTCTTAACGCCGAGCCCATTGAGGCTCGCTTGCGCAGTCCCATCTGTTCTATGAAGGCGGTCCGGCGTGAACCCGGAACCCGATCTGTATGTTGAGTGCCAAGAAGGTGCCGTGAAACGACCCAACGACAAGAGGCGAACATGACTAAGGTCGTCTACCAGATCGTCGAACATGACGGAGGCTGGGCCTACAAATCCAACGGCGTGTTTTCCGAAACCTTCCCCAGCCGCAAGGCCGCCTACGATGCCGCGCAGGCCGCCGCCACGGAGCAGCGGGTGCCGGGACGCACCGAGGTCATTCAATACGAGGATTCCGAGGGCAAATGGCACGAGGAAACCGCCCGCGGCAGCGACCGTCCCTCGACCGAAGTCGCCGACGACTAAACCTGCTTACGCCGGTTTCGCCTGCCCGGCCTCCAGCGACGCCATCGCATCGGCCAGAATGGATTTCACCCGCTCGGCGTCCGCCGGGGCCACGGCGCCCGGATTGAAATAGAGATCGAGCCCCGCCATCCGCTCCACAACGATGTCGCGCTTGCCGCTGGCCTCGTCGAGCACGCGGTCCACCGCATAGGGCACGACCTGACGCGAAATCCCCTTCATCGTGATCGGCGTCAACTCATGGGCGACAACATCGCCCCGCACCAGCGCATAGGTTTCATAACTGATGACAATTTGGCCGGGCGCCGCAATCGATTGCAGCCGTGCCGCGAGGTTCGCCTCCGCTCCGATGATCGTATAGTCCATCCGGTCGTTGCTGCCGAAATTGCCGACATTGCAGAATCCCGAATTGATGCCCATGCGGACCTGGAACGGCTCCTCGATTCCGGCATGACGCCATTTCGCGTTCAGTTCCGTAAGACGGCGCTGCATCTCCCACGCCATTTTCAGGCAGGCCTGCGCATCCGCGACATCGCCCTTGGTTTCGGGATCGCCGAAGAAAATCAGCATCGCATCGCCGATGAACTTGTCGATGGTGCCGCCATAAGACATCGCGATGGCGGACATCTCGGTGAAATACTCGTTCAACAGCTCGGTGATGAGTTCGGGCTGCAGCCGTTCCGTCGTCGCCGTGAAGTTCTGGATGTCGGAGAAGAAGATCGTCAGCTTCTTGCGCTCGGTGTGGATGGTGACGTCCTTCCGGCCGCTGAAAATGCTGGTGTAGATCTGCGGCGAGATATAGCGGGAGATCTTCATCGACAATGTCGCGAGGAAATCGTTCGCCGACTCAAGCTCCGTGTTCATATGGCGGATCGTCCGGCTCTGCTTGAGTTGCAGCGTCAGGAAGGAAATGCCGCTGATCGCCGCCAGCACGAAATAGCCCAGCAGCCATTTGAATGAGAAGATGTTCCCCGCGAGCGGCTGGGTGATGTCGATTTCCTGAATCGCGCGCACGTCGCCCACCTTCCAGTCGCGCTTCGGGCTTTCGGGATGCGTGTTGTGACAGCTGACGCAGGCCGGGCCCATCGTCACCGGAACGATGTAGCGGACGCGGTCGTGAAACGGGCTCCACTCCGAATCCACCAGCGCCTGCTTGGGGTTTTCCCGCAGGCTGGCGAGCGATTGCTTCTCGAACTCATCGAGCTTGTGCGGGGCGCGATTGGTGAAAGGATAGTCCGAGACGAAACGGTAATGGATGTTCTTCTGCTGGTCGCTGATGACCGCGCCGAGTTCGAGCGACAATGTCGCGGGAATCGGGATCGCGCCCGGTATCTCTTCGTAATTGTGCACCACCTGCGTGGTGCCGGGCGAGGCGAGCACCCGCGCCACGATATTGCGGGCGTAATAGCCGCGCACGCCGGTGATGACGGAGTTGAGATCACTCGCCTGCCGCCGCAGCGAGGTTTCCGTCAGATTGGTGAGATCCATCCAGACCGCGAGTGGCAGCGCCGCCAGCAGACCGGCGATGACCAGTCCCGCGACGATGCCGCGGGACTTCGCCCTCTTTGCCGCCTCTTTCATTGCCGCCCCCAACAGTGAGCCGTTTATGGCTTCCACCATTTTCGGCCATGTCGGGGCAATACAGCAAGCGGAGGATCAGGTCAGAACATTGTATTTCTTGAACCAGGCCTGCATCTCGCCCCACGCCTGTTCAGCCTGCTCCTTGCGGTAGCTTGGCCGGTAGTCGGCGTGGAAGCCGTGCGGCGCGCCGGGGAAGATGTGGAATTCCGCTGTCTTTCCAGCGGCGGCCAGCGCCGCCTTCATCTGCTCGACCTGCTCGGGCTTAATGCCCTGATCCTCCGCGCCATAGAGCCCCAGCACCGGGGCCTTCATGTCCCCCGCCAGTTGCATCGGGCTTTTCGGCCAGAGCGGGTTCGGCGGATCGATCAGCGTACCGTAGAAGGCCACGCCGGCCTTGAGCTGGCTGCTGTGGGCGGCATATTCCCAGACACTGCGCCCGCCCCGGCAGAAACCGATGATGCCGAGCCGGTTGCCATCGCCGCCTTGCGACTTCGCCCATGCCGCCGTCGCATCGAGGTCGGAGAGCAGTTCGCTGTCCGGCTTGGCGTTGACAATCGGCATCAGCTTCGGGATTTCGGTGATCTTGGTGAGGTCGACGCCCGCGCGATAATAATAATCCGGCGCCACCGCGAAGGCGCCGAGCTTGGCGAGGCGGCGCGTCACGTCCTTGATGTATTCGTGCAGGCCGAACACCTCCATCGCCACCAGAACGATGGGCGGATTCTTGACCCCGGCAGGCCGCGCGAAATAACCCGGCATCGTGCCGCCCGACACCGGAATGGCGGCATCCCCTACATCCAATCCGCTGGTATCGGTCTTGATGACATCCGCCCGCACCGGACCGGCGGCCAGCGTATAACCCGCGGCTGTGGCTGCCGAAGCCGCCATGAAGCCACGCCGCGACAGCGGCGCGACCTTGGTCAAACCGATTTCATCCGAAGCCAATGCCGAATTCGATGTCATCTTGCACTCCCTTTGAGGCTGGCCGCCGAAATTATGCGGTCTTTGCCGGAGCCGCAAATCAACCACTCGGAATCGTCCCGGCCAAATCAACTGCCGGAGAGCAGGGATGCGACATTGTGCGCACATCAAAAAAGCCCGCCTGAACAGGCGGGCTTTCAAATCCGGTCGGCGTCAGATCCGTCCCATCAACAGCAGAATGACCAGAATGATGATGACGAGGCCGAGGCCGCCGCCGCCGTAATAGCCGGTGCCGTAGAACGGGCCGCCGCCGATGCCGCTGAACCCGCCGAGCAACGCAATAATCAGAATAATCAGAATGATCGTGCCGAGTGACATGTGAATCTCCTCAATCCCATGATGCTACCCCAACAGGCGATCAAAAATTTCGTTCCCGAAATGCAACCCGCTTAATTTGCCAATAAGATCGAACTTATTCAGTACGATAGAATCCGCGACCGCAATGCTGCCTCCAGCTCGCGGGTGTCGATGTCCCTGCCCCACGCCTCTATCGGCAGCGGCAGCTTGCGCCGCCAGTTGGGATGCTGATCGGTCGTGCCCGGCACATTGGCCTGATCCAGCACGCCCAGCAGATCCTCGATCGCGACGCCGAGAAGCCGCGACGGGGTTTGCGCCAGATAGGAGAGCACCGCCTCGAACCCGTTCGCCCCATCGAGCAATCGATTCAATTCCCGCACGGCATCTTCGCGACCGGCAGGGCTTTCACCTGGATCGATGTGCAGCGCCTGTTTGAGAGCGATGTCGTGCCCGGACCGCCAGCCCGCGAAAGTCGGAAGGTCATGCGTGCTGAACGTCACCAGCGCGTGCGCCGGATAAGTCTCGGCTGCATTGAAGGCACCGCCTTCACCGCGCTCGAAGATCATCACCCGGTAGGACCAGATCGCCCAGTCGGCGAGCTTTTCGCGGAAACCGTCCGGCACGGTGCCGAGGTCTTCCCCGATCATGATGCAGCGGTGCGCGACACTTTCGATCGCGACACTCGCAAGCATCGCATCGAACGGCATGCGGATGTAAGCGCCGCTGTCGGGCGGAAAGCCCGCCGGCACGACATAGATGCGATTGAGCCCAAGCACATGATCGAGCCGCACCGCTCCGGCATAACGCATGGAGGCCGACAGCATGTCGCGAAATGGGGCAAAGGCGCGCGCCTCCAGTCCCGCCGTGTTGAATCCGGCCAACCCCCAATCCTGCCCCGCAGTATTGAGCTGGTCCGGCGGTGCGCCGACCGACAGCTTGCGTGAAATGGCGCTTTGCTCATTCCATGCGTCGAACCCGCCGGATTTCACGCCGACGGCAATATCGAGATAAAGCCCAACCGGAAAGCCAAGCTCTTCACCGAGCGCCACGCAGGCCTGCAACTGCTCGTGCGCGCACCACTGCACGAACTCGGTGAACGCAATGGCATCCGCATCTGCGCCACGGCGAAACTCCGCGAGCGCATTGTCATCCGGCGCACGCCACGGCTCCGGCCACTCCCACCACGCGCCTTGGTGCTTCCGCCGCAGCGCCTCGAAGCAGGCGAAGCGCGACAGGGTCTGGCCGCGCTCACGACGAAACGCATCGAACGACGATTTGCGCCTGAGCGTGGTGCGGGCCTTGAACTGCTCGAAGGCAATCCACAACGCGCGCTGCTTCAATGCAGCGACACTGGCGTAATCGACCAGCTCCGAATCCTGCAGCCGTTCGATCTCGGCGCGGTTTTCCTCGGCGAAGTCTTGCGGCAATTCCGGCAGCGCCGCCACGTCGATATAGATGGAATTGAGGAACAGGCGGCTGTTCGGCGAATACGGGCTGCAATCTTCCGCCTCGTCATCGAACAGAGCGTGCAACGGATTGAGGCCGACGCCCGCCGCGCCCAGGCCTGCCGCCCATCTCATCACGGCCTGAAGGTCGGAGAAGTCGCCGATCCCCCAATTCTTCCGCGAGCGGATTCCGTAAAGCTGCACCGCCAAGAGCCAACGGCGGTCGAACTCGCCTTCATAAGCCCGCTCCGGCGCGACGATCAGGGACGCTTCCACAGCTTCGCCGCTTTGTCCGCGCAAACGATAAGCCCCGAAGGCCAACCCCGCTGCATGAGAGTGCGCATTAGCTGACGACAGGATCAGCCGTTCGCCGGCGTCAAAAATTTTCCACTCGTGCAAGTGCGACAGCCGCGTGACGAGATCGCTCATCTCCACACCATCGATGCCGCGAATGACGATCGGCGCGGCGAGCGCAGGCGCTTGCCCCAGCGCGTCCAGAACGCGGTGGAAAGTCTGTTCGTCGATGGTGTGGGTCTGTCCGGTGCCGTCGATGTAGCTCGCCTCGATCCCGTATCGGGACACTTTTTCGGACAAATCCATTCTGTCTCACCGGGATGATGACGAAGCTGACGCATAGCTCGCCTTTACGGCTAACGTCCCCCACTTAAATCCGTTCCGGGGGAACCATTTGCCGTCTGTTCCATTGATAGGAGACACCAACCCCCGACCCCGACAAGGCGCTCTGGATGTCCGTGCTTCCACCCATAAAAAACGTTGAAGAACAACTGGGTATTTCCGCAGCGACGTCTCCCGGCAACAGCGTTTTCCATATCGAGGATGTTTTCCCGTGCGTCGATGACGGCCGCTTCCCCGTCAAGCGCATTGCAGGCGAATCTATCGAGGTATGGGCCGATATTTTCCGCGGCGGGCATGACATCGCGGCCGCCGCCGTACTGTGGCGGCTGGAAACCGAAAACGAATGGCATCGCGCGCCGATGCGGCTGCATGGCAACGACCGCTGGACCGGCACATTCACGCCGCAGCAGGTGGGACGCCACGTCTATGCCATCGAGGCATGGACCGACGCTTTCGCGACATGGCGGCACGGCACGCTTGCCAAGATCGATGCCGGTCAGGATGTGTCGCTCGACGCGCTTGAGGGCGCCGCGATGATGACGCGCGCCGATCCGCACGACAAGGCGAGCGCGCTGACGATCACCACAGCTTGCGAGGCTTTCCTTCAGAACGGCGACATCGCCCCGCTTCTCACAGAGGATGTCGAAGAGGCGATGGCCGAAAGCCAGCCCCGCACCGATCTCACGCAATCGAAACTCTTCCCGCTGATGGCCGACCGTACCCGCGCGGTTGAGGGCGCGTGGTACGAGATGATTCCCCGTAGCCAGGGGAGCGTGCCGGGGCAGCACGGCACCTTCCGCGACTGCATTGCCCGCCTGCCCGACATCGCCGCGATGGGATTCGACGTACTCTATTTCACGCCGATTCATCCCATCGGCCACACCAACCGCAAGGGCCGCAACAACGCGCTGAAAACCGAGCCAGGCGATCCGGGCTCGCCCTATGCGATCGGCAATGAGACGGGCGGCCACGACGCGATTCATCCAGAACTCGGCACGCTCGATGATTTCCGCGACCTTGTGCGCGAAGCCAAAAACCATGGACTCGAGATCGCGCTCGACTTCGCCGTGCAGTGCTCACCCGATCACCCGTGGCTGAAACAACACCCGAACTGGTTCAAGCGCCGGCCCGACGGCTCGATGCGTTATGCGGAAAATCCGCCGAAGAAATACGAGGACATTCACAATCCGGATTTCGAATGCGACGACGCGCAGGCGCTGTGGCACGCGCTGCGCGACGTGATCCGGTTCTGGATCGATCAGGGCGTCGCCATTTTCCGCGTCGACAATCCGCACACCAAGCCGTTTCCGTTCTGGGAATGGCTGATCAAGGATATCCAGCTTCAGCATCCGAGCGTGATTTTCCTCGCCGAGGCCTTCACGCGCCCGAAGCTGATGAAAGGCCTCGCCAAGCTCGGCTTCTCGCAGTCCTACACCTATTTCACCTGGCGCACGTCGAAATGGGAGATGCAGGAATATCTGCGCGAACTCACCGGCTATCCCGAGCGCGAATATTACCGGCCGAATTTCTTCGTCAACACGCCGGACATCCTGCCGTTTCATTTGCAGGGCGGCGAGCCGTGGATGTTCAAGTCCCGTGTTGCGCTCGCCGCGATGCTGTCGGCATCCTACGGCATCTATAACGGCTTCGAATTGCTCGAACACGAGCCTATTCCAGGCAAGGAGGAATATCTCAACTCGGAAAAATACGAGATCAAGGTGCGTGACTGGAACGCGCCCGGCAACATCAAGGACTACATCACCGGCATCAACCGCGCACGCCGCGCCAACGCGGCGTTGCGCCAGACCGCGCGGCTGAATTTCCTCGACATCGACGATAGCAACGTGATCGGCTTTTCCAAATCGACGGCTGACGAGAGCAATGTCGTCGTCGGCGCCATCGCCATGTCACGCGACCCGCACACTGTCTGGCTGCCGCTGGGAGGAATCAGTGTGCGCCACGACGCGCAACTGCGCCCGGTCGCGGCGCTTGAGAACATCATCACCGGCGAACGGCATGGCGTGGAATGGGGCGGCGTTCACCTGCGCCTCGATCCCGCGCGCGATCCGGCCGCCCTCTTCCGTTGCCTGGCGTGAGGCCGCGCCATGAATGTCATGCCATCCCTTGCCGAGATGCCGCAAACCGAAGCCGACGAGCTTTGGTACAAGGACGCCGTTATCTACCAGTTGCACGTCAAGGCGTTCGCCGACAGCAACAATGACGGCATCGGCGACTTTCCCGGACTGACCGAGAAACTCGACTATTTGCAGGAGCTCGGCGTCACCTGCCTGTGGCTGCTGCCGTTCTATCCTTCGCCCGGACGCGACGACGGCTACGACATCGCCGACTACGGCGCGATCAATCCCGACTTCGGCACGATGAAGGAATTCCGTCGCTTCATCACCGAAGCCAAGCGGCGCGGGTTGCGTGTCATCACCGAGCTCGTCATCAACCACACCTCCGACCAGCATGTCTGGTTCAAGCGCGCGCGCCGCTCACCTCCGGGATCGAGCGCCCGCAACTGGTATGTCTGGAGCGATACCGACCAGAAATATCTCGAGACCCGGATCATCTTCACCGACACCGAGAAGTCGAACTGGGCATGGGACGCGGAAGCCGGCGCCTATTACTGGCACCGCTTCTTTTCGCACCAGCCTGATCTCAATTTTGACAACCCGCGCGTGGTCAGTGCCGTCGTGCAGGTGATGAAGCGCTGGCTCGATGCCGGCGTCGACGGCTTCCGGCTCGACGCCATTCCCTATCTCTGCGAGCGCGAAGGCACCAACAACGAAAACTTGCCCGAGACGCACGCCGTCATCAAGCGCCTGCGCGCCGAACTCGATGCCTATGCCAAAGGCAAGGTGCTGCTCGCCGAAGCCAATCAATGGCCGGAAGACGTGCAGCAATATTTCGGCAATGGCGATGAATGCCACATGGCGTATCACTTCCCACTGATGCCGCGCTTCTACATGGCCATCGCGCAGGAGGACCGTTTTCCCGTCACCGACATTCTGCGGCAGACGCCGGAAATTCACGACAACTGCCAGTGGGCACTGTTCCTGCGCAACCATGACGAGTTGACGCTCGAAATGGTGACGGACGTTGAGCGCGACTATCTGTGGTCCACCTACGCCAACGATCCGCGTGCGCGCATCAATGTCGGCATCCGCCGCCGCCTCGCGCCGCTGATGGACAACGACCGGCGCAAGATCGAACTGATGAATTCGCTGCTGATGTCGTTTCCCGGCACGCCGATCATCTATTACGGCGACGAGATCGGCATGGGCGACAACATCTATCTTGGCGACCGCAACGGCGTGCGCACGCCGATGCAGTGGACGCCTGACCGCAACGGCGGTTTCTCGCGCTGCGATCCGGCGCGGCTCTATGCGCCGCCTATCATGGACCCGGTCTACGGCTACGAATCCGTCAACGTGGAAGCACAGTCGCGCAGCCTGTCCTCGCTGCTGAGCTGGACCAAGCGGCTGATCTCGGTGCGCAAGACCAGCAAGGCGTTCGGGCGCGGGTCCATCACGTTCATCCGGCCGACCAATCGCGCCACCGTCGCTTACGTTCGCCAGTATGAAGACGAGACCATCCTGTGCGTCGCCAACCTGTCGCGCTCCGCGCAGGCGACCGAGCTTAACCTCGCGCCGTGGAAGGATCGCGTGCCATTGGAAATGCTGGGCCGCACGCCCTTCCCCGCCATCGGCGAATTGCCCTATCTCATCACGCTCGCGCCTTACGGGTTCTACTGGTTCAAGCTGGAGGAGAAGCCGCCGGAGTCGTCCCAGCACGAGCCGTTCCCCGAATTTGAGACACTCGTGGTGCCTGCGGGCTCGACATGGGTGACGCTGGAGCGGACGCGGCGCATCTTCGAACGCGACGTTCTGCCCGCGCATCTGGCGCGCACCCGCTGGTTTCCGCAGCGCTCCGCCTACGCGATCAGCACCAAGCTGACATCCGCAATCCCGTTCACGGATGAAGGCGCGGCCCGCTCGTGGCTCGCGATTTTCGAATCCATCCAGCACGGCAAGATGCAGCGTTACACCCTGCCGATCCGCGTTGACTGGGTGCGCTTCGATCGCGAACGCTACAACCCGATCGCGCTCGCCGCCGTGCGCCAGGCCGCGCGCGAAGGCACGCTGTTCGACGTCGCGACCGACAAGGAATTCATCGAACTGCTGCTCGACAATGTGCGTCATAACCGGACCACCACGAACGGCGTCGATAGACTGTTGTTCGAGCCGACCGCGAAGCTCCTTCAGGAGCCGGAAGTTGCGATCGAGCATGTCCACGCGGTCGAGACCGAGCAATCCAACAGCACGAGCCTGATCGACGAATCCTTCGTCGTGAAGGTCTACCGGCGGATCGAGGCCGGCATCAATCCCGAGATCGAGATGGGCCGCTTCCTCACCGACGTCGTCGGCTTCGCCAACACGCCGGATCTTTTGGGAAGCGTCGAGCTTGTCGAGGGCGAGCGGCGCTCGGCCATCGCCATCATCCACCGCCTCATCCCCAATCAGGGCGATGCCTGGTCGGTGGCGGCCAACTATCTCGACCGTTTCGTGGAGGAACGCCGTCTGCTCAGCGCCGAGGAAAAGAAGTCCGAAAGCTCCGAGCAGATCAATTCGCTGCGCTACATGACCCAGATCGGTAGGCGCGTCGCGGAAATGCAGATGGCGCTGGCGAGCCGGCCCGACATCGCGGATTTCGCTCCGGAGCCTGCGACCGCGGACGACCTGAAGATCTGGCGCGACAATTTCAACGCCAGCGTCACGCGCGTTTTCGATGCGCTTGCGCAGCACCGGCCATCCGCTAGGGAGAGCGACCGCAAGCTGATCGACGCGCTGTTGCATTACCGCGACGATCTGCCTGACCTGATTGCATCGTTCTTGACGGACCCGCAGCAAATCCTGAAAGCCCGGCATCACGGCGACCTTCACCTTGGCCAGTTGCTGATCGCCAAGGACGACATCCTGATTATCGATTTCGAGGGCGAGCCGCGCCGCTCGATCGAGGAGCGCCGCCGCAAGGCGCCCGCCGCGCGCGACATCGCCGGCCTGCTGCGATCAATCGATTATGCCGCCGGCGCCGCCCTCATGCGCGCGCGCGCCGCGGCCCCCGACGAGGGCGGAACGCTTCTCGCCGATCTCGATACCTGGCGTACCATCGCCGCAGAGACGTGCCTGTTCGCCTACCGCGAAAGCCTGACCGATGCGCGGCTGTGGCCGCAGGATTCGCTGGCGGCGGAACGGCTGCTGAAATTCTTCCTGCTGGAAAAAGTGTTCTACGAAATCGAATACGAACTCGCCCACCGCCCCGACTGGCTGGGCGTTCCGCTCGACGGCGCGCTGCGCATCCTCGCAACCGAAACGGAGGTGGCTGAATGACTCTCTCCGCCGAAGCCTACGCCATCCTCGAAGGCCGCCATTCCGATCCGTTCCGCTATCTCGGCCTGCATGCGGAGGACGGGCACAACGTCGTGCGCGCGTTCCTGCCCCACGCCTCGCAGGTCGAAGCCATCGACGAGCAGGGCCATCGCGCCGAATTGTCGCGCCTGCACGATGCCGGCCTGTTCGAAGGCAATTTGCCGAAAGGTGTCGGCACCTATCGCCTGCGCGCCAATTACGGCGACAACGTTGTGGAACTGCACGACCCTTACCGGTTTCCGCCAGTGTTGAGCGATTTCGACCTCTATCTGCTCGGCGAAGGCCGCCATCAGGAGCTTTACGACAAGCTCGGCGCCCATCCGATGACGATGGAAGGCGTGCGCGGCACAGCCTTCGTGGTGTTCGCGCCGAATGCAAAGCGCGTCAGCGTGGTCGGCGACTTCAATTACTGGGACAACCGCCCTCACGCCATGCGCGTGCGCGGCAACGGCTATTGGGAAATCTTCATTCCCGGCGTCACCACCGGCAACCGCTACAAGTTCGATGTGGTCGGCCCGCATGGCGAACAGTTGCCGCTGAAGGCCGATCCGCTCGCGTTTCAGGCTGAGCTGCGGCCCAACACCGCGTCCATCGTGTTCGATGAGAGTAAGCTCTCGCCGGCAATCGCCCCGCTTCCCAAGGTCAATGCCCTCGCCTCGCCAATGTCGATCTACGAGGTTCATCTCGGTTCGTGGCGGCGCAGGGACGGCAACGAATGGCTGACCTATCGCGAACTCGCCGAGACATTGCCGAAATACGCGCGCGACATGGGCTTCACCCATATCGAGTTGTTGCCGATCAGCGAACACCCATTCGACGGTTCATGGGGCTACCAGCCGACAGGCCTGTTCGCGCCGACGAGTCGCTTCGGTTCGCCCGAAGATTTCGCAGCCTTTGTCGAAGCCTGCCATGCGGAAGGGCTCGCGCTGCTGCTCGATTGGGTGCCGGGGCACTTCCCCGACGATCGCCATGGACTTGGCTATTTCGATGGCACCGCGCTGTACGAGCACGCCAACCCGCTGCAAGGGCGCCATCTCGACTGGGGTACGCTGATCTACAATTACGGGCGCACGGAAGTCGTCAACTTTCTGGTTTCGAACGCGCTGTTCTGGCTGGATCGTTACGGCATCGATGGGCTGCGCGTCGATGCGGTCGCCTCGATGCTCTACCTCGATTACAGCCGCCCGCCCGGCGGATGGATTCCGAACAAATATGGCGGCCGCGAGAATATCGAAGCCATCGAATTCCTGCGCCGCTTCAATACCGAAGTATTCGCGAAATTCCCGCACGCGACAACCGCGGCAGAAGAATCCACAGCGTGGCCGCAGGTGTCGCGCCCGGTCGAATTCGGCGGGCTCGGCTTCGGCTACAAATGGAATATGGGCTGGATGCACGACACGCTGAGTTACATCAGCAAGGATCCGATCCATCGCAAATATCATCACGACCAGATCCTGTTCGGCCTGCACTACGCCTTCTCGGAAAACTTCATCCTGCCGCTGTCGCACGATGAAGTGGTGCACGGCAAACGCTCGATCCTGGGCCGCATGCCCGGCGACGACTGGCAGCGGTTCGCCAACCTGCGCACCTATTACGCCTTCATGTTTGCCCATCCCGGCAAGAAGCTGATGTTCATGGGCTCCGAATTCGGCCAGGAGCGCGAATGGGACCACGATCACTCGCTCGACTGGCATCTGCTCGATCAGGAGCGCCATCGCGGTATCCAGAACGCGGTGCGCGATCTCAATCGGCTTTATCGCGAGCTTCCCGCGCTGCACGAACTCGACTGCGATCCCGCGGGTTTTGAATGGATCGTCACCAACGACGCCGATCGCAATGTCTTTGCCTGGATCCGAAAGGGCAATGCGCCGCGCGAACGCTGCCTCGTCGTCGTGAACTTCTCGCCCAACGTTTATGAGGATTATCGCGTTCGCGTGCCGTTTCCCGGCAAATGGCGCGAGGTGTTCAACTCCGATTCCGCGCATTACGGCGGCAGCAACAAGGGCAATGTCGGCGGCCGCGACACGCTGGAAGGTCTCGTGCCGCACCTCAACCTCACCATTCCGCCGCTCGCCGCGGTCTATCTCGTGCCGGACGGCGGCTAATGCGACTGTCCGCCGGAACGCATACCCGTCTTGGCGCGACCTGGGACGGCCGGGGCACCAATTTCGCGTTGTTCTCCGCGAACGCTCAAAAGGTCGAACTGTGTTTGTTCGACTCGCAGGGCCGCCGCGAGATCGAGCGCATCACGCTGCCCGAGCGGACCGAGGACGTCTGGCACGGCTATCTCAATGACGTGTCGCCAGGACAACTCTACGGCTATCGCGTTCACGGCCCCTATGCGCCCGAGCAGGGCCACCGCTTCAATGCCCACAAGCTGCTGATCGATCCCTATGCGCGGCGCCTTGCCGGACGGCTGGTCTGGAGCGACGCGCATTTTGGCTACCGCACCGGAAGCCCGCGCGAGGACTTGTCGTTCGACCGTCGCGACAACGCGCGCGGCATGCCGAAAGCGGTCGTGATCGACGAAATGTTCAACTGGGGACATCTCGAAAACCGGCCGAACGTGGCATGGGCCGACACCATCATCTATGAAGCGCACGTCAAGGGACTGACACAGACTCGCAAGGATGTTCCTGCGCATCTGCGCGGCACCTTCGCGGCGCTCTCCTGCCCCTCTGTCGTCGCGCACCTCAAGCGTCTTGGCGTCACCACGCTCGAGCTTCTGCCGATTCACGGTTTCGTTGACGACCGGCATCTGGTCGAGCAAAGGCTCTCCAACTATTGGGGCTACAACTCCATCGCGTTCTTCGCGCCGGACCAGCGTTACGCCAACAACGGCGCGCTCGATGCCTTCCGCACCGCCGTGGCGCGGCTGCATGACGCCGGAATCGAGGTGATGCTCGACGTGGTCTACAACCACACCGCCGAGGGCAACCACCTCGGCCCGACGCTCTCCTTCCGCGGCATCGACAACCTGTCCTATTACTGGCTGATGCCGGACAAACCGCGCTATTACGACGACTTCACCGGCACCGGCAATTCGCTCAACCTCTCCCATCCGCGCGTGCTGCAGATGGTGATGGACTCGCTGCGCTACTGGGTCGAGGTCTGCCATGTCGATGGCTTCCGCTTCGATCTCGCCAGCACGCTGGCACGCGGGCCGAACGGCTTCGACCGCGGCGGCGCGTTTCTCACCGCCGTTCGGCAGGACCCGGTTCTCGCCGCAGTCAAGCTCGTCGCGGAGCCATGGGATGTCGGCCTCGGCGGTTATCAGGTCGGCGCGTATCCCTCGCAATGGTCGGAGTGGAACGACCGTTACCGCTCCACGCTGCGCCGCTACTGGGCGGGCGAAGGCAGCCTGCTCGGCGACCTCGGCCGCCGCATGACAGGCTCTTCCGACCTGTTCAATCATGACGGCCGCACGCCGCAAGCCAGCATCAATCATGTCACCGTCCATGACGGTTTCACCCTGATGGACCTGTTCAGCTACAATGAGAAACACAACGAGGCCAACGGCGAAGACAACCGCGACGGCTCCAACGACAACCACAGCAACAATTGCGGCCATGAAGGCCCGACCGACGACGAGGCCATCGTCGCGCTGCGCCAGCAGTTGCGGAAAAACCAGCTGGCCTGTCTGTTCCTCGCGCAGGGCGTTCCGCTGCTGCTCGCCGGCGACGAGGCCGGCAACAGCCAGCAGGGCAACAACAATGCCTATTGCCAGGACAACGAGATCGGCTGGATCAACTGGAACGGCACCGGAAAAGACGGCGACGACCTCACCGACTTTGTCGGCAAACTGACCGCGCTGCGCGGCCACTTCCCGCAACTGCGCTCCCGCCAATGGGTCGATGGATTGAAGGCCGACGGCACCTACGGCGTGTTGTGGCTGACGCCGCAGGCCAACGAAATGGAAGACGCCGACTGGAATTTTCCGGAAGGACGGTTTCTCTCTTATGTGCTCGGTCCCAAGGAACAAGGCGAGCCGCCGCTGTTTATCGTGTTGAACGCCGCACCCGAACCGATCGAGTTCACCTTGCCGAAGCTGCCCGAATACACAAAATGGTCCTGCGTGCTCGATACCACCGCATCGGAAGCACCTGACAGCATTGCATCCGGCCACACGTCACACGCGCCGCCGCGCTCCGTGCTGGCCTTCGCGGGGGCTGCATGAATGGCTCCTCCTTCGGTCCACGACTGACACCCAACGGAGTTGCATTCCGGCTCTGGGCGCCCGCCGCAAAGCGCGTCGATGTTCTGCTCGATGGCGCGGCACATGACATGCAGCGCGAGGATGACGGATGGTTCACGCGCGAGGTTGCGAATGCCCGCGCGGGCGCGCGTTATCGCTTCCTGATCGATGGCAAGACCGAAGTGCCCGACCCCGCATCGTCATTCCAGCCGGATGACATCGCGGGCGCCAGCGAGGTGATCGATCATCGCAGCTACAACTGGCGCGCCACGAACTGGCGCGGACGCCCGTGGGAAGACGCCGTCTTTCTCGAGAGCCATGTCGGCACCTTCACGCCGGAGGGCACCTATCGCGCGATGATCGGCAAGCTCGATCATCTGGCCGAGACCGGAATCACCGCGCTGGAATTGATGCCGGTGGCGGATTTTCCCGGCCGCTGGAATTGGGGCTATGACGGCGCATCGTGGTACGCGCCGGATTCGAGCTACGGCCGCCCCGACGATCTCAAAACACTGATCGACGAAGCCCATCTGCGCGGGCTGATGGTGTTTCTCGATGTCGTCTACAATCACTTCGGGCCGGAAGGAAATTATCTCGGCCTCTATGCGCCGTCCTTCTTCTCCGATGCACAGACGCCATGGGGCAACGCCATCGACTATCGCGTGCCGCAGGTCCGCCAGTTCGCTGCCGAGAATGCGCTGCACTGGCTGCGCAATTATCGCTTCGACGGGCTGCGGCTGGATGCCGTGCACGCGATCGAGACGGCGGAAGACCTGCTGTTGCGCGACATCAGCATCGCCGCGGGCGCACTCGCTCGCAGCAGCGGACGGCATATCCATCTCGTGCTGGAGAACGACGACAACCGTGCCAGCCTGCTCGATCCGTTTACCGATCCACCGGCGGGAAAATATCGCGCGCAATGGAATGACGATTACCATCACGCCTGGCATGTGCTGCTGACGAGCGAGACGTTCGGGTATTATCAGGATTATCAGCCGCCGCTGCCTTATCTCGTCCGCGCGCTTGAATCCGGCTTCGCCTATCAGGGCGAGCCATCCGCTCACCGCGACAACGCGCTACGCGGCGAGCCGAGCGGCACTCTCTCGCCCGCCGCGTTCGTCAATTTCATCCAGAACCACGACCAGATCGGCAATCGCGCGCTCGGCGATCGGCTTGCCGCGCCCCCTGCGGCGGTGGAGGCGGCACTTGCGATCACTTTGCTCGCGCCGATGCCGCCGATGCTGTTCATGGGTGAGGAATGGGGCGCAACGTCCCCCTTCCCATTTTTCTGCGATTTTCAGGGCGACCTTGCGCAGACCGTGCGCGACGGACGCCGCCGGGAATTCAAAAAAGCCTATGAGGCTTTCGGTGACAACATTCCCGATCCGCTCGCTCAGACCACCTTCATGTCCGCGAAACTCGACTGGCAGGAACTGCAAAGTCCTGACGGGCAGCGGCGCTATGAACTCGTGCGCAAGCTGCTGGTCCTGCGCCAGACGCACATTGTCCCGCATCTGCGGACGGCGTCTTTCGGGGAGGCTTATTTCGAGCCGGACGGCACCCTGTTCGCGTCGTGGAATCTGGATGCTCATCTCCTGACGCTGACAGCCAACCTCTCATCCGAGCCAAGCGCGAAGGATGCGCCACACGGCGGACAGATGATCTGGGGCGAGCCCGGCCTGCTTGCGCCGTGGGGCGTCTGCTGGACGATGGAGCCGATATGATGGAAGCCATGTGATGCCATCCGCAATTCCGCGCGCCACATACCGGCTGCAGCTCAACGAGAATTTCACCTTCGACGATGCCGCCGCCGTCGCGCCTTACCTGAAGGCGCTCGGCATCAGCCACGTCTATGCCTCTCCCTTTCTCAAGGCACGCGCACACAGCCAGCATGGCTACGACATCGTCGATCACAATGTCATCAATCCCGAACTCGGCGGCGACGCGGCTTTCGAGCGATTCAGCGCGACCCTAAAACAAAATGATCTCGGCCTGATCCTCGATTTCGTGCCCAACCACATGGGCATCCATTTCGCGGACAACCCTTGGTGGCTCGACGTGCTGGAATGGGGTGAGGCTTCGCCCTATGCCGACTTCTTCGATATTGACTGGGATCTGCTGCCCTATCGCACCAAAGGCGGCGTGCTGCTGCCGATCCTCGGCACCTCTTACGCCGCGGCGCTGGATAACGGCGAGATCGAACTGCGATATGACGTGGAAGAAGGCAGCTTCTCCGCCTGGTATTACGAGCACCGGCTCCCCATCGCGCCGGAACGCTACAGCGAAATCCTGCGCGTCGCTGTCGGCGAAGCGCAAGCCGAGCACGACCCTGCCGGGAAAGCCATTCTCAATCTGGCCGCGCACTACACCGGTCTGCGCCGCCCCAACCGCATCGAAGCGCCCGCTTTCAAGGCCGCGTTGCGCGCGATCAATGGTGCGGATGCGATCATCGCGCGCGGCCTTGAGGCTTATCGTGCGGGCAACGGGCGCGAGGCGCAAACCAAAGCCCTGCACTATCTTCTCGAGCGGCAGCATTACCGGCTCGCTCACTGGCGGCTGGCGAGCAGCGAGATCAACTATCGCCGTTTCTTCGACATCAACACGCTCGGCGGATTGCGGGTCGAAAACCTGCAGACGTTCAAGGCCATTCATGCTCTGGTCCGGCGGCTGGTGGCCGAAGGAAAATTGCAGGGCATCCGCCTCGATCACATCGACGGCCTGCGCGACCCCGCGCAATATTGCCAGCGCCTGCTGCGGCTGATCCGGGAAGCACAGGGGAAAAACCGTGAGCCGTTCTATCTGGTGATGGAAAAGATTCTCGGCGAAGGCGAAACCTTGCCGGCATTCGCCGGCATGCAGGGCACCACCGGCTATGAATGGCTCAATTTGATCTCCCGCGTCTTGCTGGACAGCCAAGGCCTCGACTCGCTGGACGAGACGTGGCGGCAGGCGAGCAACATCGCGCCCAATTTCGATCCCGTGCTCAAGGCCGCCAAGCAGCGCGTGATGGAAACGCTGCTTGCAAGCGAATTCACCGTGCTGGCGCGGCTCCTCGCGCGTATCGCCGGCGGTCATTACGCGACCCGCGATTTTTCCGCCGACAGCTTGCGGCAGGCACTGGAATTATATGTGCTGCACTTTCCGGTCTATCGCACCTATCTCACCGCGGGCGGTCCTTCACCGGATGATCGCGCCTTGATCGCGGAAGCCATCAAGAAAGCGAAAACCGACTGGTTCAGCGCCGACGAAGGCATTTTCGATTTCCTGCAGAGCGCCCTCACGCTCGATCTGGCCGCGCCGGATCGAGCCACCCATGGCCGAAACCGCGCCCGCCGCTTCGCGCTGAAGGTGCAGCAGTTCACCGGGCCGATGATGGCGAAGTCGCTGGAGGATACGGCCTTCTACCGCTATCACCGGCTGCTGGCGCTGAACGAGGTCGGTGGCGACGCGGCTGCAACCTCGCTTCCCGTGCAAGCCTTTCACGACGCCATGCAGATGCGGGTGACGAATTGCCCCCACGGCATGACGGCGACGGCCACGCACGACACCAAGCGCGGCGAGGATGCACGCACCCGCCTTCTTGCACTGGCGGAACTTGCAGGCGAATGGGCAAGCCTGGCCGGACGCTGGAAATCGTTCAACGCGCGCCACATCGTCACGGAAGGCAACATGCGCGCGCCCTCGCTCGCGTTCGAGTACATGCTCTATCAGGCCCTGATCGGCGCATGGCCGCAGACGATCGACGCCGATTTTGTCGCGCGCATGAAGGCCTACGCGATCAAGGCCGCGCGCGAGGCGAAAGCCGAGACAAGCTGGCTCAACCCGCAACCATCTTATGAGAACGGCGTGGAGATTTTTCTCGAGCGGATTCTGGATGACAAACAGTCGCCCGAATTTCTCTCGTCGATCGAGGCTTTCGCCCGGCGCACATCGCTGCTCGGTATGCTCAACTCTCTGTCGCAGCTCACGCTCAAGGCGACGATGCCCGGCGTGCCGGACTTCTATCAGGGCACGGAATTCTGGGACACCTCTCTTGTCGATCCCGACAACCGCCGCCCTGTCGATTTCAAGGCGCGCGAGGTAGCCCTTGCAGAACTCTCGAACGGGGTGCGCTGGAGCGAACTGATCGCCCATGCCGCCGACGGGCGCATCAAGCTCGCGTGGACACGGCATCTGCTGGCGCTTCGCAACGCCCATCCGGGCGTATTCGAGAACGGCAGTTATCTGCCGCTGGAGGTGACCGGCCCGCACCGCGAGCACGTCATCGCGTTCGCGCGCGTCCATCGCAGGGAAGCCGTGATCGTGGCGGCGATGCGATGGCTCTCGCCCTTCACCGACGGCGGGCGGACATGGCTGAACGGGGCGATGGAAGGCACGGTTAGGATCGAAGGGCTTCATGTCGGCGGACCATCGCGCACCGAACTGCCTCTGCGCGAGTTATTCGCCGAGCTTCCGGCCGCAACATGCGAAGCCGTGGTGAGGCGCGCATATAAAAAGGCCGCCCGGGGTCCTGGCCGGGCGGCCTAGCGGACGTTGTGCCGACTCAAGGTCCGGTTCCCTTCCCCCGCGGATCGCGATTATTTGCAGACGCCTGCGAAATTCAATCACTCCAAAGGCCAAGATCGCAGCCTCTTCACAGTTTTCCGGCTGCGAAAGTGCTGCTTCGCACAAACGCATCTGCTTGCGCTTTCAAATATCGGGAATATCTCAAGAGAGAATCAGGAGATTTGCGAAAGTGTCGAAGCCGCTCGTCGTTTCAATTCCCCATAACCTCGGCCGCGAGGAAGCCGTGCGCCGGTTGAAGAACGGTCTGGCCGGTGCGCGCACGCAATACGGCCATCTGCTCACCGTGAATGAGGAAACCTGGAACGACAACCGGTTGACGTTTCGCGTCACCGCGCTCGCGCAGGCTGTCAGCGGCACCATTGATGTCGCCGACGATCATGTGCAACTGGAAGTGATGCTGCCCTGGCTGCTGGCGAAACTCGCCGAGCGCGCACAGGCCGTGATCGGCGACAAGGGCCGCCTGATGCTGGAGAAGAAATAACGCAAATAAAAAAGCCGGCCGCATAGATGCAGCCGGCTTTTTGTTTCTCGTCAGATCACGGATAGGCCGTCGCCAGATATTCCACGATCTTCGGAATATCGTTCGCCTCGATCGGCGCGCCGTAGACCTTGATCATCTTGTTGACCTCGGCGGTCCAGAAATCCTTGCCGAATTTCGGACCGCGCGGCTGGGTCTGGATGTAGTCCGCCGAATGGCAGGCCGTGCAGTTGGCCTGAACCACGTCGAGGTTCGGTCCCGGCTTGAACTGCGCCGTCTCCTCCGGCAGCTTGATGCTGAGCGGCTTGGCCTGCAGGCCGCTCACAACCATCACAACTCCTGCAGCCGCACCGAGCGCGGCGAGACGGGTGGCAATCCTGAACATACTCATGATGCCCTCCCTCAAGCCACGGTCACGGACGTGGTTTCGATGACATTCCGCATGTAGCCCGCCGGATTGAACACCGCTTTCTCGGGCTGCACCTTGCCGCCATTGCTGGTGGCGCGCACCTGCAACTCGTGCACGCCCGCCGACAGCTTCACCGGCAGGGTCCACTCCCGGAAGGAATAATTGCCGAGATCCTTGCCGAGCTTCGCCGCCTCCCAGGTCTTGCCGTTATCGGTGGAGACATCCACTTGCTTGATGCCGGTGCCGCCGTCGAACGCGATGCCCCTGAGGGTGATGTTGCCCGACTTCAGCTTCGCGCCGCTCTGCACGCTGGTGATGAACGAGCGGACTGTGAAGCGGTTGATCGGCACGGTCGCCTTCGGCGCGGTGCCGGGTTCGACGCAGGCGCACTCGTTATCGGGAATGCGATACGCCGTCTTCATCCAGAAATTATCGTACACCTTGTCGATGACGGTGATTTCGTTGAGATGCTTGACCCAGTAGGTGCCGTAATAACCCGGCACCACGAGGCGCAACGGGAATCCGTTGAGCATCGGCAGGTCCTCGCCGTTCATCTGGTAGGCCAGCATCACCTCGCCGTCGCGGGCGTGATCGAGATCGAGCGCCTTGGCGAAATCCGGCGTGGTGTCCATCGCCGGGCCGTCAAGCCCGCCGAACACCACCTGCTTGGCGCCGGACTGCACGCCGGCTTTTTCCAGCACGGCCTTGAGCGGCACGCCCTTCCAGCGCGCATTGCCCATCGCACCGTTGCCGGACTGGCCGCCCGCGACCCGCGGATTGGAGAAAGCGCGGCTGTTGCCGGAACATTGCGTGACGGCGACGATGGTTTTCGAAGGCATCTTCTTGAGGTCGGCCAGCGACAGCTTCAGCGGCTTGTCGACCTTGCCTTTGACCTCCACCGTGAATTTGTCGGGGTCGATGTCCAGCGGAATTCCCGCCAGATGGTAGCGGACGAAGAAAGCATCGTTCGGCGTAATCACGCTTTCATTAAACACCGAGAACGGCGTCTCCAGCTGCGGCGGGCGGCTGGTCTGCACGATCATGGTGCGTTTCTGCGGGAATTTGCCGAGCGGTCTGGTGCCATTCCCGAATGGCAGCGTGACGGTTTCCTCGGCGAAGGCGAGCGTCGACTTCCCCAGCAAGCTGGTGCCTGCCAGCAATGCGACGCCGCCCTGGAGCACAGAGCGTCGGTCGATCATTGTCAATCTCCCAAGGGACACATTCCCTCGGGACGAATTGAGACACGGTTCGTAGAACTATTCCAGATTTATTCTCACGGCGTGTTCCGCAGACCGGAATTCCGGCGTCCCGACGTTTGTCGTACAAGAACCCCGCCGGGCTTGCAGGAATTTATATCGCAAGCCCTATATCGTTTGCGTCACCAGCTTGGTGTTCAGGTAGGCCTCGACCGCCTCGATCCCGCCTTCGGAGCCGTAGCCGGAATCCTTGATGCCGCCGAACGGCAATTCCGGCAATGCGATACCGTGATGGTTGATGCTGACCATGCCGCTTTCGATGTCGCGGCCGACACCCGCCATGGTTTTTGCCGAGGTCGTGTACGCATAGGCCGCAAGCCCGTATGGCAGGCGATTGGCCTCGGCGATCACCGCATCGTAGTCGGAGAAGCGGCTGACGATCGCCACGGGGCCGAACGGCTCCTCGTTCATGATCCGCGCCGCCAGCGGCACATCGGTCAGCACCGTCGGCTTGAAGAAATAACCGCGATTGCCGATCCGCTCGCCGCCGGTTGCAACCTTGGCGCCGCGCGAGGTGGCATCCGCGATCAGCGTGTCCATGGCCTCGATCCGCCGGCTGTTGGCGAGCGGCCCCATCCGCACGCCCTTCTCCATGCCGTTGCCGACCTTGAGGCTTTCGGACGCCTCGACGAAGCCATCCAGGAACTGCTGATAGACCTTCTCCTGCACCAGGAAGCGCGTCGGCGCGACGCAGACCTGCCCGGCATTGCGGTACTTGTTGGCGGACAGGATCTTCACCGCCTGCGCCACGTCCGCATCGTCGAACACCAGCGCCGGGGCGTGGCCGCCCAACTCCATCGTCACGCGCTTCATGTGGCTGCCGGCCATTGCCGCCAGCTGCTTGCCGACCGCGGTCGAACCCGTGAACGAGATTTTCTTGATGACCGGATGCGGGATCAAATAGGACGAGATTTCCGCGGGGATGCCGAACACGATGTTGACCACGCCCGCCGGGATGCCCGCATCCGCGAACACGCCGATCAGCGCGGCGCAGCTTGCCGGCGTCTCCTCTGGCCCCTTCAGGATGACCGAGCAGCCCGCCGCGAGCGCCGCCGACACCTTGCGGACGGCCTGGTTGAGCGGAAAATTCCAGGGCGTGAATGCCGCCACCACGCCGACCGGCTCCTTCACCACCATTTGCGTGATGTTCGGCCCGCGCGCCGGGACAAGCCGTCCATA
>Ga0180223_1000788_pt1 | contig 32472 bp, 31 predicted proteins | sample eDN5th30CKraftOP_FD_151337 | JGI IMG/M metagenome (GOLD analysis project Ga0180223, IMG submission 151337) | Enriched Organic Plus compost microbial communities from Emeryville, California, USA - eDNA 5th pass 30_C Kraft OP (version 2) (version 2) ... | reverse complement strand
AATCCGCTGGTCAGCGCAATACGCACCGCCTCCTGCTTGAACTCTTCTGTATGCTTGATCATCTCGTCGATCTCCTGTTGCGAGCTCTAATCGCTCAGGTGACCGGCGCAAATCCGCTACAAGTCCAGTGCTGCGCTGCCGGCAAGGCTCGCTGTTCGACCAGCAGCGCGATCCCAACTTGCAGGCGCTGCTCTATGGGCGCTCGGCCCCGATCGCCGCCGCGATCTCGATAACGATCGATTTCGGGAGCGGCTCGGCGGACTAGCAATCCGGGGGGTCAAGAGCGCGCAGCGTGAGCCTAACGACCGCTACCCGTTAGTCACGCCTCAAAACCTGCCTTTCCGGACAGTCCGCATTAGCAGATGTTCGCCATGATCAGACCGCCTCAGCATCTTTTTCGGCACCCTCGATCAATTCCGTGATCGCCGACGAGAGAATCTCGATCCTTATGCCGAGCTCCAGGAGATTCGCTGCGGAAGTCCTCGCGTCTTCGGGCAACAACCTCCTCGATTGTCCTTCGACTGCCAATGCCGCCGCGTTCTCGGCGGCGATTGTGATGAGATAGAATAATCGGCGGATAGTTTCGCGGCGGGTTTCGGCACCTTCAGACATGATTCGACCAAGCCGCGGGGGTTGGACCAAGTCCAGACCCAGCTTTTCCAGCGCATTCGCATATTCCATTCGACTTCGCGGTAGAACGAAGCATTGCTGTCGTCACTGAATCGCGGCCGGCCACAGCGGCCGTTACCCCGACCGGCGTGACCGGCGGGGCTTCGGGTGGTGGGAGCGGCGCGGTGCCGCTCCGAAGCAGGAGCACCATCCATGACCACCCTACGCCTCAGTGATCTGCAACTCGTCCTTCTTTCGGCTGCGGCGCAGCGCGACGACGGCAGCCTGCTGCCGCCACCGGACAGCATCGGCGAACGTACGCCTGCGGTCGACAAGGCCATCAAATCCCTCCTCCGACGCGACCTGGCGGCGGAACTCGATACATCGGATGTCAACGGGTCACTGCCGACAGACCGAGACCGGCTGATCGGCGTGCGGATCACCGCCGCAGGCCGGGCAGCAATTGGTGCGGGTCAGGAGGAGGAAGAAGAAAATCGGGCATCCGATGAACCCCAGGGCAAGGCTCCTCCCGTGAGCAAGCCCCCATCCCGCCCCGCTAGCAAGATCGGCACGGTACTGTCATTCCTTCGGCGCGATGAGGGGGCGACGCTCGAGGAGATGATCGCGGCCACTGGTTGGCTGCCCCACACCACCCGCGCTGCGCTGACCGGCCTCCGGAAGAAGGGCCATAGCATCGCGAAGGGCAAGCGCGGGGATACGACCTGCTACCGCATCGCGACGGAGGCATGATCGTGGCCAAGCTCGATCATGCATTGTACGAAATCGCGCACATGTCCCGCGCCGAGATTCAGGAGCGATGGGCAAAGCTCACCGGTCGCCCGGTGCCTCGACTCAGCGTTGCCATGCTGCGGCTCGCGCTGGGCTACGAGATACAGGCCAGAGCAAAGGGCGGCTTGTCGCGTGCTACCCGGCTGCAACTGGACGATTCGGGTGATGCGCGCCCGCGTGCGATACCGCTCGCGCCCGGCCTGCGGCTGGTCCGCGAATGGCAGGGCAAAGTGCATGTTGTCACTGTAGATGGTGCCGGCGCGATCCACTGGAACGGGCAGCGCTGGAAAAGCCTCAGCGAAGTGGCCCGCGCCATCACCGGCACGCGCTGGTCGGGGCCCGCCTTCTTCGGCCTCAAGCAGCGAAGGACAGCAGCATGAAGAAGGTCCGCTGCGCGATCTACACGCGGAAATCGAGCGAGGAAGGACTCGAGCAGGACTTCAACTCCCTCCATGCTCAGCGCGAGGCCTGCGCTGCCTATATCCTCAGCCAGGCGTCCGAAGGCTGGACGCTGCACCCCAATGAATATGATGACGGCGGGCTGTCGGGTGGGACCCTAGAGCGACCGGCGCTCCAGCGGCTGATGAAGGACATTGAAGCCGGCAGGATCGACATCGTGGTCGTTTACAAGGTCGATCGGCTGAGCCGCTCGCTGCTCGACTTCGCAAAGCTGGTCGAGGCCTTCGACAAGGCGAACGTATCCTTCGTCTCGGTGACCCAGTCGTTCAACACCACCAACAGCATGGGCCGGCTCACGCTCAACATGCTGCTCTCCTTCGCCCAGTTCGAACGGGAGGTCACCGCCGAGCGCATCCGCGACAAGATCGCCGCATCCAAGGCGCGTGGCATGTGGATGGGCGGTAACCCGCCGCTCGGCTACAAACCCGACGGCAGGACGCTGGCGATCGTCGAGGAACATGCTGAGATCGTGCGACACATCTTCGCGCGCTACCTTGATTTGGGGAATGTTCGATTGGTTGTCGGCGAACTGGCCCGCGAAGGCATCATTGCTCCTGAGCGTATTGCCACGACGGGAAGGGCGAGAGGTGGCCGTCCCTTCACCCGAGGACAGATCTACAAGCTGCTCTCCAATCCCATCTACATCGGCGAGATCCATCATAAGGGTCAAGTCCATGCCGGAAAACATGAGGCGATCATTGATCGTGCAACTTGGGGCGGCGTCCAGCGGATGCTTGTCGCCAATCTGCAGGGCGAGAGGTCGGGCAGCAGGGCACAGTCGCCCAGTTTGCTTGCGGGCCGCATCTTCGATCAGCACGGCGAGCCACTGGTCGCCGTGCATGCCAACAAGAAACAGGTCCGCTATCGCTACTATGTGAGCCGATCACTCCAGCATGATGCAGACCGGTACGCCACGGACGGTATGCGTATCCCGGCGCGGGAAATCGAAGCGGCAGTGATCACCAGTCTTGCCGGGGCGCTGGATGATCCTCTGGCCCTGCTGGCTCAGGCCGGCATAGCGCTCGACAGCGATCGTCTGCGCATGATCCTCAAAAAGGCGGAGCAACTTGCGGCCTCTGTCCGCCGGAAGCAGCGCGATGTGATCAGTGATCTGGTGGGCAAGGTGGTCGTCCATACCCACGAGATAGTAATTCGGCTATCGGTCACAGCGTTGTGCAGAGCCTGCACGATAAATCCGGCCAGTGACGGCACCATCTCCCTCACCGCGCCGGTTCGTCTCCGCCGGACGGGCCTAGCTCTCCGGCTGGTCCAGCGCGATGGCCGGCCGGTCTCACAGGGCAAGCCCGATCCCGGCCTTATCGCGCTGCTGCGCAAAGCCCGCAACTGGTGGCAGCAGCTTCAGACCGGCACAATCGATATCGCCACCATCGCCCATGAAGAGAAGGTCAACGACTCATGGGTATCGCGCATCGTCCGGCTGAACTTCCTTGCCCCGGCCATCGTTGAGGCCATCCTCGCTGGGACCCAGCCGACCTCGGTCAGCGCGACATCATTACGCACCGCCAGTCTGCCGATCAACTGGGACGAGCAGATGGCCATGTTCGGAATGTGATGGATCTCAGCCTGTCACGACACCAACGGCGCTTCGGCGCCGCTTTGCGTTTCCGGACCAACAGAAGCAGCCCATGCTGCAACCTCACTCCGTACTGCGAAAATAGGCGACAGAGAAAAAGGCGACGGAGCGACCAATTGTTGCCCCTGATATGCTCTCTGCAGACCGGACCATCTCCGCAAACGGCGCGGAACTGCGCCATTTCCCAGAGTATTTTTCTTTTATATCAAGAACTTAGATATGTGTGGCGGAGCGGGAGGGATTCGAACCCTCGATACGCTTTTGACGTATACTCACTTTCCAGGCGAGCGCCTTCGACCACTCGGCCACCGCTCCGCATGCGCTGAAAGGCGCTCCCTATCGCGGAGCGTCAAAAGAGGCAAGGGCATCGACCTGACTTTATTCCAATCTGACGTTGGGTAACAAAAGGGACGGCGGCGCGATCGGCGCATGCCCGCGAGTGTGACCGGAAACCACCGGAAAATGACAGCCATATTCAGCTGACCGCGGGTCGGCAGCAGGGAGTAAAACGGCACGCCCATTTCCGCCGCCTGGTCCAGGAAGTACCGCGGCGTTTTCTAGGTCGCGGCGCGGGCATCGATTTTGTAATGACCGGCAGGCGCTAGCTTGGTCGAGCTTCGCCATGCGGACAACCCGGTCATTTCAAAATGCGGACATCTAACCGCCTGCGCGGCAGCCCCGTGCCGCCGATGACCTTGCCGCCATGGAAGATGTCATAGTCGACGGCCATCCGCTGCTCCCGGCGATCTGCGCATCGTGGCGCTGGGCCGGGAGCGATAATCCAATAGAATAAAATCAGTGTGCGATGCTTAAGAGGCATCAGTCAGGCAGTCCGCCGTGCCCGAGCAGGGCAAGCGCGGTCGGCCTGCGGAAGTTACACTTGTCTATCCCTGGTCAGAACGGCACTTCATCGTCCAGATCATTGTCGAAATTCGGCCCGCCCGCGCTGCCGCGCCCGCTGCCCTGCGACGAGCGCCCCGCGCCGCCGCCGAAGTTTCCGCCGCCGCCGAAATCGTCATAGTCGCCGCCGCCAAAGCCGCTCGACCCGCCCGACCAGTCGCCGCCGGCCTGCGAGCGGCCACCGCCACCGCCCTGGCCGCCACCGCCCGGTGCGCCGTCCAGCATGGTCAGCACCGCACCCGGGCCTTGCAACACGACTTCCGTGGTGTAGCGGTCATTGCCCGATTGGTCCTGCCATTTGCGGGTGCGAAGCTGTCCCTCGACATAGATCTTCGATCCCTTGCGGAGGTAGCGTTCGGCCACGCCTGCCAGCCCTTCCGAAAAGATCGCCACATTATGCCATTCGGTGCGCTCCTTGCGCTCGCCCGAATTGCGGTCCTTCCAGCTTTCGGACGTGGCGATGCGGATGTTGCACACTTTGCCGCCATTCTGGAAGCTGCGGACTTCCGGGTCCGCGCCCAGATTGCCGACCAGAATGACCTTGTTCACCGAGCCCGCCATGATCCCTCCAAAGCGTCCAAAGCCCGTCCTTATAGAGCGCGGCGCGGCGGGGTAAAGCGCTCTATGACAGCCCGATGGCCGTTGCCGTCCAATATGTGGCCCCCGCCGCCAGATAGGCTAGCACGAACAGATATCCGACCATGAACAACGGCCATTTCCATCCGTTGGTTTCCCGCCGCGTCACCGCTATGGTCGAAATGCATTGCGGCGCGAAAATGAACCACGCCAGGAAGGCGAGCGCGGTCGGCAGCGGCCACTTATCCTTCAGCCGGTCGCCCAGGCTCTGCTCCAGTTTCGCTTCATCGTCGCCTGCGTCGATGGAATAGACCGTGGCCAGCGCGGATACCGCCACCTCCCGTGCCGCCATTGCCGGGATCAACGCCAGGCTGATGTCGCGGTTGAAGCCTACCGGTTCCAGCACGACGTTGAGGCCTCCCGCGATCCGTCCGGCGATGCTGTGATCCACCTGGCTGGCGGGGCTGTCCTCCGGCACGCGGGGGAAGCTGAGCAGCACCCACAGGATGACGGTGGAGGCGAAAATGATCGTCCCCGCGCGCTTCAGGAAGATGATGGCGCGCTGCCACAGGCCCAGCACTATGTCCCGCGGACGCGGCCACTGATATTTCGGCATCTCCATCAGGAATCCGCCGCTCTGCCCCTTGGTGACGGTGCGGCGCAGCACCAGCGCCACCAGCATCGCCCCCACGATCCCCGCGACATAGAGCAGGAACAGCACCAACCCCTGCAAGCCGATGCCCAGACCCACATCCCGCGCCGGAATGAAAGCGCCGATGATGACGGCATAGACCGGCAGCCGCGCGGAACAGGTCATCAGCGGCGCGATGAGGATGGTCGTCAGCCGGTCCTTGGGATCGGAGATGGTCCGCGTCGCCATGATCCCGGGCACCGCGCAGGCAAAGGAGGAGAGGAGCGGGATGAAGGCCCGCCCCGACAACCCGACCTTCGCCATCAGCCCGTCCATCAGGAACGCGGCGCGGACCATATAGCCCGTCGCCTCCAGCATCAGGATGAAGAAGAAAAGGATCAGAATCTGCGGCAGGAACACCACCACCGACCCGACGCCGTTGATGACGCCATCCACCAGGAAGGATCGGACTATGCCGCCCGGCAAGGCGTCGGTCGCGGCATTGCTCGCGGCTTCCGCCCATCCCTCGATCATGGCGATGGGCGCTTCCGACCAGGCATAGACCGCCTGAAACATGACGAAGAGCAGGCCCAGCAGCAGCAGCAGCCCGAATACGGGATGCAGCGCCACCCGGTCCACCGCCGCCGTCAGCCGCCGCGACGGCGTTTCCCGCACGATGGCCGCCTGCGCGATCCGGCGCGCTTCGCTCCGTAGCGTGTCGAAATCGCGCCCTGCCGGAGAGGGACGCGCCTTCGGCGCCGCGTCGTCGATCAGCCCTTCCAGCGCGGTCCGTAGAGGCTCCAGCCCGCGCTTGCGCACCGCGACCGTGGGGATGACCGGCACGCCCAGTTCCCGCGACAGCACCTCCGCATCCAACTCCAGCCCATCGCGCGTCGCCAGGTCCACCATGTTGAGCGCCACCACGGTCGGCAGGCCCAGCGCAATCAGTTCCAGCGCGAACCGCAGATGATTGTCGAGATTGGAGGCGTCGACCACCACGACCAGCGCGTCGGGTCGCTTTTCGCTCCGCTGCTTGCCCAGCACCACGTCGCGCGTCACCTGCTCGTCGGGACTGGCGGGGGAAAGGCTGTAGGTGCCGGGCAGGTCGACCAGTTCCACCGGCCGCCCGTCGGACAGCGACAGCCGCCCGGCCTTGCGCTCCACGGTGACGCCCGGATAGTTGCCCAGCTTCTGCCGCGCCCCGGTCAGGGCGTTGAACAGAGCGCTTTTCCCGGCATTGGGATTGCCGACCAGCGCCACCAGCGGCAGCATGCTCATGCCGTCTCTCCTTCGGCGCCGGTGCGGACCGTGACGGCTTCGGCATGGTTGCGGCGCATCGCGATGGTCATGCGCCCGACCTTGCAGGCGATGGGTCCTCGCCCGAACAGACCGCCGCGGTGCAGCGCTTCCACGCTCGCGCCTTCGCACAGTCCGAATTCGCGCAGGCGCTGTCCCTCTGCCGCTGAAAGGGCATTCCAGTCAATCACATCCACATAGGCAGGCTGTCGCAGCGGCAGGTCGGTCAGGCGCAAGGGAAAGCTACTCGTCACAAGGTTTTGCGAGTGACTATCAATTACGATTGAAAAAGGCCAGCGCGAATCAGATCGCGGGATAACGCAGCCGCCCGATGAAGCGCGAAAGGCTCAACCTTTCGCCGCCGCCCACGCCCTTGAACCGGGCCTTGGTGCGTTCGAAGCGCATCACATCCTCTATGCGCCGGGCTAGGAAGGCGCGGCTTTCCGCATGGCCGTCGCTTTCGTCGTCAAGGAACACCAGCAGGGTCGCGGCATAGACTCCCGCCAGCGTCATGCGCTTGCTGTAATGGCTCAAGTCGGCAGCTTCGTCGCCCGCCGCGCGCCACATCATGTCGGCGGCGCGCCAGCCCAGCTTCGCGGCGCGGGGGCTGTTCCGCGGCATCGCCATGATCGCGACCGCGCGGCGCAGCGCCTCGCGATCGGGAGCCAGCAGGGCAAGGCGCGTTTCCACCAGAGCCGTGATCCGCGCGCGAATCGACATGGCGGCGAGCGAGGAGGACGGCAGCGCCTCCATCATCCGCGCGTCGATGCTGGCGAACCATGCGTCGATCATGTCCATCGGTCCATCGGCGAAGGCCAATCCGGCGATGTCCGCATCCACGCCCTTTTCGGCGGCGGCCATAGCGACCGCTTCGGGTCTCCAGCCGTCGAAGGCCGCATGGCGCGGCAGCAACGGGGCGAGCGCGCAGCGCACTTCGTCCAGGGTCATGTCTTGCGTGGTCATGCCGCCATATTAGAGCATCGGCGGGTCTTCCGCTAGGCGGCCCGTTTCGCGCCCCAGGGCAACCGCACGAGGATCAGCGCCACGGCGACCGCCGTCATGGCCAGCATGTCGGCCGCGCTCATCCCCTCGTTGAAGAGCAGCTTTCCGAAAATCGCGGACACGGCCGGCTGGATCATGAGGCTCAGCCCCAGAACCAGTGGGGAGAACCAGCCGATCGCATAGGTGAGCAGCCCCTGGCCGATCAGCTGGCTCGACAGGGCAAGGGCGATCAACGGCGTCCAGTCCGTCGGCATGATCCGTTCCCCCATCGCCAGCGCCGCGATCAGGAGCGCCCCCGTGCCCGTGAGACTGGAGACGGCGAGGATGGACCAGCTATCCAGCCGCTTCCGCACATCCTGCACGCTCACCAGATAGCCTGTATAAAGCAGCCCCGCCAAAAGGCAGAGCAGGTCCCCCCGCAGATAGCGGGGCGAAAGCTCGTAGCTGCCGCCCATCAGGACGCCGCCGCCCGCTATCGCCAGCAGCAGGGCGAAGAGTTGCGGCCGATGCAGCGGCAGCCGCAGCACCAGCAGGCCCCACAAGGGCAGCGCCAGCGCGCTCACATTGCCGAACAGCGTGGCGTTGGCCACCTTCGTAAAATGGATGCCCAGATGCCAGACGGCAAGATCGGCGGCGAAGAACAGGCCCGCCACGATCATCAGGCTCCACTGCCTCCCGTCGAGCGCCGCGCCGCGCAGGCGGGGAAGGGCCAGCAGAAAGAGGAAAGGCACGGCCAGCGCCAGCCGCCAGAAGGCGGCCGCGACCGGCCCCACATCGCTCAGCCGGACCAGCACCGGCCCCATCGCCAGAAAGACATTTGCAAGGACCAGCGCGGGAAAGGCGAAGGCGGGCATAGGCTTTTGCGGAGGAGGGATGGAACTTGCCATGACGGCTCCCTAACCGTCCTGCACACCCATGTCCCGTTTCGAAACGGCCATTTTCTGACATTTGCGTCCACCGTCACCCTGAAACAAGTGCGGCATGACGACCGGTCATGGCGCAATCCGCCAAACCCTGCCTCAGGATTTGGGTGTGCAAACTTCATGACCGCCAGTGGAATCGGGCGGCGGCGTCATTTTTCGCAAGAATAGCGTTCGTTGAGCGCGACGCTGACAAGGACGGAGGCGGGGGCCTTGCGCTGGTCGGGATAGCGTTCCAGATAGGTGACGACGATGCGGCGCACCTCTTCGCCCTTCATCTGGGCGGGCCAGCAATTGGGGCGGGCGCGGCCGAGGAACACGTCCTTCTTGATGCCGTCCACCGCACCGACGATGTAGGCGGTGCAGGCCAGCGCATATTCGGGGGCTTTGTTCCGGCACTTGGCGAGCAGGGTGGCGCCGGTTTCGAACATGAACGCCTGTCCGGGCGCGGCATCGGGCGCCGCGAAGGCAGGCATCGCCGCCGCGCTGCACAGGGCGGCCGGGATCATCATCCACTGTCGGAACATGTGGCGAACATTATACTTTTACGCGTTGCTGTCCAGCCGGATCGGCGATGGACGGCAACGGTTCGTCGCAGGAATATTCTTGGTAAATGACTGATAAACAATGATTATAGGGAAAGGCGCCAGTCCCAGCGGAGCGGATCGCCGTCCATCACCTCCACGCCGCGCGCGATCAGGGCGTCGCGGATCCGGTCGGACAGGGCGAAGTCCTTGTCCTGGCGGGCGCTCTGGCGGCGGTCGAGGTCCGCTTCGATCTGGCCGGGCGCGATCTGTGCGGCCTTGGGCTGGAGGCGCAAGTCGGCGCGGGTCAGGCCGAGCAGGTCGAGGCCGAGCGCGGCGTCGAAGGCCGCGATCAAGCAGAGCTTTTCGTCGGCCGGCACCTTCTTCATCGCTATGGCTTCCTCCAGCAGGGGAAGGGCGCGGGGCGTCATCAGGTCGTCGCTGAGCGCGGCGTCGAACTGTTCGAGCAGGGGGATCAGCCGAGGATGCAGGTTCGCGCGCAGGAAATCGAGGCGCGGGGACTGCCATGTGACGCCCTCCGCGCGCGATTTCAGGCTCTCCACGCCCATGATGAGGCGCTTCAAGCGCGTGAGGGCCGCGCCGACGCCCTCCGCGCTGAATTCCAGCTCGCTGCGGTAATGCGCGCCAAGGCAGAGCAGGCGATAGGCGAGCGGATGCACGCCCGCGTCGATCAGGGAAAAGAGCGTGGTGAAGCCGCCCTTCGACTTGCTCATCTTGCCCTGGCGGTCGACGAGGAAGTTGTTGTGCATCCACCAGCGGGCGCCCGTGAAGCCCGCTGTCACGGCGTCGCCGCAGCAGGCCGAACGGAACGCCTGATTCTGGGCGATCTCATTGGGGTGGTGGATTTCGCGATGGTCGATGCCGCCGGTGTGGATGTCGAATGGCTGGCCGAGCCGCGCCTGGCTCATGACCGAGCATTCCAGGTGCCAGCCCGGCGCGCCCCTGCCCCAGGGGGAGTCCCATTCCATCTGGCGCTGCTCGCCGGGCGGGGACTTGCGCCAGATGGCGAAGTCGGACGGGTTGCGCTTGCCCGCGACGGGATCGATGCGGGCGTGGGCGGCGTCATCGCGGCCGCCGGCCAGCGCGCCATAATCGGGGACCGTGCTGCTGTCGAAATAGAGGCCGGTTTCCAGTTCGTAGCAGTGATGCGGGGCGATTTTCTGCGCGAAGGCTATCATCTGCGGGACGTAATCGGTCGCGACCGTCCATTCGGTCGGCTCCATGATGTTGAGCGCGGCGATATTGGATTTGAAGGCGTCGGTATAATGGGCCGCGATGTCCCATATGCTCTTTGCCTGCGCGCGGGCGGCGGCCTCCATCTTGTCGTCGCCTGCGTCCGCGTCGCTGGTCAGGTGGCCGACATCGGTGATGTTGATGATGTGCGTGACGGCAAGGCCCTTCCACAGCAGCGTGCGGCGCAGCGTGTCGGTGAAGACATACGCGCGCAGGTTGCCGAGATGGGCATAGTTATAGACCGTGGGACCGCAGCTATAGACGCGCGCATGACCCGGCTCGATCGGCGCGAACGGCTCGACCGTGCGGGTGACGCTGTTGAACAGGCGCAGCGGCGCGGCGATATGCTGGTCTTGGGACATGGCGAAGAGCCATGCGGCCAAGCGCGGCGGGCGTCAACGGGGGATCGGCGAGGCCGGCCGTTCGGGCGGCTGGCGGACGTTGCAGAGGCCCCTCTGGCATGACGGATATGGGATGGCGAAAAATGGCCGGAAGCGGGCGGGCAGGCATCCTCCTTTGTAACAAAGTGTTGCTTGCTGGAGCGCCCCTTGCGCTTCCCGCTTCGGTTCCCGATATGGCCTGTGCGGGCCGGGCCCCTCTGGCGGTTGGACATGTCCAGCCGTGATGTCGGACCGCATCGAGTGTGCTCGGTGCAGGTTCGGGGATTGCGATCCCCCTCCAATCCACCGAAGACCGCGCGCCGGGCCGCTCGATCCTGTAGAGACCTGAAGGATGGAGTTTTAACGCCGTGAACAATCCCGTTCGTATGCCGGGCTATGGCGCCAGCCAGACGGCGCAGACCGACGCCGGGCTGCGCGCGCACATGCTGGGCGTTTTCCGCAATATGGGTATCGGGCTGGTCGTCACCGGCCTCGTCGCCGCCTTTGTCGGCAACACGCCCGCGCTGGCCGCCGCGATCTTCGGCACGCCGCTCAAATGGGTGGCGATCTTCGCGCCGCTGGCGTTCGTGTTCTTTTTCAGCTTCCGCATCGACAGGATGACGACCGCAGGCGCGCGCATGGCGTTCTGGGCCTTTTCCGCCGTCATGGGCGTGTCGCTGGCCAGCGTCTTCCTGATCTTCACGGGCGGCAGCATCGCGCAAGCCTTCTTCTCCGCCGCCGTGATGTTCCTCGCCATGGCGCTGTGGGGCTATACGACGCAGCGCGACCTGACGAAGGTCGGCTCATTCCTCATCATGGGCCTGATCGGCATCCTGGTCGCGAGCCTCATCAACCTGTTCATCGGGTCGTCGGCGATGGCGATGGTGATTTCGATCCTGGGCGTGGTGATCTTCACGGGCCTGACCGCCTGGGACACGCAGCGCATCAAGTCGGAATATTTCCATTATGCGGGACATGAGGTCGCCGAGAAGATGCAGGTCATGGGCGCGCTGTCGCTCTACCTGAACTTCGTCAACCTGTTCCAGATGCTGCTCCACCTGACCGGCGAGCGGGAATAAGCGAATGCGCGACGCACAGGCCGTGTCGGCCATGCTCTGCCCGGTCTGCCATGTCGGATTGGCGATGACGGACCGGCAGGGGGTGGAAATCGACTATTGCCCGCAATGCCGGGGCGTGTGGCTGGACCGGGGCGAACTGGACAAGATCATCGAGCGGTCGGGGCGGGAGACGGGCGCGCCCGCCGCGCTGAGCCAGCCGAGCTATCGCCCGGACCGGGATTATCGGGACGACGGGCGATATTATCAGAAGAAGCGGAAGAAGAGCTTTCTGGAAGAGCTGTTCGATTGATGGGGAAGGCCGGTTGTGACGACCGGCCTTTTCTTTTGCGCTGCGCCCTGCCGCTGCTCCTTCCATTGACGGTTAGGTAGCGGATTTTTCCGTTACAGTTGCTTCTTCCAGCGCATCGTCAATGCGCCGCGCCCCAGCTTGGTCCCGTGCCGATTTCGACGCCCAGCGGGACGGAGAGCTTCACCAACGGTTCGGCGGCGGTTTCCATGACGCGGCGAATGATGGGGCTGGCGCGCTCCACATCGGTTTCGGGGAGTTCGAAGACCAGTTCGTCGTGGACTTGCAGCAGCATCTTCACCTGATCCAGACCCTCGGCGGCGAGGGCGGGGCCGATGCGGGCCATGGCGCGCTTGATGATGTCGGCGCTGGTGCCCTGGATCGGGGCGTTGATCGCCGCCCTTTCCGCGCCCTGCCGTTCGTGCTGGATGGGCGCCCGGATGCGGGGGAACCATGTCTTCCGGCCGAAAAGGGTTTCGGTGTAGCCGCGTTCCCGCGCCTTCTCGATCGTCTCGTTGATATAGATGCTGATGCCGGGGAAGCGTTCATAATAGCGGACGATCATGTCCTGCGCCTCGTCCGCCGTGATCTCCAGACGGGAAGCGAGGCCCCAGCGGGAAATGCCGTAGAGGATCGCGAAGTTGATCGTCTTGGCGCGGGCGCGGGTGTCGCGGTTGACCTCTCCGAACAATTGCTGCGCGGTGGCGGCGTGGATGTCCTCGCCGTTCGCGAAAGCCTGCTTGAGCGCGGGCACGTCCGCCATATGCGCGGCGAGGCGCAGTTCGATCTGGCTATAGTCCGCCGCGAGGATGAGATTGCCCGGTTCCGCGACGAAGGCATGACGGATCTGGCGGCCGACTTCGGTGCGGATCGGGATGTTCTGGAGGTTGGGATCGGTCGAGGACAGGCGGCCGGTCTGCGCGCCCGACAGCGAATAGCTGGTGTGGACGCGGATGGAATCCTTGTTGATCTGCGCCTGGAGCGCGTCGGTATAGGTGGATTTGAGCTTGGAAAGCTGCCGCCAGTCGAGCACCTTGCCCGCGATTTCCGCGCCCTGCGCCTTGAGCTGTTCGAGGATAGTGACGTCGGTGGAATAGGCGCCGGACTTGCCCTTGCGCCCGCCCTTGTAACCCAGCTTGTCGAACAGGATCGCGCCAAGCTGCTGCGTCGAGCCGATGGCGAAGGGCTGGCCCGCGAGCGCGTGGATTTCCGCCTCCAGCGCCGCGATCCCGGCGGTGAATTCGGCGGACAGGCGGGAGAGCGCCTCGCGGTCCACCTTGATGCCTTCATGCTCCATCTTCGCGATGACGGCGACGAGCGGGCGGTCGACCAGTTCGTAGATGCGGGTCGCGCCCTCGTTCGCGATGCGGGTCTTGAAGAGTTTCCAGAGGCGCAGGGTGACATCCGCGTCCTCGGCGGAATATTCGGTTGCCTTGTCGAGCGGCACTTCGGCGAAGCTGATCTGCTTCTTGCCGGTCCCCGCCACGTCCTTGAAGCTGATGCAGGTGTGATTGAGGTGGACCTTCGCCGCTTCGTCCATGCCATGCCCGGCGAGGCTCTGGCCCGCGTCGAGGTCGAAGCTCATGACGATGGTGTCGTCATAGGGCGCGATCTCTATGCCGTGGCGGCGCAGGACGGTGATGTCATATTTGAGGTTCTGGCCGACCTTGAGGACGCTGTCGTCCTCCAGCAGGGGCTTGAGCCTCGCGAGGACGAGGTCCCTGGGCAACTGCTCCGGCCGTTCGGCGAACATGTCCTGCCCCTGATGGCCGACGGGAATGTAGCAGGCGCGGCTGGGGCCGGTGGCGAGGCTGACGCCGACCAGCGCGCAGGACACGCAGTCGAGCATGTCGGTTTCCGTGTCGACCGCGACCACGCCCTCCGCCCGCGCCGCCGCGATCCAGCGGTCGAGCGCGTCCTGCGTCACGACCGTTTCGTAGAGGCTGCGGTCGATGGGCGGGTCTTCCTCCGCCCTGGGGGCGGGGGGCAGCGTGTTTTCGCTGATGGCGGCTGCGGCCGCGGCGACCGCCACGGCGGCGGCCGGCGCGCCGAGGCGGGCGAGCAGGGACTTGAAGCCGTGGTGCGACAGAAACGCCTGCAAGGGTTCGGGCGGAATGCCCTTCAATGTCAGGTCGTCGAGCGGTTCGGGCAGGTCCATCCCGTCATGCAGCGTCACCAGCTTGCGCGACAGGCGGGCCATATCCGCATGGGCGATGAGGTTTTCCTGCATCTTCGACTTCTTCATCGACGGCGCGGCGTCGAGCGCGGCTTCGAGCGAGCCATATTCGGTGATGAGCTTCGCCGCCGTCTTGGGACCGATGCCGGGGACGCCGGGCACATTGTCCACGCTGTCGCCCATCAGCGCGAGGACATCGCCCAGTTGTTCGGGCCGGACGCCGAACTTCCCCATCACATAGTCCGCGCCGCGCCGCTCGTTCTTCATCGTGTCGTACATGTCGACGCCGGGCTGGATGAGCTGCATCAGGTCCTTGTCGGAACTGACGATGGTGACTTTCCAACCCTGGGCGACGGCCGCCTTCGTGTAGGTGGCGATGATGTCGTCCGCCTCGAACCCGTCCTCCTCGATGCAGGGGAGGGAGAAGGCGCGGGTCGCGTCGCGGATCATCGGGAACTGGGGGACCAGATCCTCCGGCGCGGGCGGGCGGTTGGCCTTGTACTGGTCGTACATGTCGTTGCGGAAGGTGTGGCTGCCCTTGTCGAGCACCACGGCCAGATGCGTGGGGCCGTCCGCATTGCCCAGCTCCGTCGCCAGCTTCCAGAGCATGGTGGTGTAGCCATAGACCGCGCCGACCGGCTGGCCGTGCTGGTTGGTGAGCGGCGGAAGCTGGTGATAGGCGCGGAAGATATAGCCGCTGCCGTCGACCAGATAGAGATGATTGGCGCTTTGATTCTGGGACATGGAGCGGAGATAGCGGGTTATGCCTCCGCCCTCCAGTGCCGGGCGGCGGGAACCGGAAGAAGCGCCGTTTATTTCTGTTTTGTTTCCTATATGGCTGCCGGAAGAGGGGGATATATGAGGGGCTTAGGCGGATTGTGTCTGGCATCGGCGGTCCTGCTGGCGGCGCTTGCGATCGGAAGCGGCGCGCGGGCGCAGGAGGAGCGGGAATTCTGCGCCGACCGGCCGGGCATCGGGACGCCCGCCTGCACCATGGCGCCGGGCCGGGTGCAGGTGGAACTGGGGCTGGGCGACTGGACGCGGGAAAAGGACGCGGCAGCCCGGACCGACAGCGTGGAACTGGGCGAGGCGCTGGTGCGCGTGGGCGTGACCGGCAGCATGGAGGCGCAGATCGGCTGGACGGCGTTCGGCCATGTGCGGGAGAAGGATCGCATCACGGGCGCCGTGACGAAGGACAGCGGCGTCGGGGACGTGACGCTGGCGATCCGGCAGAATCTGCGCAATCCAGATGGATCGGGCTTTTCGGTGGCGGTCATGCCCTATGTGACGCTGCCCGGCGGAGGAAGGGCCATCGGCGCGGGCGATTGGGGCGCGGGGCTGCTGCTGCCCATGTCCTTCGATCTGGGGAGCGGCCTGTCTCTCGAAGTCATGGGAGAGATGGATGCCGCGGTCGACGAGGATCGGGACGGGCGGCATCCGGCCTATGGCGGCGTGCTGGGGCTGGGCTTCGATGTTGGCGAAGCGGTGTCGGCGATGGTCGAGGCGTCGGTGCTGCGGGACGAGGACCCGGCGGGCCATGCGACGGAGGCGCTGGCGGGCCTGTCGCTGACGTGGCAGCCGTCCGACGCCATGCAGATCGACATCGGCCTTAATGCCGGGCTGAACCGGGACAGCCCCGACAGCGAGGTCTATCTGGGGATCTCGCGGCGGTTCTGACGGCGGATATCATCGCTTCTGGTGGTTCGCAGCGACTGCCTTCGCCACGGCCTGCATCAATTGCCAGCGGACCGGGATCGGCTCGGTCGTGCTGCCGATCATCACCGCCACGGCATAGCTGGTGCCGTCCGGCGCGGTCATGATGCCGATATCGTTGAAGCCGGTCGAGCGCGGCGCCAGATCCTGTCCCGTCCCGGTCTTGTGCAGATAATGCCAGCCCGGCGGAACGCCGCCCTTGATCCGTTGCGGGCCTGTCTTCGCCTCGCCCATGATGGAAAGGAGCGTGGCGGTGGAGGAAGCGGAGAGCATGTCCCCTTCCTTGAGCTTCGCCAGCGCCTGCACGATGGAGGCGGGGGCCGCGCCGTCCGGCGGATTGGCGAGATAATTGTCGAGCGCCTTCTTGCGGACCGCCATGGGCAGCTTCGCGCGGGCGGCATAGAAATTGCGGCCGATCGAATAATCCTGCCGCCAATCGAGGCCCGCCGTCGCCGATTGCAGCAGCCGTTCGCCGGGACCGAAGCGGATATTGCCGATGAAGCGCCGGGCCAGGAAACCGCGCACCGCGTCAGGCCCGCCGACCGCGCGGAGCAGCGCGTCGTTGCAGGTGTTGTCGCTCTGCGTCATCGCGCGGTTCATGAGGTTGCCGTAGGTCGTCGTCCAGCCGGTGGCGCCCACCATGGCGGCGCTCGGCTGGTGGAAGAGGGTGAGGTCCTGCCGGGTGATCGTGGCCGTGTCGGTCAGGCGCAGCTTGCCCCGGTCCACCGCGTCGAGAAAGGCCATGGACACCCAGAGCTTCGACACGCTCTGCTGCGGGAAAAGCTGGTTGCCGTTATGAGCGACGGTCCAGCCCGCGCCAACGCGGCGGACGGCGATGCCGACATGGCCGTTGAAGCTCTGCCCCAGATCGCGGATCACGCTGACGAGGGCGGGCGGCGGCGCTTCGCGCTGGTCGACGTCCTGATAAGGGCGCGGCGGATTGGCGACCGGACGGATCGGGAAAGTCGCTGTCGTGGGCTGGGGCCTGGTGGTGCGGGCCTGGGCGGGGGGCGGCTGGGGCGCGCTCACGCAAGCGGACAGCGCCGCGATCAACAGAACCAGCTTTGCGGAAATGATGCCGCCTTCAGGCCGCCTGCCTGGCCTTTTATCCTTCAAATTCATGAACGTCCCCGCAATCCAGGGCATTATCTAGGCACCCTCCATCCCATCGGCCGCAAGAATCATGCGACGAATGATTCCACAATTGCGATGTAAGGAGCCTGAACGGGGAACCCTTTGCCGCGCGCCGCTGCTCAGTTGCGGTTCAGGCCGGGGCCGCGATACATGGGAACATGATCGACAGACGGACATTGTTGCTGGGCGGGGGCGCGCTGCTGGCCGGTTTGGGCGCGGGCGGCGGCGCGGCGGCGGCGGCTTTCGCTTCGCGGCGGATCGCCGTCACCGTTCGCGGCAGCGGACGGGACGTGCTGCTGATCCCCGGCCTTGCGAGCGGACCCGGCATCTGGAACGGCGTGGTGAGCGGTGTGGCGGGCTATCGCTGGCACCTCATCCATGTGCGCGGCTTTGCGGGGCTGGCGGCGGAGGACAATGCGAGCGGCGCGGTGGTGCAGCCGGTGGCGGACGAGATCGCGCGCTATGTCCGCGCGCAGGGGCTGGAGCGGCCAGCGCTGGTGGGACACAGCATGGGCGGCACGCTGGCGATGATGCTGGCGCTCAAAGGCATCGGCGGCCGGGTGATGGTGGTGGACATGCTGCCCGCGGGCGCGGCGATGGTCGGCGGCACGGCGGGGGGCATGGGCTATCTGGCCGATCAGCTTGGGCAATATTTCACCGGGACGAAGGCCGGGCGGGCCTATCTGGCGCAGATCGTGGCGCAGGCGCCGGGCGCGAAGGGGAGCGATCCGGGCGTGATCGCGGGCGCCCTGCGCGATCTGGCCAATGTCGACCTTGGCCCGCAACTGGCCCGCTTGCCGGGGCCGCTGGAAGTGATCTATGCGGTGGGGAGCGACGCGGCGCAGGCCAAGGAGATCGGCGCGCGATTCCGCGCCGCCTATGCGCCGAGCAAGGACGCGCGGCTGGTGCCCATGGGGCCGAGCGGCCATGTGGTGATGGCGGACCAGCCCGCGCGCTTTCAGGCGGCGCTTCGGGCCTTTCTGATGCGGTGAGGGCAGGTTTCGGTCATCCTGGCGAAGCCGGGATCTCACTTAGGCGGGGGCGCCTAAGAAAAGAGATGCCAGCTTTCGCTGGCATGACGGAAATGGCCAATAACAGATATCGCGCGGTCCACCATAACCGTTCGCGTCACGGCGCCAGCACGGTGTCGACCGCCTGCGGCAGCATGTCGGGATAGTCGAGCGTATAGTGCAGCCCCCGGCTTTCCTTGCGGTGGAGCGCGGAGCGAACGACGAGGCGGGCGACTTCCAGCAGGTTGCGAAGCTCGATCAGGTCCGGCGTCACGCGGAAATTGCCGTAATAGTCGTCCACCTCCTGCGCCAGCAGGGCGACGCGGTGCTGGGCGCGTTCCAGCCGTTTCGTGGTGCGGACGATGCCGACATAGTCCCACATGAAGCGGCGGATTTCCTTCCAGTTGTGCTGGACGATGACTTCCTCGTCGCTGTTGGTGACGCGGCTTTCGTCCCATGGGCGGATCGGCGGCGGGGCGGGGAGTTCGTCCCAATGGGCGCGGATGTGCTTGGCCGCCGCCTCGCCGAAGACGAAACATTCCAGCAGGGAGTTTGAGGCGAGGCGGTTCGCGCCGTGCAGGCCGCTTTCGGTGACTTCGCCCGCCGCATAGAGACCGGGCAGGTCGGTGCGCCCGTCAAGGTCGATGACCACGCCGCCGCAGGTGTAATGCTGGGCCGGGACGACGGGGATCGGCTCCTTCGTGATGTCGATGTCGAGGTCCAGCAGGCGCGCATGGATGGTCGGGAAGTGGTGCTTCACGAATTCCGGCGGCTTGTGGCTGATGTCGAGATGGACATAGTCGAGGCCGAGGCGCTTGATCTCATGGTCGATGGCCCGCGCCACGATGTCGCGGGGGGCGAGTTCGGCGCGGGGGTCGAAGCGGGGCATGAAGCGCTCGCCGCCGCCGGGGACGCCGGGGGGGAGCTTCAAATGCCCGCCCTCGCCGCGCACGGCTTCGGTGATGAGGAAATTCTTGACCTCCAGATTGTAGAGGCAGGTCGGGTGGAACTGGTTCATCTCCATGTTGGAGACGCGGCAGCCCGCGCGCCAGGCCATGGCGATGCCGTCGCCGGTCGCGCCGCGCGGGGCGGTGGAGAAGAGATAGGTGCGCCCCGCGCCGCCGGTGGCGAGGATCGTCGCCTTGCCCAGCAGGGCGTCGACATGGCCGGTCTTCTTGTTGAGGGCGTAGACGCCCCAGACATGGCCGTCGCCCGAATATTTCTCGCCATGGCGCGAGGTGATGAGGTCGATGGCGATCAGGTCCTCGACCAGAGTGATGTTGGGATTGGCGCGGGCGGCCTTGAGCAGCGCGGCCTGCACCGCATGGCCGGTGGCGTCGTCGACATGGACGATGCGGCGGTGGCTGTGGCCGCCCTCGCGCGTCAGGTGCCAGCGTTCGCCGAAATCCTCGCCGGCGTTGAAGGGGACGCCGAGCGCGGCGAGACGCTCGATGGCGGCGGGGGCTTCGGAGACGACGAACTCCACCGTCCCGCGATTGTTGAGGCCCGCGCCCGCGATCATCGTATCCTCGACATGGGCGTCGAAACTGTCGCCCGCGTCGAGCACCGCCGCGATGCCGCCCTGCGCCCAGTTGGTCGAGCCGCCGTCGAGCGCGCCCTTCGCCAGCACCACGACCTTGCGGTCCTGCGCAAGATCGATCGCGGCGGTCAGGCCCGCCGCGCCGGAGCCGATGATGACGACGTCATGGGTGGTTATGGGCATCTTCTCGGTTCTTTTCTATCGGTCGTTCGTGCCGGGCAGGATCGGCGCGCCGAAGTCCCGTATCGAAGCGGCTATCCTTCGATACGCCGCTTCGACAAGCTCAGTGGCTACTCAGGATGAACGGGAATGAAAACCCCTCCAGGCGGAATTACGCCGCCGCCGTCAGGTGGAGGAACACATCTTCCAGATCCGGGTCGCGCGTCACCACGTCGACGATGGAAAGGCCGCTCGCCTGCACGGCGGAGAGCACCTGTCCCGCATTGGCGCGGTTCTTCATATAGGTGATGGTGAGCGTGCGCGGGTCCGACAGTTCGACCTTTTCGAAACAGGCGGCGTCGGGGGCGGCGTCCAGATCGCGGTCCACCGTCACCTGCACCACCTTTTCCTGCGCCATGGCGATGAGTTCGCGGGTCGGCTTGTCGGTGATGAGGCGGCCGTGGTTGATAATGCCGATGCGGTCGCACAGCTCCTCGGCTTCCTCCAGATAGTGGGTGGTGAGCACGATGGTCACGCCCTGCGCGTTCAATTCGCGGACATAGGCCCAAAGCTGCTGGCGAAGCTGGACGTCGACGCCCGCGGTCGGTTCGTCGAGGACGAGGATGGGCGGGGAATGCACCATCGCCTTGGCGACCAGCAGGCGGCGCTTCATGCCGCCCGACAGGGTGCGGGCATAGGCGTTCGCCTTGTCCTCCAGATGAACGGCGCGCAGCAGTTCCATGGAGCGGCGGCGGTCCCTGGGCACGCCATAATAGCCGGCCTGATTTTCCAGCGTCTCAAAGGGCGTGAAGAAGGGATCGAAGACGATTTCCTGGGGCACGATGCCGATGCTGTTCTTGGCGTTGCGGGGATTCTGGTCGATGTCGAAGCCCCAGATGCGTGCGGTGCCGCTGGTCTTGTTGACCAGCCCCGCGAGGATGTTGATCGTGGTCGACTTGCCCGCGCCGTTCGGCCCCAGCAGGCCGTAGATTTGTCCGCGCGGGATGGCGAGGGAGATATTGTCGAGTGCGCGCTTGCCGCCCGCATAGACCTTGGTGAGGTTGGTGATCTCGATGGCGGGCTGGGAGGAAAGGTCGGTCATGGCGCTCCATATGGGGGATCGGGCGGCGCGGCGCAAAGGGGTTCAGAACTGGTCGGCGGCGTCCAGCAGGGCGGTGAGCTTCTTCGGGGCGACGGTGCGCCAGCTTCGCTGGAGGCGGTCCTCCACCAGATCCCAGTCCACCTCGCCAAGGTCGAGGCGGATGCCGACCCAGCCCGCCGGGCCGAGATAGGCGGGGCGGTAATAGAGATCGGGATCGCTGTCGATCAGCATCGCCTGTTCTTCCGGCGCGCTGGTCTTGACCAAGAGGGCGATGATGCCGTCGCCATGATGATCCTGCGTGAAATAGGCGAATTTCTTGCCCTTCTCGATGCCGAAGCTGGACATTCCGTGGGACATGCCTTCGTCCGACCGGGGAAGGGCGAGGGCGCGCCGGCGGACCTGATCGAGCAGCCAGTCGGGGGAGCGTTCGCGCGTCACGAAGTCGGCGAGGACGCGGGGGTAAAGCTGATGCTCTGCGAAAAGGGTGCGGGCGGCGAGGCTCTCCGCCGTGTCGCCGGGGAGGATCGCGACCTGCGTTTGGCCCAGGACCGGGCCGTCGTCGAGGTCGGCGGTGACGATGTGGATGGAGCAGCCGCCATGGCGGTCGCCCGCGTCGATGGCGCGCTGGTGGGTGTCGAGGCCCTTATATTGGGGGAGCAGGCTGGGGTGGACATTGAGCATCCGGCCTTCCCAGCCCGCGACGAACTCCGGGGAGAGCAGGCGCATATAGCCCGCGAGCGCGACATATTCCGCCCCGGCCTTGCGGAGTTCGCCGTCGATGAGGGCGTCGAAGTCGGCGCGGTTCAAGCCCTTGTGGCTGTGGGCGAAGATGGGGACGCCCTCCGCCGCCGCGAGGGCGAGGCCGGGCGCTTGCGGGTTGTTGGAGGCGACCAGCACGACCTCATAGGGGCAGGCCGGATGCTTGGCCGCATAGAGCAGCGCCGCCATGTTCGAGCCGCGCCCGGAAATGAGGACTGCGACTTTGGCCTTGTGCATGAGGACTCTCCTCTCGCTTGCGGGAGGGGGACTTGATGGCTCAACCCAGATGCGTTGCTTTCCAGTCGGCCTTGGCGCTCCATGTTTCGGCGGAGCCTTTGACCGTGCAGCCCTTCTCGCCTGCTTCGACCGCGCCGATGCGCAAGACGGTTTCGCCCGCCGCTTCGAGGGCGGCGGTGACGGCGGCGGCTTCGCCTCCATCGACGGCCAGCACCATGCCGACGCCGCAGTTGAAGGTGCGCGCCATTTCGCCCGGCTCGATATTCCCCTGCGCCTGGAGGAAGGCCATCAGGCGCGGCTGTTCCCAGGCGTCGGCGTCGACGAGCGCGTGAGTGCCTTCGGGCAGGACGCGGGGGATGTTTTCCAAGAGGCCGCCGCCGGTGATGTGGGCGAGGGCGTTGATCCTGCCTTCACGGACGAGGGGAAGGAGCGACTTCACATAGATGCGCGTCGGCGCCATCAGCGCGTCGATCAGCAGCACTTCATTGTCGAACAAAGCGGGGCGGTTCAGCTTCCAGCCCTTGTCGGCGGCGAGGCGGCGGACCAGCGAATAGCCGTTGCTGTGCACGCCCGAGGAAGCGAGGCCCAGCAGCACGTCGCCCGCCTTCACCCTGTTGCCGGTCAGCGCCTTCGACCGCTCCACCGCGCCTACGCAGAAACCGGCGAGGTCATAGTCGCCGTCCGCATACATGCCGGGCATTTCGGCCGTCTCGCCGCCGATCAGCGCGCAGCCCGCCTGACGGCAGCCCTCCGCGATGCCCGCGATCACGCGCTCGGCGACGCCGCTCTCCAGCTTGCCGGTGGCGTAATAGTCGAGGAAGAAAAGCGGCTCCGCCCCCTGCACGATCAGGTCGTTGGCGCACATGGCGACCAGGTCGATGCCGACGCCGTCATGCCGGTCATGGTCGATGGCGAGCTTGAGCTTCGTGCCCACGCCGTCATTGGCCGCGACCAGCAGGGGATCGTCATAGCCCGCCGCTTTCAGGTCGAAGAAACCGCCGAAGCCGCCAAGCTCCGCGTTCGCGCCGGGGCGGCGGGTGGACTTGGCGAGGGGGGCGATGGCGCGGACCAGCGCATTGCCCGCCGCGATGTCGACGCCCGCCCCGGCGTAGCTGTAGGATTCGTTGTCGCTCATATCCGCGCGACTAGAGCAAAGCGCGGGAAAACGGAACGGGAAATGGGTTGCCGCTTGGCATATCGGGCAAATCCCGCCAAAAGGGCGCGCGTGAGCCTTACCCTTGCCCTTCGTCGTTGGACTGTATCGCCCCAACGCCTGCTGTCGTTCCTGTCGCGCCCCGCGCAGATCGTGGGAGCCATCGCGCTCGGCCTCGCGGCGGCGGCGCTTTTCGCGCAGATGGAGGGGGAACGCGGCGTTCCGCCCATCGCCAGCGGCGGCGATTTCGAGGTGCGCGACGTCAAGGTGGACGTCGCCGCCAAGGATGCCGACAGCGCCCGCAAGGCCGGGTGGCGGCTGGCGCAGCGGCAGGCGTGGAAGATGCTCTGGGCGCGCACCCATGGCGGCGCTGGCGCGCCGGGACTGTCCGATTCGCAGCTTGAGGGCATGATCTCCGGCATCGAGATCGAATATGAGCAGATCGGCCCGACGCGCTATGTCGCGACGCTGGGCGTGCTGTTCGACCGGGCGCGGACCGGGCAGTTGCTGGGGGTCAGCGGCCATGTGATGCGGTCGCCGCCCCTGTTGGTGATCCCCGTGCTGTGGGACGGCGGATCGGCCGTGTCCTATGAACGGATCAATGCGTGGCAGGAAGCATGGGCGCGTTACCGCACCGGGGAAAGCGCCATCGACTATGTGCGCGTCGCGGGATCGGTGGCCGACCCCATCCTGCTGAACGCCGGGCAGACCGGGCGGCGCGGGCGGCTGTGGTGGCGCGTGCTGCTGGACCAATATGGCGCGGCGGACGTGGTGATCCCCATCGCGCGGCTGGAACGGCAATGGCCGGGCGGGCCGGTGCTGGGCAGCTTCGCGGCGCGCTATGGCCCGGACGACAGCCTGATCGGCAGCTTCTCGCTGCGCGCGTCCAATGACAGCGCGATCCCCAGGATGCTGGACGAAGCGGCGCGGCGGATCGATGCGCTCTATACCGCGGCGCTGAACGATGGCCGGCTGCGGCCCGACCCGTCGCTCATCATCGAGGAGCCGGTCGATCCCGATGCGCTGGCGATCGAGAATGCGGTCGACCTGCCGATCGAGACACTCGATGCCCCGGTGGAGAGCGGCATGGCCACGTTCGCGGTGCAGTTCGACACGCCCGATGTCGGATCGGTGGCGCAGGGCGAATCGCTGATGCGCGCCATTCCGGGCGTGCGCTCCGCCTCCACCAGCAGTCTGGCGCTGGGCGGAACGTCGGTGATGCAGGTGAATTTCGTGGGCGGCGCCGATGCGTTGCGCGCGGCCTTGCAGGCGCGGGGCTATACCGTGGCGGCGTCGGGCAACACGATCCGCATCCGCCGCGCCGCCGTGCCCGCCGCCGGAGCCGCCAGCGCCCCATGAGCCAGATCAGCCTGCCGTTCGATTGGGCGGGCCGGGGGAAGGGCGAGGATTTCCTGGTCAGCGACGCCAATCGCATCGCCGTCCGCCATCTGGAAAGCTGGCGCGAATGGCCGCTGTCGGTCAGCGTGCTGACGGGGCCGCCCTTGTCGGGCCGGTCCACGCTGGGACGGCAGTTCGCGGCGATGAGCGGCGGCACGGTGATCGACGACGCGCAGGGACAGGACGAACACAGGCTGTTCCATGCCTGGAACGAGGCACAGACGCAGCGGCGGCCCCTGCTGATGATCGGCCATGAGGCGCCCGTGCAATGGCCGGTGGCGCTGCCGGACCTGCGATCCCGCCTTGCCGCCGCGCCGCATGTCGCCATCGCGGAGCCGGACGAGGCGCTTGCCCGCGCGCTGATCGAGCGGTCGCTGGCGAGCGCGGGGGCGAGCTACGCCGCCGACCTGCCCGACTGGCTGCTGCGGCGGATCGAGCGCAGCTATGCGGGAATCGCGGCGGTCACGCGCCTGCTGGATCGGGCGGCATTGTCATCCGGGCGTAAGATTTCCGTCGCAATGGCGAAAGAGGCTCTGCAAGGGGCCGGTTTTCTGCCTATACTTCCGCCCGACCCTTCCCACTGATCCCATGCGAGACTTTTGTGGCCGAAGCTGATCCCTCCGCCAGCCTTACCCTGCCCGGCGACCGCTATTTCAACCGGGAGCTGAGCTGGCTGGGCTTCAACCAGCGGGTGCTGGAAGAAGCGATGAACCGGGCGCATCCGCTGCTGGAACGGCTGCGCTTCCTGTCGATTTCGGGCGCGAATCTGGACGAGTTCTTCAGCGTGCGCGTCGCGGGCCTCAAGGGGCAGCAGTTGCAGGACGTGGACATGCGTTCCGCCGACGGGCTGACCCCGGCGCAGCAACTGGCCGCGATTACCGATGAAACGGCGCGGCTGATGGCGGCGCAGCAGAAGGTGTGGGGAGCGCTGCATGACGAACTGACGCAGGTGGGAATAGAGGTGATCGGCCCATCCTGTCCGCTGGACCCCCATTGCGAAAGCTGGCTGCGCCATCATTTCCTGACGCAGATCTTCCCGATCCTGACGCCGCAGGCGCTGGACCCGGCGCATCCCTTTCCCTTCATCCCCAATCAGGGGCTGTCGATCGTCTTCGATCTGGAGCGCCTGACGGACAAGCAGCCGATCCGCGAACTGGTGATGATCCCCTCCTCGCTCGCCCGCTTCGTCCGCCTGCCCGGCGATCCGGCGCGCTACATGGCGCTGGAGGCGGTGATCCGGCGCTATTCCGCCGACCTGTTCCCCGGATATCGCGTCCGCAACAGCGGCGTGTTCCGCATCATCCGCGACAGCGATATCGAGATCGAGGAAGAGGCGGAGGATCTGGTCCGCTATTTCCGCAGCGCGATCAAGCGGCGGCGTCGCGGGCGCGTGATCCGCATGGAGATAGAGGAACGCATCCCCGAGCCGGTCGAGGAGATGTTGCAGGACATGCTCCAGGGGCATGAGGCGTTCATCGCGGAGGTCGAGGGGTTCGTGGGCATCGGCGACCTGTCGGGCATCGTCGACGAGGACCGGCCGGATTTGAAGTTCGAACCCTATGCGCCGCGCTTCCCGGAACGCATCCGCGAATATGGCGGGGATTGCTTTGCCGCGATCCGGGCGAAGGATATCCTTGTCCACCATCCCTATGAAGCGTTCGACGTGGTCGTTTCGTTCCTGAAACAAGCGGCATCCGACCCCGATGTGGTGGCGATCAAGCAGACGCTCTACCGCGCGGGCAAGCAGTCCGCGATCATCCGCGCGCTGATCGACGCGGCGGAGGCGGGCAAGTCGGTGACGGCGGTGGTGGAATTGAAGGCCCGTTTCGACGAGGAGCAGAACCTGATGTGGGCCGACGCGCTGGAACGCGCGGGCGTGCAGGTGGTCTATGGCTTCATCGACTGGAAGACCCATGCCAAGGTGTCCATGGTCGTCCGGCGCGAGAGCGAGCAGTTCCGCACCTATTGCCATTTCGGCACGGGCAATTATCATCCGGTGACGGCGCGCATCTACACGGATCTGAGCTTTTTCACCGCCGATCCCGCTTTTGGCCGGGACGCCGCGGCGCTGTTCAACTACATCACCGGCTATGTAGAACCGCAGAGCCTTGAAAAGCTGGTGATGTCGCCGCGCGACCTGCGGAACCGCCTGTGCGACCTGATCGACGCGGAGATCGAGCATGTCCGCGCCGGGCGGCCCGGCACGATCTGGGCCAAGATGAACTCCCTGGTCGATCCGGCGATCATCGAAAAACTCTATGCCGCCAGCAATGCCGGGGTCGAGATCGACCTGATCGTGCGGGGCATATGCTGCCTGCGGCCCGGCGTTCCGGGCATGTCGGAGAATATCCGGGTCAAGTCGGTGGTGGGGCGCTTCCTGGAGCACAGCCGCATCACCGTGTTCGGCAACGGCAAGGCGCTGCCCAACAACGGCGCGAAAATCTTCATCAGTTCGGCGGACTGGATGCCGCGCAATTTCGACCGGCGGGTCGAGTTCCTTGCACCCATCGAAAATCCGACGGTGCATGACCAGATCCTCGATCAGGTGATGGTCGCCAATCTGATCGACACCGAGCAAAGCTGGGAATTGTCGAGCGACGGCCACTATAGGCGGGTCGAGGCGGGCGACCGACCCTTCAACCTGCACCGTTATTTCATGACCAATCCGTCGCTGTCCGGGCGCGGCGCGGCGCTGGACAGCGAGGCGGTGCCGACGCTGCGGCTGCGCGCGCGGGCAGGCTGATCCCCATGAATTCCATGCTGAGCCGCGTCAGGGAGGTTGCCCAAACCATGGTGACTTCTCCGGAACCCGCCACCGCGCGGACCGCGATCATCGACATCGGGTCCAACAGCGTGCGCCTGGTCGTCTATGACGGGCCGCGCCGCATCCCCTTCACCCTGTTCAATGAAAAGGTGATGGCGGGACTGGGCGCGTCGCTGGCGAAGACGGGGCGGATCGAACCGGAGGCGATGGAGCGCGGGCTGCGGGCCGTGGGGCGTTTTGCCCATCTGTGCCGCGAAATGAAGGTCGCCACCATACGCTGTGTCGCGACGGCGGCGGTGCGCGACGCGACCAACGGCCCGGAGTTCATCGCGCGGGCGCAGGCGCTGGGCCTGGACGTCGAGTTGTTGTCCGGCGGGCGCGAGGCGATCGGCGCGGCCTATGGCGTGCTGTCGGGCATTCCCGGCGCGGACGGCATCGTGGGCGATCTGGGCGGCGGCAGCCTGGAGCTGGCGCGGGTGCGGGACGGGGCGGTGCATCAGACGGTGTCGCTGCCGCTGGGCGTGCTGCGCCTGCCGCAGATCCGGGCCAGGGGGCCGAAGGCGCTGGAGCGGCTGCTGGCGAAGATGCTGGACAAGGCAGGCTGGACACCCGAGCCGGGCCTGCCCTTTTACATGGTGGGCGGGTCATGGCGCGCGCTGGCGCGGTTCGACATGCAGGCGACGCACTTTCCGCTGCCGGTGGTGCATCAATATGAGATGCCGGCCGAACGGGCCGCGCAACTGACGCGGATCGTGTCCCATGTCGGCAAGGCGCGGCTGAAGGAAATTCCGGCCATCACCGGATCGCGCGTGCCGACCCTGCCGGACGCGGCGGCGCTGCTGTCTGTCGTCGTGCGCCGGCTGAAGGCGGGCAGACTGGTCGTTTCGGCCTATGGCCTGCGGGAGGGATTGCTGTTCGAGGATATGCCCGCTTCCCTGCGCGGGCATGATCCGCTGCTGGTCGCGGCGGAGGCGGAAGGGGAGGCGCAGGCGCGCTTTCGCGGCCATGGCGACATGATCGAACGCTGGATCGCGCCGCTGTTCCACGACGATGATGCGGACGACCGCCGAATCCGCCGCGCTGCCTGCCTGCTGGCGGACGTCGGCTGGCGCGCCAATCCGGATTTCCGGGCGGAGCGGGGCGTGGAGATTGCCCTGCACAGCAATTGGGCCGGCATCACCGTGCCGGAGCGGGCCATGCTGGCGCAGGCGCTTTACAGCAATTTCGGTGGTGGGACGCAGGTTCCGGGCGGACTGGACCGCCTGGCTTCGCCCGAGGCATTGCAACGCGCCATGCTGTGGGGGCTGGCGATCCGTCTGGGCCAGAGGCTTTCAGGCGGCATGGAAGGACCGCTGGCCGTGTCCCGGCTGGATCGGAAGGGCGACGTGCTGGAACTGATCTTGCGGGGCGAGGACCGGGACCTGCTGGGCGAAGCGGTCGAAAGACGGCTCCGCCAGTTGGCGCACGCCATGGGCATCCGGCATCGCCTGACACCCTGACCGCTGCGCGGACCGGTGATGCGGACAAGGGGTTGGGTGGAGGGATGGACGTTGCGTAGGCCCTCTTTCTTCCATCACCCCAGCGAAAGCTGGGCTGACGGGGGAAATGCCTGCTTCCGGCCGGAAGCAATCCGTCGCGGGATCGGGGTTCGCGCACTGCATAAGCGCCGATGAAGCGGGGGGAGGGGCCGCGTAAACTTGCGGTGGCGGTCCTTTATCCTTATGCGCGCGCGCATGGACAATAAGCACGCTCCCGATCCCGCGCTCCTCGCGAAGGCCGAAACCCTTGTCGAGGCGCTGCCCTATATGCAGCGCTATGCGGGCAAGACCTTTGTGGTCAAATATGGCGGTCATGCCATGGGCGATCCCGAAGCCGCGCGCGACTTCGCGGAGGATGTGGTCCTCATGAAGGCGGTCGGCATCAACGTCGTCGTCGTCCATGGCGGCGGGCCGCAGATCGGCGCGATGCTCAAGAAGCTGGGCGTCGAATCGCGTTTCGTCAACGGCCTGCGCGTGACCGACGCGGAAACCGCGCATATCGCCGAAATGGTGCTGGCAGGTTCCATCAACAAGGAAATCGTCGGCTGGATTTCCGGCGCGGGCGGCCGCGCGGTCGGCATTTCCGGCAAGGACGGCGGGCTGGTGCTGTGCGAGAAAGTGGGCGGTTCCCGCGCGCCCGATCCCAATAGCGGGATCGAGCGGCATGTGGACCTGGGCTTCGTCGGCGATCCGGTGAAGGTCGACCGCCGCATCCTCGACACGCTGTCGGGGGACGGCATCATCCCGGTGGTCGCGCCCGTGGGCATCGGCGCGGACGGCCATACCTATAATGTCAACGCCGACACCATGGCGGGCGCGATCGCGGCGGAGTTGGGCGCGTCGCGCTTTTTCCTGCTGACCGACGTGGCGGGGGTGCTGGACAAGGAAGGGCAGCTCCTCACCGATCTCGACCCGCAGGCGATCAGGGGGTTGCAGGAGGACGGCACGATCAGCGGCGGCATGATCCCGAAGCTGGAAACCTGCGTGAAGGCGGTGGAAGGCGGGGTGGACGCCGCCGTCATCCTGGACGGGCGGGTGCCCCATGCGATGCTGCTCGAAATCTTCACGGATCGGGGCGCGGGCACGCTGGTCCGCCGCTGAGACAGGCTTTCCGGCGACAGCAAGCGGCCGTTGGCGGAATAAGCGGTGCTGGCGGCTTGTCGCGTGGCGTCTGCCTCGGCTAGAGCGAACATCCAGCATATCGGAGACTTCATGGCCTACGCGCTCTATCAGATCATCGTCATCCTGCTCGACGTGTTGTGGTGGGTCATCATCATCCAGGCCATCATGAGCTGGCTGATCGCCTTCAACGTCATCAACACCCATAGCGATATCGTCCGCACCATAATGATCGCGCTCGACCGGATCACCGCGCCGATATATAATCCGATCCGTAAGGTTATGCCGGATCTGGGCGCGCTCGACCTGTCGCCGATGGTGGTGCTGCTGGCGATCCTCATCATCCGGCAGGCGATATTGCCGCCGCTGTTCGGGCTGGTGTGACCGTCTGGAGTCGCGACGGTGACGACCTGCTGCTGCGCGTCAGGTTGACGCCGGGCGCGGCGCGGGAAGAGATTGGCGGCGTCTGGACGGATGAGAAGGGCGCGCTTTGGCTCAGTGTCCGTGTGCGGGCCGTGGCGGAAAAGGGCAAGGCCAATGCCGCGCTGATCGCTTTGCTGGGGAAGCGGCTGGATTGGCCCAAAAGCGCGATTTTAGTGGAATCGGGCGACACCAACCGGCTAAAGCGGCTGCGGATGAAGGGCGGCGGCGAAGCGGCGGCCTTCGAACGGCTTTCCGCCATGATCGGGGAACAGGGACAGGCATGACCATCGGCAAGATCATCGACGGCAAGGGCTTCGCGGCCACGCTGCGGGCGCAGGTGGCCGAAGGCGTGGCGGCCTTCGCGGAAAAGACCGGGCGCAAGCCGGGGCTGGCCGTGGTGCTGGTGGGCGAGGACCCGGCAAGCTCGGTCTATGTCCGCAACAAGGGCAAGATGACGCTCGCGGCGGGCATGGAAAGCTTCGAGTTCAAGCTGCCCGCGACCATCGGCGAGGAAGAACTGCTCGACCTGATCGAGGAACTGAACGCGGACGAGCGGATCGACGGCATATTGTGCCAGTTGCCGCTGCCGAAGCATATCGACGAGGCTTCCGTGATCGCCGCGATCAGCCCGGACAAGGATGTGGACGGGTTCCATGTCGTCAATGCGGGGCGGCTCGCGACGGGGCAGGAGGCGCTGGTGCCCTGCACGCCGCTGGGCTGCATCATGCTGCTGAAGGACGAGCTGGGCGAACTTGGCGGACTGGAAGCCGTGGTGGTCGGGCGCTCCAATATCGTGGGCAAGCCGATGGCGCAGTTGCTGCTCGCGGAAAACTGCACCGTCACCATCGCGCACAGCCGCACCCGCGACATCGCCAGCGTGGTGCATCGCGCCGACATCGTGGTCGCGGCGGTGGGGCGCGCGGAGATGGTGAAGGGCGAATGGATCAAGCCCGGCGCGACCGTGATCGACGTCGGCATCAACCGCGTGGTCGATACCGAGGACGGGAAGAGCCGGATCGTGGGCGACGTCGCGACCGCCGAAGCGCTCGCCCATGTGCGGGCGATCACGCCGGTTCCGGGGGGCGTCGGGCCGATGACCATCGCGGTGCTGCTGCGGAACACGCTGGTCGCGGCCCATGCGCGGGCGGGATTGCCCAGGCCGGAGGGGCTGTGAGGGCACGCGCGGCGCTTCTGCTGGCCAGCGCGTTCGCGCTGGTCGGCGCGCGCCCGCCGATGCGGTTCCAGCCCGATCCCAGTTCCGTGATCGCGGCGGAGATCGCCTTCAACCGGCTGGCGCAGGCAAAGGGGCAATGGATCGCCTTTCGCGAAACCTCGGCGGAGGATGCGGTGATGTTCGTGCCGCAGCGCGTGCTGGCGAAGGAGTGGCTGAAAAAGCAGGCCGACCCGCCTGCTTCGGTGCAGTGGTCGCCGTCCATCGTCTATGTGTCGTGCGACGGGCGGCTGGCGGCGAGCACGGGCAACTGGAAGCGGCCGGACGGATCGGTCGGCTATTTCACGACCGTCTGGCGGCGCGACAAGAAGGGCGCGTGGAAGTGGATCATGGACCATGGCGATACGCTGGCCAGTCCACGCGAAGCGCCGGAATATCTGACCGGCAAGGTCGCGACCTGCAAGCGGCGCGGGCCGGGCGAAGGGCAGGCTGCGCCTGACGCTCCGCCGCCGGGGCGCAAGGGCAATGCGCGGCCGTCCATGCCCGTGGACGAAAGCCTGCTCTGGTCCGCCGATGTGGCGGGCGACGGCAGCCGCCATGTCACCGTGCGGATATGGACCGGGGCCGATTATGAAACGGTGATCGACGACAGGGTGGGAGCGACGGCATCATGAGCGAGCTTTTCCTTTCCGCTTTCGTGACGCTGTTCGTGGTGATCGACCCGCCGGGCTGCGCGCCGATCTATGCGAGCCTCACCACCGGCGCGAGCGCGGCGCA